>JGI24022J15233_10005703_pt1 | contig 13289 bp, 8 predicted proteins | sample Ectturendosymbi2_FD_15233 | JGI IMG/M metagenome (IMG submission 15233) | reverse complement strand
AGGGACCTGCTTTCACGACAAACGCGGGGATCAATTAGCACTCTGGATTTGATACTTTTGAGTAACCGTTTTATCAATTTGTTCACTTTACAACCACATTTCCACGTTTCTTAGGCAAGAGGTTCTAAGCACAAAAACTGAAAAATAATTAAAACAACTTTTACAACTTGCTTTTCAATAAACAACTTGACACCCCCAGAAGGTGCCCCCCGGTGCCCCGGGTTGCTACGTGACTGGTAACAACTAATAATATTATAATGCTTAGTCTGAACCGGTTAAGTACGTGTAGCTTCGTTAGAGTTTTATGACATAAATTAAGCTCGTTTATACGTTTACTTACGATTTGTTTCAATTTTATTTTTCTTCAAACTGCAATTTTTGAATCGTAAAGCGTCGATAGGCATATTTATCAAGAAGGACAGGTAAGAACAAATAGATGTAAAACTTGTGAAATGCACAAGCTGTGTGTTTGGTCAAATATGTAATCGTGACGTTTTCGGATGGTTTGCCTAAAAAAATAAAAAATCCTGTTCCCGCGAGACAAGCACGATTTCCACAATTCCGTGTCATTCAGCATTTTTGCGTTGAAGGCGGTAACAAATGCAATGATCTTGGGGCATTCNAGTAAGGAGTCAGCTACCTTTTACAGAGCGTACTTGGACCGTCAATATCGCCATTTTCAGTTTTGCGCAAATTGGTTTATGCTTTTCCATTCTCTCCAACTCGTAACCATGGAAGAGGGGATCCTCACAAGTGGATTAACCTGGGGCAGTGGTGGAGAACCTTTTATAGACCGAGTGCCTAAACGGCAACGTAAGAATTTCTTGTGCCTATGTGCACATTTTCTAGCGTTGTTGAGTTTCGCCGCTGTTTGTCATTGGGCGAATAAGCGGCGCGCAGTCTTGTTTAAATGTGCTTCGTTCGTGAGTTGATTTTTGTTTGTCAGTGTCTTGAAGCCGGTAAAGGCATCGTGTAGGACGGTTCGCGTTTAAGTGCGCTTAGTAAAGCAACTGTTGATTTATGTTGATTCCGCACTATAGGACAAGGAAAGAGGTTGACAGCTTGCAAGTGCAAGTGCAGGCGCGTGCGGTGAACACAGCCTTAAACAGTCTTGTTATAGGAATTGGGATCACCGGCAGCCGCAAAACATTCCTTAACAGCAACTCTAAAATCACTATGTATTAAAATCACTATGTATTAAAATCACTATGTATTAAAATCACTGTGTATTAAAATCACTATGTATTCCGAAGTGCCAACACAGCAAATTAACCTGAATGGGACAGCTGTAGTTTTGGGTTAGAAAACACAACTTATGCATCAACATCTTTCGTCTTAAATACACAATAATAGACCTAACAAACACTTCCAGTACATAGAATACATAATGCTTTCCCACTGCGGTCAACCACTCCAAACGATTCTGTCCAGGCCTCTTGGAATGATCTTCCAATGTAATTTTTTGCTTTTTTCGCTACGCTGATTTTTTAGTGTTCAAAACGTGGAGTCTACCAAAACACATACTTTTGAAAAATGAAGTACCCATTTAGAGCTATCCCTACGCAGAAACAGCTAACACTAAAAAATAGATATTCCATGAGTCAACAATCTACTGCAGTGATACACAAAATTTTGTCCAATCCTCTCCTAAAAGCATCTAGGGCCTAGATCCTAGGCTGCATGCCATCACCTTATTCTGTGACGAGGAGTTCTGCAGGTTTATTATATGCTGGAAAATTGTGCTCACTGTGTAGTGTGTACAAGCTGGTCAGTCTGTAGCAAACTAGAGACTGTACTCGTAATCACCACATAAATTAAGGTGATGGCATGTTTAAAGATACGAAAAAGCGATAAATTCTTACCCCTCTACAGTTTTCACTCATCAGAAAGAAAGAACTCTAAGTTACTATTGTCTACAATGCTGCTGTTCGCAAACGTCATCTTGTTTAATCGGTAGTCGTTATGTAATAATGTGAAAATGTCGTCCTTGCTTGCCTCGTCCACAGTTTAGCGCACTAGTTCTAACTTTTCTCTGTCACGCCTCCCTTAAATGATTTTCCTTTGTTTCATGTCCCTCCATAACTTTAAGTAAGTTGTAAAAACAAGTGCAATTATGAGTAAATTTATTGATCAAACTTTGCATGTTGCAGAGAATCTAAGAGCTCACTCACCCCTGGATATTATTTGACACCCCTGGGGAGGTGTTTCCCCTGTTAAGAACCACTGGTTTAACCTAATGTACAAAGTAGTAGGCTTTATCACTGAAAATATTTTAAGAATAAAGTGAAACGTTTGGTATATTATTGCTTGCTAATGTTCTGGCTTCTACTAATCGTTCACAGAAGGTCCATAATAATCTCGCGTCCAAAACCAAAACAGCGTTACAAAAATAATGTAATAATTGGCGGTAATGTTCCCAAAGGGTATAACCTCTGAAGTTACATGCTGGGTAAGTGGGTGTTCCTGATAGAGCACTGGGAGAGGAACTATGCTCCTCCGCATCTTATCAGTGTTTTCAGGTGACTGTCCCGATCTTGGATAAACCTGGCCTCGCGTCACTCTACCTTTCCGAAAACATACTCTGTACTGAAGCGACGGTGCGCGCGTTCCCACAGAGAGGGCTATGAGTGCCACCTCTGACATGCGTGCCGGAAGTGCGTCACCACAGACTTAGGGCCTCGCAGCGGCAAAATCCGACCCTGACTAAGAAGCTATGATATTGTTGTTATGCCGAGTCCGAAGTCTGTTCCCAGAAATTGTGGAATCTGTGAAGCAAGCGTCCCCCCATCACCAAACGTTAGTACTTACATTGAGAATGTTTAGCAGATACTTTTTGTCGCACAGCAGTCTTCCCAGAAAATAAACAATTACGTCGCTGTGCATGGTTGTTCACTCAAACCGCTTAAAGCCTCTCGATTTATAATAGCGTACATTAGAATACAGGGCAGCAACCAGTTAATAAATATTTTCGGTGGTGTGGAAAACGTTTGTAACTTGTTGAACCTAACAACTAAACATGTCTTTGAAAATTTCGGGGAAAGTCAATCGACCAGCTGCTCAACCCCTGTATGAGGGCCTGTTAACGTATCAGACTTACGTTGTTTTGTTTCCGCAACTGAAATAGCATTAACATTTTTTAGTACTTTAAAAATAATCAGAACGCAATCTTGGAAAAATCGCAACAACTTTAAAACATATCGTGGTGAGCGTGTCGCTCATTTTCTAGAACGATGATGTCCTGGCAACAGGCGGAAGTCTGGAGCGATGCAACAATTTCAAAAGTCACTCAGTTTCCCAACAAAATTATTTGACTTACTGAGATAATGTTTTATGCAATAATTTATTCATTAGCCTTTTTTTTAATGAGCTGTAATTACTTTCTGTGTTGGAATAAAAGTAATCTGAATCGTAACAACGAAGGCAACGCAATAAAGCCGAACCATCGCATGGTTCAGTGGAAAGTTACGGTAGCTGCTCAATTCTAAACTAAAGCATCCAATTTTATCCTGAAGGCATCTATGTCCCATAAATAAAAAGATATCGTTTGGAAATGAAATGGCTTTGAAACACTTCTTGGTTAGATTCCACCTCCAATAATTGCATCTCTAGGTTGGTGCTAGTACGACAGGTCGACTTTTTCGAACGCCATGAAAATCTGGCCGAAATTTTCTTGAAACAACTGAATGTTAAAGTTAGACTTTGAACTGTTTGAATGGTAACAGTCATTTGTAGGCTTTAACGCAGGAAAAATACCTCGCCTTGCAATGGCTTGCCATGTAAGTTGAAATCCACTGGAAGTGAGGAAAGTATCGGACACGAAGCGTAGAGTTACAGTGTGAGCAGTCGAAAAATATACTCGTTGTGAGAAGACACCGGAATCATGGCATAACTTGTTCACGTTTGTAGGTCTGGAAGTGCCGTTGTACATCTGTGCAAAGCAGACATAATTCATTTCTTTCCTTGAAACCTGTAATTTGAACGACAATATTTTTGCCGCTGACCTGCTCTGGTAATCGCATATTCCTTTCAACATCGCTGGAGTGATATTTAATATTGCAACAACACTTCATCATGATAAAAGATTCAATTCCACACAGCAAGGTTACTACCCCAGACCCATGATCATGTCAACTAAAAGCAATATACCAGCACGGAAACTCTCACGTGGTCATTTCAGTTGAGGTCTGAGCAGTTAGGATACTTGCGCTTAAAACATACCAGACGTAGTTTGTTTTTTTTCGTTCAGCTTTACAATTTTCATTACCATGTGTTTTCCAGAGCTTAGGTTAGATTAAGAGTGGTTAGTTCATTGTTTACACTGAAAGCTCTTATTGTTGGGTCTGCGATGCTTGTTTATTGCTTAACGTCTTCAAACTCACACGCAAAGAAGTAAAATTTAATCGTAAATGGCACTAACAAAGAGCACTCAGACACATGAAAGAACACGAGCTTAGATGTGGTGGGAGTAAAAAACATACGTAAACATTAAAAACACACGTAAACACGAAGGTGAAATTACTGCTTCTAAAGAACACAAGCACAGATACCTTGTGCTAGCAAAGAGCACACGCGTGGATGGTGCTAATAAATTCAAGGGGTTTGACAATTTGCCTAATTGGTTCTTAAAACTTGTAGTCAGTCATTCGCTACTCCCTTCAGCGTTCTCTTTAATTTTATTTTGTCTTCTGAGGAATATCCTACGGCTTGGAAGACTGCTACTGTGATAGCTCTTCTTAAAAGAGGTTCTCAACCTGAAGTCCAAAATTATCGTCCAGTTCAGTGTTTCTCAAACTTTTTGATTCCATCGCCCCCTTTTCATTCTCGACATGTCGTTTTCGTCCCCTAAGCTTCATAAAGCAAACACAAGGCAGTAAAATTAAAGAATTTTGTTTAAAGAAATTATTAAATAGCTGAACCAATCCATTAAACAGCTTAAAACAATTGTATTACGACGCTAATATTAGCTTTAGAATTGTTGTGAAAATGATCTACACTGTAGCCAGGCACGCAGACGATCCAGAGTAAAATTTAACGGAAAAATTGCTTTAACAACATCCTGCAACGGCTATCATAGTAAATTAAAATTTGCACGAAACTAAGAAGTCATAATAGGAGGCTACTGCAATTAACTCAATGATCGATTAGCGGTTGAGCATTTTCGTTCCCTTTGTGCGTTTTGCCCCCTTGCTCTTTAAAATCCCCCCCAAAGGGGCGATTAGGTCCACTTTGAGAAACATTGGTTTAGTTGCTCTGTTACCAATTCTCTCAAAAGTTTTTCAGAAACTTTTACGCAAACATGTTTACAACGACCTAAAACACCATAAGCTGTCGATTCCTAACAACTCTGGATTTTGGAAAAAACGTTCAACTCTCAATTCATTGCTAGGTACTTTTAACGATTTGTACCAAGCGTACGGATTAAATTCTCTCATCCAGAATAGTATTTCTTGATATAGCTAAAGCGTTTTTATCGCGTTGATCACACAAGCTTGCTATTTAAAATTTGACAACCAGGTATCGTTGACCCTTTAATAAATCTTTTAACGTTTTATCTCTCAACGTACTCATCAACAGGACCTCCCAGCCGTCAGATACACTAGTTGTGGTGTTTCTCAAGGTTCTGTTTTAGGCCTCCTGTTATTTCTAATCTATGTGAACGACATTGCTACAAATAATATTGCATCCACATGTCTTTTCGCGGATGACACCACTCTATATTATTCTGCCAAATGTCCTATTCACCCGCGCAGAGAACTTTCTCAAGACCTTTCCACCTTAAACAACTGGCCAAAGGTTTGGAAAAATAACTTCAATCCTTCTAAAACTGCCTTTATGACAATATCTAACCAGAGGACTCTCCCTCACCCTTAATTTTTCAATAGTTCTTACCTTCCAGAAACCGATACACATAAACGTTTGGGCTTAATCTTTCATCACAGCCTCTCGTGCCACACTCACATTCTCCACCTTCATCAGAAAGTGATGACCAAAATGAACCGTCTTCGCTCATTCTCTAATTCCTTATCTTACCACACTCTCGTTGCTCTCTGCACAACCAACATATTACCGATTTTTGATTATGGAAGCAATATTTAAGATAACAGCTCCGATGCTGACAAACATATGCTAGATCAGGCGCAACTCCCCGCCGCTAAAATCATATGAGGCTGTTTAAAAACTACATCCTCTGCAGATGTACTACTTGATCTAAACCTTAAACTAAAACCACTATAAAGACATCTATGCTCCGCTACTTTTCTAAAATGATTTTTCGTTTTGTACCCTGCCCTTTTCCTATGAGTCCCTTTAGATCGATCAGTGAATTTGCTCCCTACACTTTGCGCCACAATCCAGACGTTCAGATTCCACTTTTCAAAAAATCTCTGGCATTTAACTTTTTTCTCCGTAAGGCCTGTAGCTTATGGAATTCTCCCTCACTTGAAACAAATCTTCTCCAAGCCACGCTAATGTCACGAATCGTTTGAAATCCTTTTACCTTTGCCACATTGCAAATCATAGTATCCTCCACCTTTCAGGAGTTAATCCTCGTTTGACATCCGTACGTTGTATGCTTTGCCTCGCCCACAGTTCATAGAACGCCAATAAAAATATCTTGTCGTATATGTGTTTGCGGTGAAATCGAAACTGAGATTAACCTTTTCTTTTACTGTAATTTTCATGATTCCGCACGAGCGGTCCTCTTCAATAGGGTCTGTAATATTGTAACTGACAACAAATCTAAAACCATTATAAAGTGAGGGAGAATTCGGGACACATGTGGCCCGACTGTCTGAGTAAGGTTGAGTTGCTGCGTCTATTCTTATTTGGTCGGTCTGATGAATCGATGACGGGCCATCACATATCTCGGTGGCTGTTTTGCGTTGTAGATGAGTTTCTTAAAAATTGTGACAGATTCTGACAACATCTGCGTAGCCTTGTGCATCATTTGTGAGATTCGTACTTTCCTGTTGTATTTCTGTTTTTGTTTATATCAGCTCGTCGTGAAACGACAATACTGCAGTAATCATTCTAACGCCTGTGGCAAAAGTGTCGAATAAATAATAGTTTTAAGATGGTGCCAACACGATTGCTGTGATGTTTAGCGTTGCTGCAAAGTGTTGTGATCAGCTTCAAGTAGACCGATTCATAAGATTTACGAGCGGTTGGAAGGCTGCGAAGGACCAGGTGTCATTTGAGCTGCAGACATCCCCAGGGCGGAGCTACTTATAATGCAAAAAGAACGGTTGGTTCGTGTGACGGCAATTACAGGTTTCAAATTCTGGCAATCATATTGTTGCAACCTCTCGGTTGGCGTTGCGTTAATGTGCGATTCACCACGAACGTCAGAGCTGCAGCGGATCTGTTGCATTTGCGGACTCCGGCAGGGCACACGCCTCGGTCACTAGCAGTTTTTGCGCAAAGCTTCGCACCGTGGCAGCAAGCAACACTAGAGATCATGCGCCGCAATCTCTCTTACATTGCTTGCTCGCGCTACACGTATAATGGTGTTATTCTTCACGCACATCCCGTTCGTGGTGAATCAAACAACAAACGCAACACCACCTAAGAGGTTGCAACAATATCCCCTCCTTTTTACAACGAACGACACCGATCGCACGTTCTTTGTGTGAAGGCTGAACTCCGCACGACCTCCACATCCTGGTCACAGCACCATTTTGTTGCGATCGGAAATTCCTAGCGGCAAGTGCGCAAAGCTTCGCACTGTGGCAGCAAGCAACAATAGAGATCACGCGCCATCATCACTTTATTGTTTGTTTGCGCCACAGTATTAAGCCCTCAGAACAATTCTCTGCAAAAATATCAGAAACAGATCCTGAATAGAGCATTTTGATAAAAAGTGCTCTTTTTATATCCTTAAAACTTGACGCACACAAGAATGGCTCACATGTTGCCCTGGCTTAATGACTGGTTTAAGTATTCCATACATACCTCCAAAAAATCACCAACACAGGAAATCATGGACAAATGGTGGATGACAATTCGGATTGTTTGTCCAGCAGCAACGGTGATGACCCACAAACATTCTTGGTTGTTTCGATAATTGTTTGGATAGCCAGGTGAAGTGATAATTCCTGATGAACCACTAGATATTCTTTCTCCGCATGTTAACGATCCTGTTTGCAGCAACAACAAAAACACAAATATTTTCTGACTTACGCTTCAACGTTATTTGGGCTCACGGCTGACAAATAACTTACGTTACATCAAATGTGCATATAGACGTGTGTGCGGACAGGTTCTAGTGAAGTTATGATCAACTATCTTTATGCAATGCAGTCATTCAGACGCGTCTGACACATTGCGTTAGTTATATTCCACGTATATAGCTTCTCTTCATTACAGTCTTTTTTTAAATTCAAATGCCTTAACAAAACAACAACTAACCATTACGGAGACTGTTGCATCTTCACCAGGCGAGCAAAATGTTTGTATATCGAAGTATGCAAATGTGACTTTACTCTCTGCACATGTTAACTTTTCTTTTCAACGTTATTAATTGGTTTAGCTTTTAAAACCGCAGCTGTTCCTTTCCCATCACAAAACGCCATGTTTAAAGTAAATAAGTTTCGTTGCCAAACGCTGTGTAAACAGGGCTTCATCCAATCCAAACGCCCTTCAACCAAATCTTGACTTTTTTGCCAAAATTGATTTTTTGGCCATAACCTTTGAACCACAAATGCTAGATTGCCAGTCAAGAACTCTAAAAGATGCGGATTTTCGCCTAGTTTATATAAAAAATAGAAACAAAATTGGCTCTTGGGGCCCAGGGGCCAGTGGTGTGAGCCAAAAATTCCGAAACCAATCCCAATTATGACGTCACCCACAAAAATTCAAATCCAAAAATTCCCCTTTTTATCGCATTTACAAGATTTCCGCATCTTCAGAGTGTGCGAACAGCTCTATAGCTCAAAAGAAATACATGCTCAATAAAGTTGAGGGGAGGTGTTGTGATCATTTTGCAGAATTTGTTGATGAACATGTCCTCCTTGAACGCACAAGAGCTTTCCAAAACTGATTGAATTCCTGAATGAAGGATTAACTGGCTCCAAAACTGTAAAGCCTTCAAAACCTTCCAGTTCATTTTTTCTTTCGTGCACCATCCGCTCGAACTGATTAGCTTCGGGCACTGTATGCTCCACGTTTTGAACTTGCTTCGGACTGGTTTTCTGGTGGTTGGTCAGGAAGGCAGAAATATTGTTTTTCAATAGTCCGAAAATTAAGGTTGCGGTAAACTCAGAAAGGTCTTCATTGGTGGAATGTCTTAGAATCAAACATAACTTATCTCCAAACCAGAATTTTAAATGCGAAACCCAAAAATTCAAATAAAATATCTCAGTCACTCAACATGTTAACGGAAGAACAAATTTGTTTTACGTCCATGACACGCTTTATGCTTCCTGCGTACTGCTGAAGCGTAATTAATATTTTTTGTACGTTTCCACACAACATCGCTTATATGAAAGCTTTCAATCACAAACCAGATTGTCTTTCCAACTTGCACAGAGGCGGGGGATCACTCCAAACAAACCCTTGCGCGGAGCGAAAAACGCAAACAGAAAGGGTTCTTCCCTGCATCAGGTATCCGGCGTTACATTGGAAATAAGCACCCGTTATCTTCTTATTACGTTGAATTGTATAAGTTCCATGAATCGGTGAAACTGGTGATCCACAAGGTATTGAAGACTTCTCTGAAACTGAGGAAATAACGATTAGTAAACAAACCATAAAAATTGCTTCCTGCTGGAAGGTGTTGATGGAATTTGACATACATCTTTTAACTGATACTTCTCTCCATGAAAGGTGGAAACCGGTTGCAGAGAAAGAACTGTCTGTCACGAAACGAATTGAAGCGGTTCTACCGGTTGATCGATAAACGTGTTGGTCGTTACGAAACAAGTACTGACACAGTTTGTTGATATGAGCTAACCTTGAAGTTCCATTAAAAATCTGAAAAAAATTGATGAAGGTTTGATGTTACTGGCAAACATGTATGGAAAACACTACCAAGCATGACAGGCAACTCACGAAGTTAACCTCCCCAAGTTTATTTGGCAGAGTATTATGCTGGACAGAGTTACTTGAGGTTCTCATTGCACAAACAGCCCAGCCTTTGCTCTGCAGGATCACAAATTACTTTGTTCCTTTTATACCCCACAGCAAAGACATGTTTCCTAGAGCAGCGCTCTTCAACCGGTGTGCACGTTGCACCCTCGGGTGCACCAAAATATGCGTGCGGTGCACCACTAAAAAAGATTCACAAAGGTGCAATGCAAACTTTTCACACTAAACAGATACTTTCTGCTAGTAAAAATGAACCATTAACCAACAAACGACTTTCAGGATTTAATCTGAATTTTGCACATTCTTGAATGTGGTGCGTAAGTATCAGACCATGTCAAGCTAAATGTTGTAATTAGTTGATTATTTGTGATTCATAAGTAACAGACAATGAGCCATTATCAATTGTATTATGTAGCTGGGTTACTGAATTAGAGCACTTGCTTATATAGGCCAGGGCACTTACAGACATGGGCGCAATTAGGTGGGGAGCATGGGGGACATGTCAGTAAATAGGGTGCATGAGTTAATCAAAACATCTTTAAGGGTGCACCACAAAAAAGGTTGAAGAGCGCTGTCCTAGAGTATTTCGAATCTCTGCATTGCATCAGCTGAGATATGCGAGGCTAGATTTCATGGCAAGATAGAGATGCTGATTCAGCCAATGCAGCTGCCGGGTCTTGCTGTCGATGAAAACAGTTCTTTTCAAAGCGTTCAACTTAGTTTCATTCCAATTATTATTATCATTAGCGCTATTGTTTCTGACGGGCTACAGTAAACTTGGGATCCTATCTTGGCCTATTCCAGAAAATTTGCTCTTTGTACATTTCACCATCCGGATTTCCAGTCAGTTGTTTTGCGTCAGTGCCTGTCCCGTTACTGCGGGCCTTTTTGTGGCTTGGTCCCCCCAAACAGAAATTTAAACACCACTAATCCGTTGTTTTTCTATGGAACCGCGTTCTCTTCTGTTTTTTTTATTTTTATTTTATTAACCTGTTTCTGAAAGCACTTTACCGCGGTATAGTCACGGTTCGTAGAAAAATAGAGGGCAGTGTAAATACATCAATAAATTCGTTTTATTTCCACGGATTTCGATGAGCTAACGGGGCAGACGTGTGGTGAAGTCACAACAAAATGGAGTCGGGAATGGAGCAATTATTGTGATACATCTGGTACTGCACGCTGCGCCGAAATCGCTGATCACATTTTTTTTTCATGAACCAATTCTCAACATTTTTATGAACGACATGGTTTTTTTAGTAGAATATCAAGGTCAACCAAGCCAATGTTTTCTGTGCAAGAAATTCGGACATATCAAACCAGACTGCCCAGCTGCCGTGAAGTCGCCGACTCAGATACCACCGACGTTAGAAAACGACGCAGATTCAAGAGATCCAATAAACCAACATGGTGAGGGAAACCTACATGCCCTGAACGACACCTCGCTTATCGACGATTCGATAAACAACGCCGCCGAACAAGATGAACAGCGCATGGATGAAGACGCTTCTACCCCGAAGCAATCACCGCATGACAGCATGGAGGAATCTGACGAAGAACTGGACCATTACTGCCGGGAGCTTGAGCAACGAATTATGGCAAGCACGCCGACAAGCCAAGATACTGCGACGCAACTGCTGACCGAAGGAACCGAAACGAGAATGGAACTGAATGCAGAACATTGCAGAGAAACTACTACAGAACAAGGTATAGGCCCCAAACGGCCGCTGTCTTCTGATTCTTCGGGTGAAATTAAAGTGTATAAAAAACGCGAAGTAAAAGACGCGATAGAGAACACTTGCTTTTGCGGCGAATTGCTGTTGCAGCCGAATAAAATAGGAAATAGACTGCAATGTGGCTGTGAGCGATATCACATTCGTTGCATCTGCAACAAAGTTTTTGTATCGAGAGAACACGGTGCAGCTCACTGCACAGCGTGTAAGCGCGTATTGCCGGGCGTTGACCAAACGATTTAAAATTTAGTTAACGATGCAATCGGTAGAACTACCTGTTTCAGTGAGCGACAGCCCGTAAATACGCTGTCCGTTAATGCCTTTGTTGTAATATTGCGTATGCGTAATGCGACCTATCGTTGATAGTGCGCTAACCATCTTAATGCGATAGCATTAGTGAGAAATGCCTGTGTGCGACAGTGGTCGCGAACGTCTGAACAATTGAATGTTAATGTCGGTTTCCGCCCCGCGTTTGTTTGGTGATGCACCGGACGTCGAAATTTGTGTTCCTTCTTTTTGCAATGTTTGACCGAATATTTGTTCAGACCTATAGTGAATTGCCCTGTATCGTGAGTTTCCGCTAACGCCGGGCGATGACCTGTTCTTTCTCGTTTTTTTTGTTTACTCACTTCGTCCAGAATACGAATTTACCAGTTATGTGCTATACATGCATATCCCGCCTAGACAGTTTCTCGCCTTTTCCGTGTGGCCGCCTTTGTTTTATTTGCCTCCACCGGTCAATTGAACAAACAGAGATCGTACACCCCCTTTGTAGCAAATAGATGAGACCAAACACGCCACAGTAGGACAAATTATTGCCACGGCAAGTTTGACAAACCCACAAAAAGGAGAACGAGGTCCACAGTAATACGGAATTAGTCGAGCCACTTAAAATTAACGTAGATATAACGCCTCATCGCCAACCTCAAGTGCAAGGGACCCCCTTTTTTTGGCCGCCCCTGCAGATTTCCACTATCTGAGAGCTGTCCTTCAAAGCTTCCGCCTTACATTCGATATCGATGTGCCGAGACGCTCTCGTGGCGCCAACCGCCTTATCCTAAGAAGTCTTTAAAGGCGCAAAAGCGCAACCCCATATACAACATGGTAGAACGTAAGAACGACGATCCCATCGAACACCACAAGCAGAAAAATAGTAGCTGCCCTATATAAACCAAAATATTGCTACATGGCAAAACACAGTGTTCAGAACCATCAGTTCTACTGCTCGAACCATCCCAGATCAGCTGTTGTCACACAGCTCCTCTGAGACAGATTGGCAGTAAAGACAAGCATAGCGAAGTGGCCCCCGTACCACTGAATAGATACGTATGTTGTCGAACTGCCGATGCGCTGGCCGCACGGCAGAAACCATGGTGTTTATGATCGTTGTATCAGCGTTGCCAATTTGGCATAATTTTTGCCAGATTTTGAAAATCTGGCAAAATTTTGATGCCTTTGGCAAAAAATTTTGTGGCC
>JGI24022J15233_10005697_pt1 | contig 13294 bp, 11 predicted proteins | sample Ectturendosymbi2_FD_15233 | JGI IMG/M metagenome (IMG submission 15233) | reverse complement strand
CCGCCGACACGGATACAAACTTCTGAGCAGGAATAGAATGGCTTGACGGCCAGTAACAGGCGGCCGTCAACACCGTACTCCCGCAGCACTCGTCAAACTTCTCACGAGGAACTCGGTCGTATGCTTTCTTTAGGTCGAAGCAACATTTGTGGACGTCTTTGACATACTCCCAAGATTTCTCAATAATTTGCTAGGCAGTAAAAATTTGTTCTTAAGTGCTAAGACAAGGACGAAGACCGCGCCGGGCATCATTCAACTTTGGTTCAACTATTTCGTGGCATCTTTTTTCAAGACACTTGGCATTCACTTTTTCGGGGAGGCCAAGGAAGAGATGCTTCGGTAGTGATTGCATTCTCCCTGTCTGTCTTTTTGTGCATGGGGATGATCACCCAAATTTGCCAATCTTTCTACGCGCTCACAGAACACCAGGCCACATGACACCACACGAGTAAGCCAAAGAGCTCAATTCAAAGGCTTGGCATTTCAGGTCGCATTTCTTCGCAATTTGCAGCTTTCCCAGCCTTCAGTATTTTGACAGCCAGGAAGACTTCAGTTGCAGTGATGGCATTTTTCTCCGCCAAATGTACCTGCTGTGTGTGCGATGGTGTGATAGTGACTGGGTTTGAAAGTTCTTTGAATTATTCTCTCCATCTGCCAAGGATACCCTCATCATTGCTGAGTATGACAACATTTTGATCTTTGATGGATCTAGCAGTATATCTCTTGCAGCGAAGCCGCCGATTGGTTTGCCAGAAGACTTTGTTGACTTGCCAGTAATTGGAATCCAGTTTATACCCGAAATTCTCCCAAAATTGCGTTTTGGACTTCTTCACCGTGAGTGCCGCGGACCTTAGGTCTCAGCGTAGCGCGAATCGATTCGGGTTTGTTCTGAAGCCGTGCCTTGTAGGCTACTTGCTTGAATAGCTTCTTTCGACTCTTGGTTTCACCACAGGGTTACGTGTTTGCTATTATTTGCCACACCGAGTCGTTTCCGTCCACGTAGCTGCTTTGAACAACTGCCACTCCACCTCCGTGTCAACGGTGCATTTCAATAGCTCTCGGAACAAGGACAATGCGCTGTCCGCAAAGGCCTTTCTAACATCGTTGTCCCCACGATCTCCTGGTCCTGCACGTTTGTGTGCACACATTCGGTTTTTCAAGACCATCAGGTGGCGATTCGTCGGCAGTTCTGCACTCCTTTTGACACGAACGTCCAACGCACATTGGAAAACGGCCGCCAATTGCCGTCACCAAAATGAAATGAAAAAACATGTTAGAACCGCGACGTTTAGTCGAGGAGATGCCAACAACATCCAGGGAATATCGCTTGACTTTCTCGACCAGTTCGTCCTATTCCTGTGAGTGAGGTGGTTTTCCAGTTACTAGCTTATGACAAGATTGCTGATTGCGCGTGGCTTTCTGGTTTCCAAGAGTAGAAGCGCCGTGCGTTGTCCCCATTCGATTCCTCAGATGCATAGCGGGCGCAACGTGGGCCTCCTGTTGTGGGTAGCTGATGGGGAGACTGTCGCGAATTTTTGGAACGGCCCTCTCTGCCTTAAGTCCGAACGCAGTCCTTGATCACGCGCGCGACTACTGATACCCTATGGCTTAGATTAATTTTGCCCGTTTCACGGTATTTTGCCCATTTCACGGTATTAATTTTGCCCGTTTCAAACAGCAACTTTTGTGATGTCAAGGGGTACCACAGGAAGGCGTTGCCATGGGAACGTTTTGTGTAGGAGCGGCCTTGCACAGAGTCTACTGCTAGCGCTGTCATGCTGCAATCACTACATCTGAGAAGGAAAGGCTATGTACTGTGCTATCACTTTTCTTTACATGACAGGGTGGACGATGATTTCGGTCCACTTTCAACCACAACCCCCTTAATTTTCAGTTTTGCTACATTATTTTTGTATCATTTCTCCGGTGTTTTATTGACATGTTTTCATTTGTCACAAAATAGAGTTTGGCCAACGGCACTTACTAATGGTTTATATTTTTCCGCTGCCGCAGTGAGGTTTTTGCGTGCAAGTTTTCGGCCACATTAGTGACTGAGTTTGACGTCTGGTTTAAGGGGCTAGCCACTATCGACTGCATTCAAGCTGTTTGCTGTACTTTAAATGAAGCGATTTATTTGAACCACTTCGTTCAACTGATTGTGGAGACCGTGAAAATTTACTGCCGTCAGTGTCGCATCTCTGCTATGAACACTAATTGCGACCCGCAAAAATTGAAATCTCATTATTTGCGTGTTGATAGCTGTTCATCAACCAATCGGCGGAAATAGCACGGTTGATTCGTGCTTGTCTTTTTTGTCAGAAAACAGTCCGAGTTTTAATGACGAATCCGCTTCGGAAGAGTCCACTGCAAAAATAAGTGGTCCAATCACGCACGAGATGTCCAGTATTGTTGACGGCGAGGAGTGCTCATCGGAACCCGGTGGTGGACTGAACGACTGCCGCTCAGAAACAAGCAATGGTGACGTCTCGAGCGCTGACGTTGAAAGTACGTCTGTGTCTCGCGAGTGAACTTGACTGAAAGCTGGCGATGAACCACCGGACGCAATTGCAATCTCCGAAACGAACGCAAATAATGTTAACGCTTTGTCCCTCACATTCATATTTAAATGCTGCCGTTTTCAAACTAATGTTGGTTGCTCAGGCTAAACTAGTATTGCAAACTGCTTTAGAACTCCTTTTTTTCCGCAGCGACGGTCCAAATTTGAACTGAACTGATATTATGCTGATGTTGTGAAATTGGTTGCGCAGGCTTAACTACCCCCCAACATAAGTCTGAGTTTCCTGGAAAAAAAGTCAAGCGGCGAAAGAAGAAGAGAAATAACCGCAAGGTGTCAGTACCGCACGAGATCGCCAGCGACCCCATCATGAAGAAATACTGGGCGCAGCGTTACAGGCTTTTTTCGAAGTTTGACGAAGGCATTCAAATGGATGCAGGTTGTTATGTAGCGCTTATTCGTTGTCAATTTTTCTCACGAACGTTTACTTCAACATAGTGATTACACTGCCAAGGCCCGAAGAATATGTCATTTATTTTTTGAGACTGCCCAATCGATAGGAGACCCCACTTAACTGGCGTTTTTTAAGGTTCACGTATTTATTATTAGAGATCGAACGGTATGGCTTTCTTGAGGCCGAAACCGATACTGATATATCGGCCATTCATGGACCGATAGCCGATACCGATAAACCGATATTTCCAAAATTTTTAAATGTTCTTTTGTGCTTCATTATCAAAAATATGATGTATTCTCTGCCTCACCTTTTTTTGAAAAACTTCAAAAATCAAGATTTATGAATTAAAATTTTCAAATTGTAGCAATTTCAATATTTTGCTATGATTTTTAATTAATCGGATTAATAATGATGGTTTTGTTGTGGCTGCGACGGCCAACGTGTGCTCCATGGTTCATCTAGTCTGCTTGTTTATGAAAACGCACCTGCTAACGTAGCTGCAAGATAACTATCTTGACTTGCTTCGTTGTGCCTTCTTGAGTAAGTTGTCGGGATGCGTGAGGAATATAACAACGTTTTGTCAACACCTAGTGCGGCCGGTGAAATCGGCCGTTTTGGCCGATACCAATATATTGGCAAAACCCAAATATCGGCCGATTATATCGGCCAGGCCGATATATCGGTCTATCTCTATTTATTATTACAACAGGCAAACAACCGATTGTGTCTTAAGCCCGACAAAAAATATTAAACCATTTCCTGAAGTAAGCAACCGTTTTTTTTGAGTCGACGTCTGTGTGCTAAGCTTCGCAAATAAGTTTTAAAAGATCTTCCCTTGCATGCAAACAATACAGAGTTTGACAACGTGCTTTTCAAAAGATTCCCAATTTTGACTGGTTGTGGTTGCACAGATTTTTATTGCATCAATTTACTCTTTGCCTTGTATATTTAATTAAATTTTTGTCTTGCAAAACATATCTATCACAGCTTTGTATTGCGTAGAGTCTTGGTATTCCGTTACTCCCGAGAAAATTGCAGAACACATCGCCGAACGTTGTCGGTGTGACGTGATCGTCGACGCTTTCTGTGGCGTGGGAGGAAATTCAATTCAATTCGCTTTCACTTGCGAGAAAGGTGAGGCGCGCTTTTGAGTAATCGGCGAAACCGGTGTGATTTAATGGTTAACTTTAGAACGCATCGCATTTTTGGTAAAGTACTTCTTGAACCACTTGCCCGAATCTTTTGCATTGCTGAGTGCACAAGCTATATGAGCAAAATTGTCGGTTTTGCTACGAAAAAAAGCTTTTTTGAATTGCGTTGTTGTGTTGGGCAAATACTTGCTTTTGGAATAATAATCGAACGTGGCTAGTTTTTTTCGGTCCTAGATCGAATTTTTTTAAATGACTGAAAAAAAATTAAGTCAATTCGGTCGGAAATGTACACTAATGAATAGTGTTACGACAAGCTTCAAAACCACTACGGTGCAAATGATCGAAATGTCTCAGCGAAAAAATATGACCGAAATGTCTCAGCCAAAAAGAAACAGTAACGCGGGTAAAAGCGATGCTCTTGCTGTGGAAACCTCCGAAAACATGAATTTTTCTACTTTCAGTTATATCGATAGATAATGATCCCGTCAAAGTCGCCCTCGCCAAGCAGAATGCGGCGGTGTACGGAGTTGAGGATCGCATAGATTTCATATGCGGTGATTTTTTTACGATTGCACCGACGCTTACAGCCGACGTAGTGTTTCTCAGGTGAGCAGCGCACATATAGTCAGTGCATTTGATGAGGAATCTGTTAAAAAAGTTAACTTGCCCTTTCGTGGTTGATCTGAGTGAAACGTAACAAAGTCGCTTCGTGTGAAAAGTTCATATGAAGTTCACTTTTTCGTGAGTTACGAAAGCAGTCAGAAAACAAATAATAATTGTACTGGTTTCTTGACCTTTCGCGCAAACCCTTTGCCACGGAGTACACTTTTGTATATCAACACTTAGTCTGGTTCAAATGCAAATCGTGCTTCCTATTTCATAGAAATGGTTCTCTGTTGATCATTACTCCAGGCACGTTGTAATCATATATCCACACTTGTCAGAAAATCAGACGCACCAATTGTGGCAGAGGGTTCCAAACAGGCTGCGAATAGCGGTTAGCTCATGCGCTGCCGCGAGCGGGCAGCGTTTTTTGGATCTGTTCTTCCGTTTCTTGCCGTGAAACTGGTCGCATCTTTAGGTCCTGACGTACGACTTCTTTGCAGCCCTCCGTGGGGCGGACCCGAGTACATCTCTAAAGAAGTGTTCAGCGTCAAAGACCTTGGAATCTTCGGCGAACAAGCTTTCAACGTTGCGAAGCGCATAAGCGGCGACGTTGCCTTCTTTCTGCCACGGAACACCAACGTCGACGAGGTGGGTATGGATTCCGTGCAGCGAAGATGTAATCTCTTTGATTTTAAACCTGGGGTGTAATGTCTAACTGCGGTTAGTTTGTACATGCTGGAACTGATGATCTTCAAAGGTGTGTATTTTAACTTTGTCAGAGTTCAGTCTTTCAGAAAAAGCCTGCACGATTGTGCAATATTTCGGCTTGTTAATGGAAACCACAAAACATTGTCAATATTGATTGTTTGAAAACTCGCACCCCTCAGTTTTAAATAAACGTAGTCGTGGGGGCGCCATTTCAATGTTTTGTGGTGTTAGTGATTGTGTTGGAGTGATTGACTTGGCTCATGTGCATTCCTTGATATTTCCACCGCGTTGTGTTGTTGGCTTAATATTCGGTTGATTTATTTTGCCAGGTGGAGCTCCAAAAATAAACTCTTACAAATTTATTCCAATAAACCTTCAAGCTTAAGGTTATCTGCCACTAGGCGTTCCTTCACGAGTCGAAAACGGGTGTTGTGAAAGAGATTGAGATTTTGGTTAACATCACCCAGTGATAGTGTCCCAAAGCTACTTGCATAAGAGTCTTCCATGCCAAGGCTAATTTATGCTTCTTGTATTGACTGCCGGTGTTAACGCTGTTAGAAATCATACAAGATTTTCTGCATGTAATACTCGTGCCACAGAATTTCGAACTGTTTTAGAAATCGTGTGCTGGCTTGCTTCGTTTAAGCAACGATCCTCCTGTAAACTTTATTCTTTGGATTATAGCCATTGTGGATAAAAATGTGACCATTCATGTTATGTCTCATTCATGCAGTATTGCTTTGCTTCTGCTGAGCGTTGAGTTGTCATTAGACATCCTATGTATGTCGTATGCATTGAGATTGATGTAACTGTTTGTATTTGTGCTTAGGCCAGTGTGTTTTCAGAGAGTGAATTCGACTTTGAATTGGTGCTTTAAGCTCGGCAACTATTGATTTTGCTGCCGACGTTTTTAAAAAATGATCGGTGTTGGCAGCGAGGAAAATATCTGCCTTTCCCATCAGTTGGGAAAACTTTGAGATCTAGTGACTTCATGAGCTGTTATTGTAAAATAGCCAGGTGATGTCCTGTTGAACTCCTCTTGTTATGAAGCGGAAGGTCGTAGTTTATGATGTGGGCAAAGGTCGCTCGGAAAATTCGAAACTTAGAATTTGTCTGTGATTGAGTATAAGATTTTGTTTTAAGGCATCAAACTCACGGCGAAGCTAATAGTCATACAACTACTGCTGCACACCACCCTCTGCCTCGTGCTGTCCAGCAGTCTTCAAGAAATCATGTACATGTGAAGTATTGCATTTTAGATTCAAACATTTTTTGCGTAAGAAAACAACAAATCAACAAAGTTATGAAGAATATTAGGATTCTAACTTTCGCTGTATCATCTGTTCTCTCAATGGTCTTGCGAGTCTTGTGAAAAAACAGGTGTCGTCTTACTGATTAGCTCTGCATTAAGAAAAGCGCGGTTGTGTGTTTAGCTGATCGCGATGGCTGGCCCGGGCGGGAAGGTCGAGGTGGAGCAAAACCTTCTCAACAACAAAATAAAGACAGTGACTGCGTACTTTGGAGACGAACTGATCGAGTGGGGCAAGATGCAGAACGGAACTGTTGATGATCTCTTTTCTGAGGAGAATCTAAATTATCAGCGGGACTGCGAGAGTGACTTTTGAGTGGTGGAAGAGTTTTTGGCACATCGGCCACTCGCACGTAATGCTGCCGTTATTGCATCCTGATTGCTATGCATCACTGCCCTATTGAAAAAGTTGACCCAAAATTAGACTTGCACTGTAGCAGCCTGCAAGGGCGCTTATGCTCTTGCGGGTGAAGATCATCTTTTTTTACAATAAACTGAAATCGCTCCCGTTGTCAAGTGTATTTGTGAACCTAAATGTGGTGATGACAGGATATGACATTCAATCTGAAACGTTACTGTCGATACCAATAGTGCTAGTGAAGGGAACAGGCAGAACTAGCGTGAACTGTTGCTTTATCAAAGTTTGGCTCAAGTATTTTTACCTTGTTACGGTCAAGCATTGCTTGCGAAACGAACTGACGTGAACAGTTTGTGAATGTCTGTCAAAGTTTACCCGGGCACCGTTTTCTTCATCCAGATGCGGGCGTGCTAATAATCTGCTCTGAACCCAAAAGCTTTCGATCTCTTTGTGTATCAAATATTAACGATCGCCCGCGCTGTCGCGATCTACCCGACTTATCACGCGGTCTTCCCGCGCTGGGAAGATTTACCAGTCGCTGTTGGCGTTTGTGTACTTTTCTAGTTTGGACAAGTTGAAAAGGCGCGGAAAAGCAAGCGTATCATCGTGTGCAAAGTTCGCGATTCTGGCCTTGTTTGCTTGCGCTATCTTGGGCAAATTTACGGGCTTCTCGCCTTTTCGGCCGGTCGTTCGCCGCGTGGTACCGCTCGATAATGAATCCGTGCTGGCAGGCAGTGCAAAGCTTGCATGCGGTCACCGGTGAATTGCCTACGTGGCAACATAAAAATATTTCTACGCATTTTCAGCACTTACAGGAATGAAAACCGCGAATGTTATTTTTTCCCGACTTCAGGAGAAACTACTGAGTGAAAACCTCGGCCGTGATTTTTGATGCGAAATTACTAAAAGCCGTTGTATCGAGGAAGATTATTTTACGATTGATTCAGTCAAAAGAAAATTTCACCAGTAACCCTGCTAACGGCCACTCACATATTTGTTCGGAGTAAAACTTTTTTCTGTTGGACTGACCAAGTAACACGTTAAGAGGTGTATTTTGACCTTTCGGACATGTGTCTTTTTGTCCAGCTGCAATGGCATGTGCTTCCGGTTGTGTTTGTGACCCGGCTGAAGGCGTGACACTGTCTAGACCAGTGGTTAATAACCTGGGATAAATTTACCCCTGGGCTTAAATTTCATCTTCCAAGGGGTAAATTTACTGAACCATAAATTGCAGCCACTGTAAATTTTTACAAATCATTCCAAAGTGTAAGAGTTTGTTAATTTAACGTTTTTAAGAAACGAGCACCATTGAGTGCATTTGGAGTAAGGTGAAGAACCACTGGTCTAGTCGAAGACTCTGCCGCTGAATTAAAATATGTTGAGTTCAGTTCCGAAGCGCTCGGACTCTGTGGATGATTCAAAGATTACGCATCCCGGAAAACTATGTTGTTAATTCAGATGTTAAATAATAAATTTTGTGGTTGAGCTTGTTGGCTACAGCTTATACTTTTTACACACTAGTACACACTGGGTTTCATGTCGAAATCGTGTGTTTTGAAATATTTTTTGGCGGGAAGATAATTTGAATTTATTTCCATTTGATCAAAAGTGTCAAAAATCCACTTTTCTGTATTGAGTTGTAATCGTTAAAAAATCGAAAGTTGAGCGCATTTTGTCACATGTAATCGTTTCTTATGTTGGGTAGTGGTAGCTGTGGATGATCGTTGTTCACTTCCAGTCTTTGCTCTGCAAAACAACTTCGTTAAAAATTCCATATTACAACGGTCGAAACTCAGCTCAATCCTTCAGACTCTATAAACCACTTCAAACTATGAGATAAACATATGCGCGAGAGGGGACCTTCCCAAGTGCAAACATTTCAATTAGTTACATTAGGGCTTGGTCAATTGTGTGTGAATTCACGAATCAGTTTATTTTAGGTTACAGGTTAGCGACCTCCTTAGGCTCGTGATGTATTAACTTTTAAGGCAACGCTCAAGTATCCTGTATGCCGCAAAAATGAAGTGCCGTGAAGACTCGGTAAAGTTTTTGCGAAAAAAAGGTTGTGGTGGGTCTTTGAATCCTTGTACAGTATCTATCAGGAGATAAACATGCAATCGACGTCTCATGTTTTGAACGCTGCCTCAATCGCAACGTGTTTCCCGTCCTGTATTGCATCTAGTTGCTTAGTACAAGCCACGTTTGTTTGATGCGAAAGCAGAATGAAACTGAAGCGACTGTAGTTTGTGACCAGCACAAAGAGAAACACTCAGATACACAATTGCAGCATCCCCAATCGTGTTTCTGAGTGTCTGGCAACGTGCTCGTCGGGCGTGTTCCGCTTCACCGACTTCTCTGTTGGGCCCTAGTTTTTTGAAGTTTTCCTGTCCATCGAATCGAACACACATGCCAGTGCAGGCTGACGATCTTGCTTGTGCAGGAAACTTCATGCCTATAAATGACGAACAAACATTGTTTCGCGCTTAATGATTGACATGAAGTTTGCCGACCATCGTGAGGTCGCCGTGAAAAACATTCACGGCTGTGGTGCAAGTACCTTATAATTACTGCTACAAGTCGAAGCGTACGTTACCGATGCCAGTACCCTAAAACGTTTAGATGTACAATGCTTTTCAACAATTTCAGGTGAAATTTTTCTGCGCCGTCCATTTCTGCGGATATTTTCAAACACAAGCAAACTTCACCCGGGGAAATTACCGCTCAACCCCATGTTTAATAGATGTCTGTTGTACGAGTTGGATTTGTATGGCCCAGTAGTTGCACTGCAAACCAGGCACTTCGTTACGGGGTGGTTTTGGCGGCCATTCCCTCCCGATTGGCACTTCGAGCCCAACTACTATGCAGAAGACACATAGATCATGAGCCCAAAAGCTGTGATCTGTGTCTTCAAGTCCTCCAAAAGAAACGGAGATTAGCGACAATCTTGCTGCAAACGTTTTTAGTACTTGATCTAAAAAAGTCATAAAATGCTGATGCAGCGCCTTTGCACGTATTCTGTTAGGCTGCAAGTCCAAAACCTTACATTTCTGCCAAGAAAGGTTACGAAAGACAAACAACAGTTCATTTGTTGTAACCATTCAACCAGACCTGAGACGGCAAAGAGTTGATCAGTTTTGATGACTTCCACAGTAACCTAAAACCTTGTCATGTTCTGTTGCCCGAGATCTTCACGACTCCTTTCCTCTGCACAGAGTGGTCGAATTGCTTTTGGCTTCAGCGCATTCCTTCAGTGAAGGTACGCCTGTTTCTTGAATTTGTTGCCAGATTGAAAATTTTCGTGCTCGTCAGCTAGCCCACTCAAACTACATCTGTCCACAAGACAGTAAAGGTATATAAAAGGCCTGCGCTGCTTGCGTAATGATGGCAAACAGGTAAGGCAAACACTGTCGTGTACCGTGAAGTGCCAAGTAGATGGTTTTTCGGTTAAAATCAACAGAGGTGTACTTCTCATACCTGTCCGGCAAACTAGATTTAATGACATCGGGGTCGAACTATGTAAAACCGTGATCAACACCAGTCAATCATCAAAACTCGCCAAGTGCAAAAGTCCGTTGTGGTAAAGCCTTGTCATTTGCAGCAATTACCGTTGCACGGTTTTCCACTTAAAGTGGTTGTTCTAATGAGTTGTGGGTATGGTACGTAGAAGGGGGCCTTTGATAATTACCACGTTGCAAAAAATCGGTTGCTCTGGGCCTGTCATAAGGTTTTCCGATCTCCAAAAATGGAAGACCATTTCCGCAAGTTCCGTTGTTTCGTGTCAGTTTTTGGCCATTTAACACCAACGGTTACTGTGTTAAGTTTCATTGAAATTTAGTGCACTGTAGAAAAATAAAAATTGATTATTTAGTTTACAGTCAGAGACATGATACAACACTTCAATGGCTAAGTAAGCTTACTACCAGGTATAGTCGTTAACGAAGTTTTAATCGAGTTGGGTTTCATGATGTTTTCTCATTCGTAGTGGTGAAAAGGAAAATTTAACGTCTACAAATGTACCTGCCCGATGATGTACTTTACGTGTAGTTGTTGGTGAACTTTGTTTGCCACTTCCCTTTGCAATCACCCAACAAAAAGATAAGAACTCTGTTGTTTGCAAGCAGATGCAGAGCTTGCTGCGAAAATAGATTTCGAGAAGAGAGTGTTGGAATGTTACAACCAGTTTACGGTTTACGCAATATTAAAACGTTTCACAGTTATTTTTGTGTTTCTTTAAGATAGGCATAAACAAGTTCAATTCACAATTGAACTTGAAATGGTAGCAGTTATACTAGTTGTAGTAAATACCGAACTGGAAGCACTATCGAAGCTTCTCCGCATGAAAATTAGTCACATAAACATTTCCAGATTTTCTCTAGTATGTGAACCCTGACTTCATGCAAAAAAGCACGTGAAATGCCTTCCACTTTTCACATGTTTTTTTTACAGCAAACCAATGTCAGATATCGTGAGTTTTGCAAATTCTGCCAGTAAAAGGTATCGTACTCGTACATTTGAAAATTGATGGTCTTGACTACGTATGAACTGTGCAGAGTCGTACAACTGAAAATTCTTAATTTTAGGTATTCAATCATATTTTTAGGTTTTAGCAAAGACTTGAATATAACAAACGTAAACGCTTGCTTCTGTAGTCCTGCTTATTTCTTGAAATAAGAATACAAGAGAGCCCCAACCTGCTAAAAATCGATATTTCAGAATTAGAAATCTTGATAGAATGAAAATCAACCCGTGTTAAAAAAGGTTTCGTTGATGATATCGCGCTCTTGGGAAAGATTGTTTTTATCGTATGCAGTTAGTGTTTCTTACACATTTATGAAGGGTGGCAAGCCCTTACTACTAATTACGAAACTGTCTTCATCTCTACTTTCATTGTCGCCTTATGACTACACAATGCACGATTGTGCGAAATAATTTTGCGAAGCCTGTAAAAAAGCTTTAATATTCTGTCTATCCGTCTGAGTGATTTTCGAGTTTTATCTCTAAGTAGGAACTAGCTCAGGGGTCGGGAACCTGCTTTGCTAAGGAATCCATGAAACCTACATGTTTTTACTTGTATTTCCGTGAGAGCCATATCATATTTTTCAACACTTAATGCAACTAACTTACTTAAGTAACGTGTGCATTTTTAAGCAAAATCAACAATTTTAAACAATGGTAAATGTCTGCATTTTCTCTTTAATAACATGCTTCTTACTGTTAATGCGACTTCTGGTTCTGCATGGTGTTGCTGATGGCTTTGTAGGAAAATTATAGAAAAAGTTTCATCCGTAACAATCGTCTTAAGAAAATATCGAGCGAGCCAGATGCCGTAATCAAAAGAGTCACATCTGGCTCGCGAGCCGTAGGTTCCCGACCCCTGTACTAGGTGCACACTGCTTTGTAGGTGGCAATTTGCTGAATAATAACTGATAAATAAACGTAAGGCGACCATACATTGTTTTCCAAATCGGGATGTACCCGACTCGAATTGGAACAAGTAGGGAAAATTCCTCTGATTTTTTGTGAAGTTTTCTAAAAGCAAGTAAAGAACAAAAAATATCATCTGCACCAAAACGGAAAAAATCAACAGAAAAGCAAAACTTCAGGCTCATCTTTATTTTTTCCTGTCGCACCTCTGCATATTCCTGTGGCCTGCTGCCTTTCTTTTCTTCCCGGACAAGCAAGCAGCTGACTGGAACAAGACACAGAAACTGTCCCAGTCAAAAGGAGATATAGGCCTGCACCCTGCTCAGGAAAACTTCAAACACTATACGAATCGGGTAATGAAGGGTGTTATGCAACCCTAAATTTGATTACGTTTTCTTGGGACGCATGACCTCCGATATTTCCCGTCCAACTATTTCTGACTTCCCGACGCCCATTTTTAATCACTTTCACAACAAAATCGTATCTGCGCAGCGAAACACACACAGCATACAAATTTTATTCACTGTACCCCCAAATAACTGCTTTTTTAGAGGGGAATTTTTATTTGTGCGTAGAAAGCGTCATGCGCGTTTTAGATCCGTTTTTTCTTCATATCAAGTCGTGGTGTAGGCAGGCCCGTAACCAGCTTGGGACACCAGGTGGGGCAAAGAGTTTTCTGAGAGGGGCCCAAATTTTTAAACTATGTCCAACACATTTATCCAGGGGGGCGAAAAAATTATAGGGGGCTTCGCCCCCTTTGCGGTCC
>JGI24022J15233_10005696_pt1 | contig 13295 bp, 9 predicted proteins | sample Ectturendosymbi2_FD_15233 | JGI IMG/M metagenome (IMG submission 15233) | reverse complement strand
AAGTTGAAGATATGGGTAGACAAGAATCGCCGCAGTTAATAGAAAGGAAGACACAGGTTGATACTGATGCTCAAGAAACAAGTAGAGCTTCCAAGTATTTTTTCTAAGTTCTAAGAAACTTATGCAAGATATTCTCAATTTGTGTATGTGAACAAATCCATTCATTATTGGTTTTATGCAATGTATTTCATGTTTTCCAGGCATAATTTTTGTATTATGTTTAATAATGAGTAATAAATATGTATTTGAACAGTTGAGAGTGAGTGGCTTGATCATTGTTTACTGCTTTGAAATAGAAGACAAAACAGTATTGTATCTGATTCTGTTAACTGCAAGTGTTTTTCATGTTTGCAGGAGCAAGGAAACTGCTGTTTGATAGCATACATTAGCAACAATGTGGCACAAGTTGTGATTTGTACTACTCTGTTGCATTGGCCTGATGATGGTTTGCTGAACTGTGATTTTACTGATCTTTCATCTTCTGTGGCATTTCACACCTTTCCACTAGAGGAGCTAAAACCTGCTTGCAAACCTATCAGGTGCTTTTTTATTCCAATCCTCAAACTGTACTTGGTAAACAAAACTAAATGTAGCAACATTGTTACAGGAGGGCAGTTGGTCAACCCTTCATGCAACCAAGCATTCAGCTGTAATTGGGACAAAACAGTCAGATTGTTTTGGAAATTTTAAATGTTAAACTTCTTAAAAAATGTTGTGCTTTTTATTTTATTAAGGAGTTGCAAAGAAAAAAAAAAATTTGGACTAGCTAAGTGGCCTATTGGGACAGAGCGCATGCCACCAAAGCTGGTGGACTGGGTTCAAATCCTGGTTAGGTCCTACCAAGACTTGAAAGCTGTATTTCCTGTCTCCTGCTTGACATTCATGGTTGGGTGCAAGAGAAAGCTTCATACATGGTGCTGATACTGGCATGCCACCAGTGCAGCATTCACTGTGAAGGTAGCTGCATGTCCTATGGTACAGAGCACCTGAAAGTGGGTGCCAGTTCATGACACTCTGAAGGAAGTAAAATAAAACTTCGTCTACCTAACTTAGTTCATTTTGCATTGTTTGCACAAGTGCATAGAACAGTAAATCTCCAATTGCATAAAAGTTTTGAAAAGAAGAGAAATGTTTTCATTATACATTTTATTTTCAATGATGTTGTTGCTGTAAGAAAGAGTTTATTTTTTCTTGCGTATTTTTCAACAAGTTTGTTTCATTCTTTGATCTTTTTATCCTTTTTGCAGAAGGTTTTGGTTTTGTAAATGTTTAGTGATATTTACACTCAGTAAATGAAACAAAAAATTAAACCAGTTTTTTTTGCAGCAATGCCTTTATGCTGTTTTTTATAATGCAAATGCATCCAGAATTTTTTGTCAGCTCATTTTGCTTTTGAATACATTTTATCCATCAGTGTTTTTGTGCCAAGAACACTTGAAATCATTTAAAACTTGTTTTTGGATTAGTTCTGGTGCAGCCATGCCTAACCCAAATGGCTTGCTGAGCCAAAAATTATGTCACTATCTTAACCAGGGCCGCACATTGAATGACATATTAATGAGCTTTTCCGACTAGAAAATCCTACAGTCTCAGATTTCAGTCTATTTTTTAAAGTTGGTTATCACAATGAATCTTAAATACTCAGGAAGGCAAGAGCCTCTTTGGTCAGCAGCATAAATTTAATCTGGAGCTTGTATAATGTGTGCAAGAGTCTACTACAGTGGTTCTTAACCTGTGGGGAATTCCCCACTGGTGGGAAATGGTGGAGTTGCCAAGTGGGGAATTACCGGTCGGACAGTAGAACCACTGCTTCAAAATTTAACACATCACATCCAAATGTTGACTTACTTTACAAATCACAACCATGTACAGACTGTTTTAATGACAAAAACAACCAATATATGAGGTATTGTAAGTCATTTACGTACTAAACACTTCATGGGTTAAAAATCGGTTTTGTCAAAGACTGATGCTGTGGTGGGAAATGGAGAGTTGACCCCCTAAAAAGTGGGGAATTGGAGAAAAAAGGTTAAGAACCCCTGGTCTACTACATATGCGAAAGTGTATGTGGTTAGCGCTTGAATACTGTGGATTTTTTCTGAAAGATTTTTTCAATTTGCTACTAACAAAAAGTGGTGAGTTAATTTGAATCTAACACTTTGCCTCCATGTAAACACAGCTTATGATGCAATGTGGGTATTCCATGCAAAAATTTATGAAATTCATCCAGGAAAAGCAGGTATGTTAAAAATGTGACATCAGCGAAGCCACAAGGAGGTAAACACTTTTGCTGCTGACAGGCATTTGGTTAAGGTCAAGCTGTTGATACCATTTCATAAATTTTCAGCCTCAAGTTGACAGCAATTTTGTTCAAAGCTTGAGGCTTGCTTTTTCTGAATGTGACTTGTTTTATAAACCTATTTTTTGAACTACTGTCAAAAAATAACACTTGCACACAAGCCCACAACCAGGGGAGGCAACTGGGCAATTGTCCCTTCCCGACATTTTCAAAATCATGTTTAGGTGTTAGGTACAACAACAAGTTACAATCATTTCCCCCCTCCTGAAAATATCAGCTGGTTGCAACCCTCCTACTTTCATGACAAGTTGCATGAATACTTGTTGTATTCAAATTTTTCTTGGTGTTTCATTTCAATGTGATAACATTCTACCACATCTGTTGGTTAACAGCCAGTGGGTCTGGGCCTGTTTTTTAATATTTGTAATTTCCAAGAATTCTTATTTTGTTCATTTTTGTGTTTGAAACATTGTTCTTTCTCATGGTCTAACTAAAGCTCTGAAGAATCCCATCTTGATAATAGCTCGGAAACATTTGACGAGACCATTTCCGAAAAAGCACCAAAGTGTGGATTCAAATGTTTTGCCTTCAATGCATCACTGATTGAACCAAACCACAAAGTTGTTTTGTGTTATCTTACTTTCTAAATGTAAGATTTTTATCAGAATACGTGGAGCTTATCTCCTTCGGATCAGCAATGACGGACAGACGATTGCCATTGCTGTCAATCAACGCCAACCTTATCAATCACAACTAATGTTTGTTCACCCGTATACAGCAACTTCCTTAGCTGTTGACGTGAAGGGATTGGGCTCAAAGAATCAGAATGTTCTTTCACAGTTTGCAAAGTAAGTCATTTACGGACATGTGTTTTGTTTGCACTGCTAAAAAGCTTTTCCTTTTCAAAACAAATGTTAATTGTGCAATTTGATGATTTAGGTCTTGATTAGAGCTCAACCGATGTAATACTTTTTTGGGTCGATACCGATATGTTTGCCTTACTAACAGTGTAGAGGCTTCTATGAGCTATATATATCGGCATGCCGATGCATCGGTCGATCTGTAATCTTGATTTTAATAAGCTTTGTCCGTTACGCTTTGTGGGTATTTTCACAGCTAGAGTTACTAGATTCTGGTTGAATTAACAGTAAAATCTGAAATTTACTCTACCCCAACTATCATTCGATTCGTTTAAAAGTTGATATGTTGAATGTCATGTCTGTTTCAATTTTTTTATGCAAAAGTAGACGTGGAAGCAAGATTTTTTCTTGCTAAACTTACCTGGCCATTTTTATTGTTTCGTGAGCACTATTGTTTAACTACAGCGCTTCTTATGTTCATTCTCTGTATTTTTTGGTCTTTTTCGTCTGCAGTTAACTCTGTCATTTCTTATGGCACAGTATACCTGACTTATTTTGGTGCCAAAAGACACAATGCGAATTTCAGTCAAACTGGACAGTGCTTGAATGCAGCAGCATGCATTGCAATTCGGTGTAATTTTTTTGCCAATGTCATGGAAGATCATGGTAGCATCATTGTTTCGTAATTTTATGATCTATCATTTCGTTGGAAATGAGCTCAATTGACCTGGAATTTCTTTTATTTTGGATATGTTTTTTTCGCATGAAGCACAACTTCATTTGCTTGAAGTATATTAAAACGAACGCGTACTTGAAGGTATATACGCCACTAGAGATGGAAAACAGTCATGAAAAAATATAACCAACCTGCATTTGGATTTTGCTGTTATGGCTATGGCTTCTGATTTAAGTCCAGGATGGTAATCGACTGATGTATAAGGGTTCTTGGTGGCGATTATTCAGAAACCGCTTTTCACAAAGATGATGGATTTCATGTCAGAGTTACCAATGAAAATACCAAGCAGCAATTCATTCTTGTTGAAAGCGCTAAAATCGCAACCAAAATCGCAACCCACTGTATAACAGTTCGTATGCTTACAACAACAACTTGCGTTTTTGGGAATGTACTGGTCTTTTTTCATGTTTGTTTTTCTTTGTTTAAGTTTGGTGCTTGGCCCTTGATTCCTGCTTGCAAATCTGCAAGCCTTCAACCACACCCCAACATGTATAACCAGGGTTCCCAGATCTACTTTTTGCCAAGGGGCCAAATCTAGTCCAGAAACAGCCAAAAAAGAGCCAAATTCTAAGGCAAGGGGCCCAAAAAGGTCCAACCATTTTTTTCCAAATTTATCAGCAGTTACGAAGTCAAATGAACCCATAGTTATGAACTTAATAAGTGACAATATTCCTCAATTGCAATTGTAGCACAACAGCAAAACAAGTACGTGATGAAAGATCATAAGAGAACAACTTAATTTCCATGTGTAGCAATAAACTGAGATAAATTTACCATCCTTCGATAAGTGTTAATGCAACAACATTCAAAACAAAACCAATAAACACGTGCACCACCTGAAAAACAGGAAGTTAGGTAACGTAACAGTTCTCACTGCTACCTCTACAACTGCAGCGAGTAACAGGTGTTCTAATGAACTTACTTTCACATAACCAGAAACGCCAGGGATCCTAACAAAATTTTGTAATCAAAAACCTTCAAAATATTGGAATTTGGTGAAAATCTGCAATGAATTAGTCGAAAAAGTGAAAAATATTGTTTCTCAGATAGGACCCAGGGTGGTCAGATCTACTTCTTGCAACAGGCCAGCCTATCTGGGAAAAGGGCCAAAAAAGAGCCAAAGGGCCAAACGAAAATTTTGGGGCTAGAAAGTGTTAATCGGGACCAAATTTCTGAAATTTAGCCCCAAAAGGGCCAACCTGGCAACCCTGTGTATAACCTTCTTGCGATTGCTGTGACTTAAAACCAATTTTTATTACAATTAGGTTTGCAACGCAAGATAAGATAGTTGGAGATAGCAGCAGATATTTTTCACTTACGTATTTACTTACAAAAAGAAAAAGAAACGATTGCACATAGGGTGACTAAAACCTTTAACAGTATTTTCGCAGCAAACTTGACATTTTTCCGAAGATTACAAATCACTGTATGTAAAGAATAAAACAGAATCTGTTATTTTTTTTATCCCATTACACATCCCTGATTTAATACTGAAGTAGCGTGTCTATTCGTTGTTTCGCTAATTTGGTATCAAACATCCACACTTCACAAGCATGTTTGCTCGAGTCTGAAAGTTACTTTACTATAATGACAAACTCGTTTTATGCAGTTTTCATTTTGAAATATACAGCTCTGCTGTATGTTTTTTATTTCCTTTTTTTGTATGTATTAGTGGTCGTCACATGGCTGATCTGCTGTTTTTAAGTCGTTTCGCATTTCTTACTTATGTTACTCAAAGCATGGTACGTTTTACATGGGAGAAAAACTGAACTTTTAATGATCCGGCGTAAGTTTTGCAATATCAAAGATCAAACGGCCGTACAGTGTATAGTCCGTAAGATTTGACATTTCAAGCTTATGTTGGCTAAGAAAGACAAGCTCCTGCTGTTTATTGAATGGCATCTTTGTTATCGGATTGACAAATGCCGTTTTCTAGAACCTACTGGATCACTGGCATGGCATGGACGTGTGATGACCTTTTTCTTGCCTGCATTACTGGCCGAGGATCTCTGTTGGTTCTTTCGAAGCTTGGAGAACCGCTACTGATTGCAACTCAGGGAATGGGCAATGAGTTCGGGCCATCGTTTTTTATTCCTCTGCTTCCACTGATTGAACACGATAAGTATGATACCTTTTAAAGCCTATTTGAATAAGAGCTGGTGATGCCTACTTTGCAGGCTAAATATATACTCTGTAAGATCTTAGTGTCTGATTCTGTGCTGAGAAAGGATTTCTTTCAAGAGACAGCCTTTTAAAGCCTGCGTACCTGATAATTTTAGTGCCACTGGTTTGTATGACGACTTCCAAATTCCAACTTGTGCACTACCCCCCAAGTTAGATTAGTCACAATCTATCCTTCAGGTTATTGGTTTAATGGGAGTGGTGATCTGTATATACCAAATCGTTTTAATTTCTAGTGTGACAACTGTTGTTCGTTAACAATGGTGATACTGTACAATCCATCTGTTATATTGCTTAAAATCTTTTGCGTAAGGGTCATTCCATGTCAGGTGATCCAGCAAAATGGGAGTTTTCATCTGATCCTCACCAAGATTCATGAAATTTTATGAGGGGTAAGATCTCAGGCTTCTGAGCTTAACAAAGTTGGAATTTTTAAAATCGGAACTGTATTTCCGAAATCATGAACATTTGAAATTTTGATGTTTTTCAAGAGAATTGGACCAAAAAATTCTTGGAGTTTTGCTGTTGGAACTTCAACTGATTGTCCTTTATCTCTGAATATTTTCATTCAATATTTTGCAGTAAAGTGGAAGGCTCCATGCTGAACAAAACAACACAGACAGTTTTTCACTGGTGACCTTTGAACCCTGGTTAATCATTGCTATAAGGAAACATGTTTTTCATGTGGCTTCAAGCATGATGATATTTCAAATACATATGACTCAAATAGTGCAACTTCAATTGACTTCATTTTTTTAAATGTAAGGACTGGTGTTATAAAGGTAATACTGTATCTTGGTCACCCATGCTTATTTTTTATCTTCAGGCAAAAAAAAAAGTTTATATAATAGTATATATATATCCATTAAATAATTTTTTTTAATCAAAAATATTTAAAAAAATAATAGTCATGAATTTTAAAAAACTTAATTTTTTTAACTAAATCTTTTTTAAATTGAATCTAATTTAATTTGATTTTTTTAATTAAATTAAATTTTATTTGTTTAATTAAAATAAATTGTTTAATGAATGTTTACCAATACAGTTCTTAAGTATGCTCAATATCCTGAACAAAAATTTTTAAGATTAAAAGCATGTTGAAAAATGTGCAAAAATTAGAAAAAATGGTCAATTTTAAATATTGCAAATTTTTTTTATTTTTGAAATTTAAAGAAATATAACATAAATCTGCGTATATTATCTTCATGGTCAGGAAAATTACCATTGTGAATTCTAACATGTAATCTGATTTACAATATACTTGGTAGTAACTTGTTCTTTTTTCTCATTTGTAATTACTGATTATTATCTTTTTGTCTGGTTGATATTCTTTATAATTCCATTCAATTTAAAAGCCAGAGTTGCATGATCCAGATATCTTACTTGATTTGATACAAACACAAATCTTATTTCCATACACATTGACAGTTGTTTTTGCTTCAAATTCACCCATACATTATTGTCTGATACATACTTCAGATGGCATTATTTCTGTTTTGTCAAATAATCAGTTAAAAATGTAGTAAAGACTAACCTTTGATACCGACACCTTGTTAAAACTTCGAGATCGAAACTAGAGATTTCAAAATTTGTGCATTTCGCTGAAATTTAAAAAAATATATCATCACCACTTCAAAGTTAAAATTTTTCAAATTTCTGGCATTTTTCCAATCTTTTGGTTGTTTCTTACAAATACAACAGAGAAAAACTCGTTGAATTACAGAAGATTTACAAAGCCATATCCTTGCAATATTGACAGTTTCAAGACAACAGGCTTGTGACTGAGACCTGTAGCCTTTGAGAATAAGATGAGACCTGAAACCTTAAGACCAAGACTGAGACTCGCAAAAAAGGTCTTGAGACCAAGTCTCAAGACTTCATCACTGGAAAAAATCCAACAAAGTTGTTGAATCAAAAAAGTTGTTAAATTCATTGACTTAAAAAAATTGGTATCTTTTTATGGTCTGACAATTTTTCATGGTTGCCCTTATGCTCGACATGCATGGTGCAAGCAATTCAACAGCAATGAAATTCTTCCCAACATCAACCTCATGTAGTATACAAGGTAAATGAACAGTAAACTATTTATTTTATATCTACAGACAGCAGCATTAATAGAGGTAATTTCCTCAAATCTTCTCATTATCTTTGTTATTGACCTTGAAGAGACATGGTAATAGCCAAGGACTGATTTTGGCTGTGGTTTTCAATGGTGCAATTATAGTAGCTCTGTTAGTATCCAGCAAAAATCATCTTTTTGTGGCCAAAAAGATGAATAAATTCGATTACGATGTATGAATTGTATTGAAGCATACTTGTTTCTGGCCAACATCTTGCACTATGGCAGTGTACTATGTATTGTTATACACAGCTGCAACAATTTTTTTTCTAACATATGGATTTGAGTTGATAATTCGATGAAGTTTGCACTACTAAAGAATAAGTGCGAACGGGACTATTCCTTTCATTTTATTTTTTGCTGGACAAATTGGATGAGAGTGGTGGACGTTTTGTGCACCCTTGATAGCATAAGATTGGTCAAATGAAGCTGCATTGCCTCTTGCAAGAGTTGCAAATAACTTGACTTGAAAAACTAACATAATACTTTGAAATTTGATGTCACAGATTGACCACACAAGTGCCCTTGTTTAATCTTTCCCTGATTAATCTCTTAATTTTTTGAAGGCATGATCTTGTTTGTTACCATTTGGCAGTTATGATTTTATATAACAGTGTATTTTTTGCATTTTGGAGAGAATCTGATAGATAGGACACCACCTCAGAAAAAATAAAAAATTAATTAAAGCTCATAAAACACAATTTTTAACTGTTTGTTATACATGGAATTACTATGATAAAACTTCTGAAAACTGTTTTATCTTCAACATACTATCAGCAACATGTATCATGTCAAACAAATGAATAAAAGTTGAAAATAGAAATTATTACTGCAGCTTGCTCCAGTGCATATATTGATTATAAGTCAAAATCCCCTTAGTTACTTAAAATGATAAAAAGCATATCGAATAGGCAATTAAGCAAAGGTTTCTAGAAACCAAAAAAATCTTCTACTCTATAGCTTTCAAATAAAACAAGAGTCAACTTCATACCAGTTGACCTTTTTGAGTTATAAGCAATTGAAATATGGTCATGCATGAGCGCACACAAAAACTATGTCTAACTTGACCTTGATTTACATAAGTTCAAAGGTCATAAGGAAAGTGCCAATGCTTGATTTTTAATAAACACACCTTCTGATACATTCTCACAAATTTTCAGCTAAAAATAGTCACAGATAAAAAAGATACAAGGGTTTTTATGTCAGAGCACCAAATTCACAAAAATATACGCAAAAATTAAATGGGTACACTGCAAATTTCAACCAGCCGTAACTTTGTGAATACAGGTCCGTATTAAAAAATTCAAAATGTTTTGAAATCAGAATGATGAGATCTCTCTGTTTATGAAATTTCATGGATTTTTCTCACGGTCAGATGTATAGCTCTGGATCGCCTGACATGGAATGACCCGTAAGCACAATCTGGTCGTTTGTGCATCGCAAACCAAAAACCTGCTCACCACTGAAGCTTAATTTTAGAGAATTTCCATTTCACCGAACAGCCTGAGTGTTTGACAATGTGATTCTGAACTATTATTTTAGGCCCGTGATTTGTAATGGTTCGCACCTGCCTCCGCGAGATTTTGAGTTCCTCAGTTCTTTCGATCGTTCGAATCGAAGTGCTGCTAGGTCGCGTTGGTTTACAGAATTTTTCCCACCTTCTGGCATGCTCACGACTCAACTGGTACTTGCTGCTCAAGTTGAGGATTTAGCTTCTTAAGTAAAACTTTCTGCCTTGCAGAAAGAAAGCTCAACAACCGTATGTTACTCCGGCTCAACGACCGGGATCGCCGAATTCCCTCGCCTCATCGATCATCTCTGAACGGTCACACAGGCAGCGCTTCTCCATCTCCTCTCACCCCCGACTCCCAATATTCCTCTGCAGCGACGGTTACTTGGTAACCGCGCTACAGATTACGGATTGGGTGCGTCCGCGAGATGTCGCCACCGTGTCGCTGGTCGGAACGAATCGAATCCTGAGGAAGATCATCGACAAGTTTAAATTTGAAGTTAGCATTGATTTGTTTCCACAAGAATAAGGCCTTTTAACCATAAACGGCGATCAGATAGCTGCAAGTTTCGCGAAACTACTGATTTTTGCACAGAGAGACTTGTTAAGGTGCAAAGACGTTCACTCGAGCTTAGGATTAAACGATAGTCGTGAAGCGTCTGCATAGTTTGTTCCGCACTATCATTTCATAGCAAGCATGGGACTGGAAAACATTTGTGCAGGTTATTTAAACTGTCCAAAATTTTTTTACTTTTCGTTTTCCTCCTGCACATTTATAATTTTTTCAACGACATCATCACCGCAACTATAGCATGCGATTATAGTTGACGACACAGTGGAAAGAAATGCGCTGTTGATTTCTTTACAAAGCTTTACCGTGATGATATGGTTTTACTTTTGAATGTTTTGTTCTCTCGTGCTGCTTTATCCGTGGTTTAGCTCGTCGTTCGCTACGTCTTCCTGGTCACGGCGATGACTGCCCGCTAGCACGCGCATTTAATGGGAAGCAATTGTTAGGCAGTTTCATCGTTCATCAATGGTGTCTTTCACCTTTTTCAGAGCGCCGCTCTCGTCACTCCGCGCTACGAGCAACCGGCGATCATACACGACCAGGTCAAGTTTAAGGAACACATCATTACGAGGATCTACACCGCTCTTTTCAAGGCAAGCTGTGCAACATTCACTTTTGCCGTTTACGCTAATGTTGGCTTCCTGTTTTGGTCGCTGTTTGCTGTCGGCGGAAAGTTAAGCTTTGAGCATAGCATCTGTTTGATAGCACTTTTATGTTTGGACTTTTGTTGCATTTTTTTGTCGCACCCAGACAATCAGACAGGCCTTTTGCAGGCCTTTTACATTGTCATTTACGGTGCCATTAACGAAGACGCTTGTACTCACTTTAACCTAAAGATACTGCACTGTCTTGGATTTTGACCGTTCTCTCGCAATGGTTATATTTTGCTGGGCTAGGAAGTGTACGATTTGATGTGCAGACACTTCGAAATACACTTTATAGATAACAAAATAAACACAAGACTTACTGACAGAATTTTTGTCATCCCAGACAAAAACTGACTGTTTGAATATTGTGCGTGGAATTTTCGTTTACTGGAGGATTCTTGACACCGATGTTTCAAATCAAAACCGGTTTACTTGGTTGAATATGTATGTATGTACTAGGGTATGTTCGGTCGCTAGTATTACCGAGGTTGTTTAATTGCAGAGGAAGAAGTCAGACAAAAAAGCTTTGTCCGAAACTCAGAACGTGCCCGAAGAAAGCTTTTCGAAAGATGAGGACCTCAAAAAGCTTAAGTATCAGTAAGCGGATGTGCAGCTCAAACGATTCCAATCTGGGCTTCTCCAATAATTCCGATTTTGCGGTTGCGTTGATTGGTGAAATGGTCCAAGAAAGACAGCTTACAAACTCTGAAACTATCTCATACAACCAAGGCTGTGGAAACGGAACTCAAAATTCAGGCTCCAGCTCCAGGCATCTAAATTTTTTGGCTCCGGTTCCAGAACACTTTGGTCCATTAAAAAGTAAAAACCATTATATTATTTGTACAACTCTCTTGCACCACAAACCGTGCCTGTGGAACCGGTACCCAAATTTCAGGATCCAACTTCAACATCTAAAAATTTTTGGCTCCGGTTCAAGCCATCCAAAATTGCTTGGGCTCCGGCTCCACAGCCCTGCCTGCAACATCATATCGACTGAAAAGCAGCTCAATGTGGAGTCCTTTCGACGGTTGCAGCCCAGCACGTGACATACCACTGGCTGGAGGAAGCATCGCCCCAGCTGAGAGTAGAAATTGTGGCAACGTCCTTAAACTTGTTATAAATCGACCCGAAAGCAATGTTTTGGAAGTATGTTGTTTATTGGTTTGACAGCACCACTGTCGACGCTTTTTTCTGGCAAATTCAAAGATGTTTTAATCTGCTGCTCACTGCTTTTCGTGAAAAACGTCTTTGTGTCATCAGGTTTGAAGAAGAGGAACTTGACGACACGACTGTTCAAGAAAGTTTCGGTATGCGTGGTTTGTATGCGAAAGGCGCCCCGCGAAATATTATGCTATCTGTATTTTCGCTCTCAATCTGTTTGTTTGCGCAAAAACTGCGTTCAGGCATGTTTACTATAAAGCAAAAAACGTAATTTTCAAAGCGTTCCCATAATTTTCCCACCACAGTTCGATCTCAAATATTTGTTTTTACCACTTTACTGCATTTTTGTTTCACGCGACAGCACTTTAAGCTAAGCTTGACACCGCAAACGTTTTTTACTCTCAATCAGTCCAGATACTTGTTGTCCGAAAACTGCAGTGTTTTAAGTTACGGATTTGCTGTTACGTTGGCAAAGTACAGCTTTGAAAAACGAAAAAAAACTTCTGCTTGTGCTGAGTGGAAATTTTCCAAACAATGTCGGGTTAACGCGTGTACGTGTCATTGCTGACAAAATGCTTGCCGTTCCGATAGTAAAGAGATACTTTCATCTTTGAAAGGAAGTGCTGTAGCTGCCTCTCGCGTCTCTATTTGTCTATTAGTATTTTTATATTTCTACAGACGAGGACGAAGAGAACATGAAGAGGCCGTCCGGTGCGATTCTGAACGCCGACGAAGGCAAAGTCAGCTTCGCCGACCTTGGTCTGACTTCCGATTCACATTATTTGTTAGATGAAGAACAACTGGACGACAGAATAGACGGCGGTAAGTTGCTGTGCTGTAATGTGAGTTTTCGTGGAGCAAGCGTTGAAGATATTGGTGCAAAAATGCGTTTCGGTCTTCGAACTTTTTCTACCAAACTTTTTCCACATCGTGCTTTTTTTCCGGTCGCGCATGCTTGCTCTGTTCGTTATCTGTGACTACGCAACTGGCTCGCTGTAGATATTTCAGACATTCGTCGAACTGGCGGCAAAAAGCTTGGCATGCACTGCATTGCTGCTTAACAGGTAAACGATAACGTGGCAGTTTCCCGCAGAATGGTGCAGTCGCCAGGTTGTGTTTGTTTGATGGTTCAAACAAGGGGGCGCAATGTTCAAACAAGGGGGTGCAATGTTCAAACAAGGGGGTGCAATGTTCAAACAAGGGGGCGCAAT
>JGI24022J15233_10005694_pt1 | contig 13296 bp, 9 predicted proteins | sample Ectturendosymbi2_FD_15233 | JGI IMG/M metagenome (IMG submission 15233) | reverse complement strand
AGCAGCTGAATTGAAAAAACAGTACGTGCACTGAACGGGACATGAAAACCAAAATAGCACTGCGTGGAACAGCAGGCGTGCTCGAGCCTGCCCGATGCATGTTGTCCGACAGCCGTTTTTCGTGTTTGTACAGTGAACATGTTTAGAAATTAGAATTCACGAAGAACCTTAAAGCAACGTGGCTTTTTCTGCTGTGGTTACAGTCATCATTCTTTCTATGCTCCCACGCGACCTGTCGAATTACTGGTTGGTCGACGATGGGCGAAATTACAAGTCAAGTTCTCGTCTGGACAAACTGCCGTGCCTGCCAGTGTTAAGTCACTAGCAGCATGCAAAACAAACGAAACCGTGACATACTCTATCACTGGAAGTGCTGCTAATAGTGCAAACATAGATTTTACCAGTGAGTTATGAACCACCGGTGGTTCCTGAAATGTTTTGCAATAAGACCAGAAATGTTTAGAAACAAATTAATTGACGGCATAAAAACTGCCTCATGCCTTTCTGAAGCACTTACTAATCAGAAGAACGTGCACCAGCTTTGTAGCCAACGTGAAACCGAGGTGAAAAAAGTTTTTATTGCCAACTATTCGAACCACGTGATCAAAAGCTGAAGAAAAACGGCTTAGAACAAATCGTGAAACAGTGAACAACCGATCCTTTGATCGATTGTCTCGCGTATGTTCATCGCAGCACGATATTCAAGAACAACCTACAAAGAAATCAGAAGCTGCTTTGACGCGCGGCCTGTACCATCTCGTACCTGCTGCAGCTGGTTGGGAGTCGCTGCTGTCTTTTTCAGAGTTGGTCAGCAACTTCGAAAAGAGTGCTTCGAGAAGTTTGCGATCAATCTGACCGCCGAAGAGTGTCTTGAGCAAAGGATTGTCTGTAAGAACATGCAACTTGCAGCGGCCCCTGGTCACGCACGAAAAAGTTTAATATTTGTTCATGCGTTCAGTCATGCGTTGTAAGTTTGAAAAATAACGATTAGAGACAGACCGATATGTCGGCCTGACCGATATTTGGGTTTCACCGATATATCGGTATCGGCCAAAACGGCCGATTTTATCGGCCTCAGCAGGTGTTGACAAAATGCTGGTATGTACCTCAAGCATGCAGATAACTTGCGCAATGAACCAAGTCAAGACAGTTATCTTGCAGCAACGCTAGCTGATGTGTTCATAAACAAGCAGACAAGATGAACCATGAAGCACACGTCGGCCGTCGCAGCCGAAACTAAAGCATCACCATTAATCAGATGAATTAAAAATCATAGCAAATACTGAAATTGCTGCAAGTTCAAATATTCTAGCTCATAACTCCTGAATTTTGAAGATTTTGCAAAAAGGGTAGGGCCCAGAATAAATTATATTTTTGATAAGCAGAAAACAAGATTTAAAAATTTTGGAAATATCGGTTATTGGTCCATGAATGGCCGATGTATCAGTATCGGCCCCCAATAAGCCATATCGGTCGATCTCTAATAACCATGCCGGTAAGCTTGAAAATAACAACATCAAAAATTATCTTCCAACAGAATTTTTAGCGATAAAACCAAAAAAAGCTTTGCATAAAAAACAGTTTTCAGGTTTATTTACAAGCAGACAAAGGTCCTAATTCCGACGAATTAATACCGTCCTCTCATAGCGCAAACCTTGGTCTGGTTTCACACTTTCTTCATCAGCGTTGACAGATTGAGTGTCACCGGCAGGACCAGCGACAGGTTTCGGCTTAGGGATAGGATCGTAAGTAAAGCTGTGAGGATCACACTTGCGGTCGTTGTGCTCGACGAGGACTTGTACGCTGACCGGCTTCCCGATGCTTCGATCGTGATAAGCGGGAACGCGAACAACCATGTGGGTCTAACCAAGAAAAAAGAAAAGCCGCAACTAAACCCCAGGTTCACGTCGGCACAAACGCAAGACATTGCTGGGCACACCTGCCGCGCATTCGCACGCACGAGAAATGTCAAACGGAACGACGTGCGCTCTAATTTCAACTGCACCATCTGCACATAACAGCTGCTCATCAGTTCAACCGCGAACTGCGCCATGAAGGGCAAAGGCATGTCAGTTTTTGCAGGTGTCGGGACTCGCGCCTCTGCAACTTTCATTGGTCGTGTGGTTACGACGGTTATGATGTAATAATCACACAAGTATTTTGGAATCACGTTGGCAAGGAAGCATGCATTAAAAAAACAGTAACTGGTCGGTTGGGAAGAGCGATTCGTAGGACAAAATAAATGAGATCTTCTGCCAGCTTGGTACCTTAGGGCAGGACCGCCGTTACACAGAACGTAACACTGACGTGATATTCGAGTTTATTGCTTCTGTTCAAACACGCATGTACTTGTTGTTCTGATCTTGGTGGGCGCTTCTAAAATGTGACAAACAAATAGAATTCTCTTACATTCACCTTTAATGACCTACGCCTTTGCAGCGGCAGCGGCTTAAAACATCGGCAATACGTGCAGCAGCACAAACGCTAGATGAATTATTGATCGGCCTTGTTACCAATTACTAGTTGGATTTCCCAGGATAATTACAGAAAGTGAAGGTTTGGGCGACCACCCCTTAAAGCATACAGTGCCGTATATCTGAGAAACCAACAATAGCAATAAAACTTGCCAGTATAATTTCCCATCAATGCAAACCATACATCTAAGAAACTAGCAAGTGTCCAAATGACGGTCAAGCAGCTGCAGAAAGCCTGCAGCAAAGCGCTAAACATGCAGAAACCACACACATGTAGCAGGAAACTTCACCGCACCTGCGCAGGCATCACGTTGTTACATACGTGATTTTATAAAGCTTTTAACATCTTTAAGCAATCAAGTAAACAATTTTGGCGAGTTTAATCAATTGTGTCGTTTTCTTGATAAGAAAACGATACCATTGAATTACTTCGCCAGAATTTTGACGTCGCCATTAAAAACAGAATACTGTGGAACGTTTTGTCGGTACAAAATATTTCAAAACATCTTGCCGCACATAAACAATCGCGAACAACAAAGACAGCAACTGCTTTGTGAGTAACGAGGCACATTTGGTGCCACTATCGTGTGCGGTGCAACTTCGAGCCACCTGGGCGGCGACGCAAAGTACTCAGTTAAGCGGTTCAGTAGTGGCATGAACCAGTTAAGCGGTTCAGTAGTGGCATGAACCAGTCGCCATTCCGACCTTTTCACGTTGAAAAGAAAAGAATTTACCACACGAGCCTGCAAAAGCACAAAAAAAGTCCTTAGTGAATAAGAAAATAGCGCATACGGATCCTGTGATGTATATTACCTTGCTGTTGTCCACAGTCTATACAAACGGATCTCAAGTTTTTCAGCTAGTGGGACCTTTTCAAGAAATCGGAAGCGTGCGAAGCGCTTGCACGTGGGATTAGTTCGCCTACCAGGATTTGAAAGCCAGACGCTGCACACCATTACAACAGTCTAGTTTTGCAAAAGCAGTGCGAAGACTTTTAAACGTAACAGGTTTCCAAGAAAACTCCAGAAGAACGACTGTCGGTCGGTCGGGACGACGCAGGCAAGAAATTGACCGAACAAGCCTGCACGGCTTTCAGGCATGGCACGATACAGTGACACGAGTGTAAAGCGATAACTTTCCGCTTAAATCGAATGAAAACCTGTCGATAAAAACAACTGCAACAAAGCAAGCTCAGTTTTGTGTTGACGTGAAGCGACCGCTCTCAACGCCGCGTCAACGGAATTGAGTTATCTACACGAAAAGGAACTAAATGCGTGCAGACCAACTTGTAGCCTGACAAATGCAATTTTACAGCAGCAATATCCGAAAACAGCAGCTCATGCGACACTAAACGAAATTAAAATAATCCAGTAAATAAACACTTGCAGCAAAAATCTCGAAAAAAGATCTGATGCTTCAATTGGAAAAGGCCCTACGTTCCCTGGCTCTCTGGATAAGTCCTGATGCAACAGATGAGATCTATCGCGCACGTCAAGTCAGCCTGTAGAAACGCTGATTTGCATTATTTCGTTGACCCGAAAAAAAACCGCTGACTTGCATATTTCGTTGCATGCAAATGTCCGCGTGACAACAATCGCTACAATAAATCACTCATCGGTCCAACAATCGCCAGATTGAATGAGGCACATTTCAATAACTGGGCTACCGTGGTTTCTTCACCACTAACGATCGCAACGAGCCATAGTTGGGTGTGGACTGTTGTCGTCGACTTTACTGACCACTGTCCCAACATGAGAAAAAATTTGAAGCACCAAAATTTATTAGAAAGTTGGATTTGGTTGGTGTAAACACTCTCGTCAAGACGGATAAATCAATTCAGCGATAGCCACTTGTCTTCTGTTATATTCAGTGTAGTGATATTTAAGTTGGTGAAGAACAGCATTACAAAGAAAGCACTGAAGAATAAAACTCAAGCAGATGGCAGTGATCAGTTCATGAAACACATGCAGACGTCGATAACACAGTTGACGAACGCAATTGCTATAATGACGTTTCCACGCACACGTGTGCATCAACGAATCGAGCAAACAAAGCGAGAACTTAATGAACAAACTCGGAATTATTCGCATTTGAAGTAAGAAAGTGACATGAAGCGCCATGATTATTATGACACACTTGAAAATGTTCTCCCGACGGAAATATAAGATAAACTCACCTGATTAAAAGTATCTTTGTCAACTTGGCCATAAGATCGCCAGTGGCTTCCTACGAAATATAAGTAATTACATGCTTGAGTTATTGCTAAAAATCAAGAAGTAAAAAGATAAACTGTCAGTTCAGTATTGTCCATCGCTTAACGTAGAATTTAGTTCGGTAAGTGGTGCTAAGTCAGGATTAGCAAGGTTGTAGGTCCTGAATCGCCAAAGAAAATCTAAGCACTTCATTGCATACATACAACTCAGATGAGCGGCCAGCCAGGCCTATGAAGTTTATCAGTAGTAGCAACCACATTTGGCCGCAAATGGTACAGACAAGCATACAGACTTAGTAACCACAAAGATTAAAAGCAGCACATTAGTTTCTGGATTGCAAGCAGGTTTTCATCAACTTGATTTGGAAATCTGTCTTTTAAAACTTTTGACTAAGTTTGGAGGGGTGTGCTCTCTGCAAGGTAAGGAATTGGTTAACGGTCAATCTATTAATTAACCATGCTTAAATTTACAAACAAGGGTACTTGCGAACTGCTAAGGGACCTAAATTAACTTTTGGGGGAACAAAGCAAATGGTTTGCAAGCGTAGGCATTAACACCCTGCAGCCGGTATAGTACGCAAGAACACTTTTCACATGGATTTTATGCACAGAAGCTTTAATCATCTAGCTAGTGCACAGCAATTAGTGTACAATGCACACATAAACGACCTCTGAAAAAAATTAAGAATCGATGCTGTAGAAACAGCAAATCAGATATTATTATTAAATAAAAGCTTATTACAGCAAATTGATCGTAACAGTTATTAACCGTTTAAGCAACTTAAATTTAAACTTGATTAAAACAATAACTGTGCATGCATCTAATCTAACTTTGGTGTGGATAATAGGATAGACTTGGGTAGTTCAAAGACGTGAAAAACTTCAGGCCATTAGTCCGTTTGCTATAAAAGTCCATCATCTTCAATGACCTGCACAATCCTATCCACACTGCACTTAAACTTATCTCTAATTTTTACTATTACATGATTTTATGAGATCCAACTTAATACTTGAAAGTTACAATGCATCAACAATTGGTGGCCTTGTCATCTCACGATTCCATGTTTCAGCACTGCTACTATTGCTTAACAGTAATTTTTTTGTAATTGAACAGGGATGGCACTGTAGCAACGCCAAGTATGTTCACGCTATCCTAAGTTGTTGTTTCCACAAAACGAGTCGCACCTGACAAAAAATTTGCAATGATTACAAAATAGTGTATCTAACAATGCAAGACAATCTTACAAATCTTGTTCACTTATCTGATTTATTAGAGCTTTTTTGACTGTCAAGGTTAATTACTAAACCTTGATGCAAATTTATCCTACTTGCAACATGGCAGTAGATCTGCCTAATGCAGCCTGGTAAGCTTACTGCCTTGTTGCTACATGTCTGAAACGCTAACGGATAAGCGCAACTGTCGCTCTAGTACGGCTCTGCGTTGGTAAGAAATCCTCTGTGGCGCTGGTTCATATAAATAATAGCAGTGACGACATTAGCAACCTGTTCATTGATAAATAAACGGTCTCCATGTGGAAAATGTCTTTATTAGATCAGTTTAGTTTGCGATTTATTTGAAGATAAAATCGACTTTGTCAAAAAACATCATCGATTATCTCTGTGAAACAAATGCATTGATGCATAGCACTAGGGAAATACTAACTACTGCAGGTATTTTTGTAAGGAAAATGTTAGGTACCTGGTATGGACATATAGGGACCTGATTGCTCTGATTCTAGGGATCCGATTTTCTCTGATTCTGGGGACCCGATTTTCAATTTTAGGGGCCCGAATCAGGTCCCAAAAGGCCTTAAAAATCTGAACTACTGTATAAGAAATAAATAAATTTGCTACGTAAAATTGTCTGAAATGCTAACGGATGAAGCATTGCACCTAAGGATAGCTGGGTGCAAAATGGGACTCAGTCAACAGAGCAGAATGCTTAAACTTGAATTCTTTTTTGAAGATACAAACTGCATTGCCTAGGTCAATCGTTCACAGTATCTTCATCTTGAACAGGCCTGCATAACTCAGAAAGTTTGAAGGGACAAATGCATTAAAATAAATTTGGCACAGGTCACTAAAGTCTATTTCGTTGTAGTTTGGGATAAATTGTGGAACAACAATTGATTAATTATCGAAAGTCAGGCTCAGGGAACATTGTCTGCAATTGTGAAAGTTCTCACGGACGACATGAAGCATGAGCTGATGTATAGTTTTACTACACTTGTCCAAACCACAAACATAACAAGATGACTTTTCAAAGCATACTTCCTCAACAATTAGCAACTTCTAATATGACCAGCAGTGAAACAAGAAATAGTGCATGATGAGCATTCTGACTGTGCAGTGGTATTACACCAGCTCACCAATGCATGAACAAATTATTTTGCAATAGATCAATGATCAGAGTCTCACTACACGTAGCTACGCCTGCCCGGCAACACAAGTGACCACACACCATCTGCTTCTTCAGGATCTTGAAATAGTACTTTGGTCCCTTTGTGGAAATTTCTGCCAATGATAAACATCTCAACCCCTCCGTCTGCGGGACATCTGTCCAAACTTTTCTTGGTTATTTCAGGTTGGCCAGGTGGTTGAGCTGCAAAAAATAATATATTAATCCTAATGTCTACTTCAGCTGCACAATACTTACAATTTCAAAATATAACAAAAGTTGGTTGCTACACACTCAGCAGAACGTAATCCTCACCCTAACCAGGGTTTGAAAACAAGCAAAGAACAATTAACTAACCAGCTAGTCATACCACCTTCAGCTGCATCTAAACATGTATACACAGCTGAAGATCCACTTGTTGTCTCAGTAATTCAGTCAAGCCAGTTACATGCAAATGTTAAAAATCTGCAGCAAAATGTTTCATATTTCAAACTAACTTGAAAAAGTCATATATAAATTGTGTTTAGGACACATATCCCAGAAACACCATTATAAGACAAACCATATTTAGCTTTTAGAGCAAGGGTTCTAGGGGTGCATTTAAGGTTAGCAATATAAGAGAAAAATATGTTTACATATTATTAATTTCGAAATATGTATACATACATCAGTGAATATTATTTTCAAAATCATTATATTATGCTTATTGCTAAATATGTATTTGTTATTTTCGCCAGCCTTTTTGCCATAAGAACTTTTAGGGGTGCATGCTCATCTATCAAAATGCTGAAGGGGTACATGGCCAAAGAAAGTTAGGAAACACCTGTTTTAGAGACTAACTGATATGATGACCAACAGTCAGCATCACTGATAGCATTATTTTTAGGAGAAACTTCTCAGAATTGTAGCCAAAAACAAAGTAGAGGAACTTCCCTCAGGCGTTGTTTGTAATATCAGTCATATGATATTGCACTGTAACCACCACAATGGCAGGATTTCCTACCAGTCCGTTGTTTTCAATCAATAGTAGTATAAAAATCAGCAGATTCAATATGAATTCAAATTTCAGATTTAGTTACTAGCAAAATCAACTTCAGTCTTTGTAGGTTTTATCAAACTACATGAAATCCATGTTGAAAAGTGGAACTGGGTAATAGAAAGATTGAAAATGAACCTTGCCACTGCAATGGAGAGCTTAAACAAATTTTCATAATAAGATATAAACTGTATTGCACAACAGATTGAATTCCATCAGAAATTTCCAGCAATAAAATTAATGTACACTTTGAAGGTATGTAGAACAGACATGATCCAAAAGCAATATTGCCAGTCCTGATTAACTCTTCTGTTACAAACTAAGTATTGACATCTAAGTTATTTAAATTGACCACATGCCTTTGTTCTTCAAAACTACATTTCAGATCACTTCCTGATAATAAATACAGTGATGCTGTCATCAAAACAAATTATGAAAAATTAAGTGATTAGTCAGGTCTATATGAAACATCAAATCATTAGTACTTAAATCAAGATATTTTATGATGTTTTCTTTTATCATTTTTATGGTTGTTTCATAGCTAGCAGAAGTTTATCTTGCATCAAAAAAGTATATATGATGGCATATGCATCATTTAGTTTGAGCTTATAAACTTGAAACCACGAAATTATATAGCATCAATATATGGGAGTACTTTTTGGTTGTTTCACTTAACCCAACTAGGAAATTATTTTTCATGCTGCATTTCTAAAATCATGAAACCGAAACGATTAGGTACAGGACTCTTTGAAGGTTTAGTAACTTTCAGCATATAATTTTATGATTTTTGTTGTGAAAAAAACAGCATCTAGACATTAGCATGATTTTGACAAGAGTGTTTGAAATCATCAACTCATCAATTGATAACTAACAGAGAACTTCACATTTAACGCCTGAGTTATAATAAAAACGGTCAAGAACTTCAATTGCATAATTTAGCACACTTTGCTGTATAGTAAAGAACGTAATGTTATTTGAAATTAGAGCATCCTATACCAATCTCTTGTGTTGCATCACAGTCTCTGCAAAACATGCAAAAGCTGTACCTTAACCATTTCAACATGCATGCAATGAATACAAAAGGTTGACTACATACTGCAGCTTATACGATTTGAAGCCACTTGCAAAACCAATGGATTGGGAGCATTGGGAACATCTTCAAGCACAACTCGAAAAACAAGTTTCACAATTTGATTCCTTTTCTTGGCACGGCTTACACCAATTCTAGCTTCCACATCAGCATTTCTTAGCTTCAATATTCCAACACAATCCACACTGTAAGGTAAGGAAGTGGTGAAGCAGTGGCACAACATAATACTTCTTTAAACAAATTGCACTTCTATCTCAGAGTTGAAAAGCATTTTGTAAAATAAAATGCTTAAAGGATCGGAAAATATCAGGATAAATAATGCGACAAACAAGCATGTTGCAACCCACAAAGTGCTACTTTCAAAGAGACTTTGGGTAGATGGTTGTGAAGACCTCAAAGCGCATTTGCAGACATTTGATCACAAATGAATTTCATTGAATCAAAAATTGGACATATATGATATTTTTAACCTTGTGCATTAGTCTACACCTTAAAATATTAAATGCAGACACACACCTTATTGGTTCTTGTGTATCAAATTGTATTTGAATAACCTTTGTACCATCTATTTGCACCTCATCACATGGAGTTGTGTTTCTGCCAGTTACTTTGCATGCTTGGTAGAACCCATGAGGACGTATTTTATCTTCGGATTCTGATCCTACGTAAACGTGTAAAGTGGTCTTTCCAACATATCCCTTCAACTGATTGAAAAAATATAAAATAGTTAGCTATGGTGACCTGAAACTAAGCAAGCAGCACAATGAATGACATTAAAGCAAACAAGGCTGCTGTGCTGGTTAAGATTAATCTAAACTAAACTACTATTTCATTCAAACCACACAATTAGGAAAGTTAATTAAAAATCAGCATTCATCCAGTAAAAAAATCATTAAGCTCAAAATTGTACGAAGGAAAGCAAAGCATTTGATAAATCCAAGAAAAGTGATAGTCAAGCCACTGTACAATGAGGTCTTTTTTCAAACTATATTTACAGGTTGTGAAAACATATTATATTGGAATCTACATTTGCAGAAATGAATTCTTGAATAATGTTTTGTGAAAAAGTTCACAAAAAAACAAGATGTGCACACATCACAGTAACATGTACGATTGGGCACACTTGTTATTTTTTCATTAAATGAACACCTCATGAGGGAAAAGACATCATCAAAACAATACATTTGGAAAAGAAAATCTAACATCAAGTTTGTGTATTGAACATGTGATGTAATATTTCTACCATTACTTAAAACACTAAACAGGAGCTATTTACAAAAACACATTCACTTGCTATGTTGTAAGTTCAAATGCAAGCTTCATGGATAAAACTCAGTAGCATTTCTAAATATTTTATGGCAAAAACAACACATGGTATACTGCATGCTTTTCAAAACAACAGGAAATACCAGAGAAAGCACATGCACCATAGTGCTTGATACATTCAAAGATTTTACGGAAGACCAAGAAGTGCTTGAGGCATTTGTTATAAAAGAATCTTGGTTTTCATGCACATAAAAAGCATCTTGCAGAGATCAAACAATCTGCTTCAAGACATAAAGCAAGATCAAAATAACCAGTACTGCAACAGTAAAGAACATATTTTATAAGTCTACACAAACCTACAAAATGAAAACAAAAAACAGAGCAACAGTAACAATCTCTCATTGTAATGTAAAACTGAGCATTCATTGTTTTTCATTTGCAGGTCTGCAGGCAACTTTACAGCTGATGAATGCATTCCTTTGCTTTCAAAAAATTAACAATGGAATGACAATTGCATCACCACAAACACATACTGTAGTAACTAGGATGCAAGGTGCGTAAATCAGCTTGAAATGGTGGAGTCACTTTTTTGGCTTTGATTAGGGTGTCATGGGCATTCCTAGCATGCACCACCAACAATCTCGAAATAGCATTTTGACAATGTTTTCTGGTTGGGCTGTTACTTCAGATTTGGTCTTGTGGTTCAATAAATCTTAATCCAAACAATAGTAGATGAAAAGTGGCAATACGTTTTATTTCAGCTTAGGTGTCACAAAAACAGATCATGCAGATGTCACCAACATGCTTTTGAATGCTTTGCAGAATCATAGCCATTGTCACACCAACTCAAGACAATCCAATTGACAAACCTTTCATCACCTACTTCTTTTCAGTCTGATTATTTTGCCTAAGCCTGTGTACACTACTAAGGAAAAATCCATTACAGAATAACCATGGACGGCCAGTTCATATTTTAATGAACTGCCCTGAAAAGATTCTGCATGATTTAAAATTTACGCTTAATATAGAGCAGTATGAGGTCTAAAACGCCCTAGTATTCTGTATTGTATCAATGCAACTCTATGCTTCAATGTACTGTCACTAAAGTTTCTAGTTATGCTGCACAAGTGGAGATAAAAACAAATGTATTCTTAAATGGCTAACATGTCACTAAGCCAGACATGTTTGAAATAAAACCTTACCTGTAACTGTGGATAACCTTGCTGTGAAGCATCTTTCACAGGTCCACGACTGCCTTCAGTAAGGTATCTTGCACGATGTTGATGTTCAGGTTGCACTTGTATTTCCAAGCTACAACCATACGCTGAGGCGCCATATTGTGATGTCAGAGATAGTCCTGAATTTGTTGAGACATTAGTTCTGCGGTGACGTGCATGTTGATGGCTGTTGATAGATTTATCCTTGTCTTGCGATGCACCCATTGAAATTTCACTTTTTGAATCCATAACAGAAAAAACATCCCTACAATATAGCAGCAATGTTATAATAATTATACAACACTTGCAATATGTGCTTTTCAGCCACATGCACAATCACAGCTTGATTTCATCAAATAAAATCATACAATATTTATTTGGACAGTCTGTAAAATTTTTCCTTTGATTTTTCTTTCTTTGGAACATATAGCATTTTCGTCTTTACTGCAACAATTGTTCTATCTCCAAATGGTATCCATCAGTGGTGCATTATATATTGGAAAGCAACAAATGAGCATGTCCATCAAAATAAGTACAAATCAGTCTCCCAATTTTTATCAACAGAAGTTCAAAATTTTTTCCACACCCATAAGAAGGCAAAAGCTAAATTTAATGAATGTTTATGAGAAACAAATTTAATCAGGCTCTACTGGCGAATGTTTATGAGCATTAGCTTATACAATGACAATGAAAACACACAAAGACAGGGCAGAGAGAATAAAATCTACATATTGAAGAGGTATAAAGGGGTGGAAAAATTGTCTACATCCTACATTTCATGCATTGCTGTTGGTGCTGACGTAGACATATCGTGCTGATTATAGTACTGGTAACTGTTAAAATTTTTGCATCTTTCGCTTGCAGTGCTCTGTGAACAGTCTCTTGCTGCTGGTCTTGGCTTGTTTTTGTAGATAACGATCTTATGCAGGTTTTGTTTTAGCACTTTCTGGATAGCTGTTGGTCCTGCTTTTACTTTTAGTGAATTTGACAGGGTTGGCAGTCTTGGTTTTGCTTTTGACATCTTTTGCATCACACTGCTATTTCCTGCGTCACAGAGTCTTTTGGGTTTGAATTGCTAGCATTTCCAAGTGTTGCTTTATTTTTTGACTGAAGATGGATTAAGAATAATCCGAAACGTCTCAAAATAAAACATGTATAGTTTTTGAAGGCTTTTTTAGTGTTGATGAAACTCTCATACTTGTTTTTGTTTATTAGCAGATCCGTATACATAAGCCAGCATGCATCAGAATGAGATTTTAACACGTAAAAAACTGTACAGAGACCTATAACTGCGTCCTACAGGGTCTGCCACTGTTAGATTCATTGTGCATAGAAAATGGACTTTCACCCTTCCGGTTTGGCGTTTTCTTTCTGTTGATATGACATATCCATTCATAAATTTCTGAGTCGTTGTCGGACAGCGGGGTTTCTGGATTAAAGGGGTGAAATGCGTTGGGAGAAATATGTTCCGAGCAATTTGTTTCGGATAGCGGGGATTCGGATGATCGGAGTTCGGACAAACAGGTCTGACTGTATTTGGAATAGATAGTGGTATTGATCTCATTGTCAAAACACATAAGAAAAAATTTCCAAGTTATCATTG
>JGI24022J15233_10005688_pt1 | contig 13298 bp, 10 predicted proteins | sample Ectturendosymbi2_FD_15233 | JGI IMG/M metagenome (IMG submission 15233) | reverse complement strand
GACAAAATTTATTGACTTTAAAATTCAGAAGTATAGTCTAAGTATGACAATTCAGTAACATTCTGACACTCTCATTCTATTTCTGAGTCTCACGGGAAATACAAATGTGTGCTGTCCCGTTCCATCCCATGGGACGTTTCCCATGGGATTCCCATAGAAATGACATTCCCATGGACAAGTCTGGGAATCGGAGAGAAAAAACTTCTTGGGTAAATGTTGGCACTCATCAAAATTTTGATTCAGCTTCAAACGATCGTTTCAAAGAGCTAGTGTGTGTTTTCAAAAATCTCCTCCATTTCGTGCTACAGAGTCGTCAAAAATCTGTACAGGTTTCACTATTGTGCATCATCGTAAAACATGGAGTTAATTTCGAAAAACACAACAGTACAACAATAATGGCTGTCTTCCGTTTGTGTCTTGTTAGTGCAAGATTAGGTTTTTTGCTGTTGAACTTTAACTGGGCGATTCAGTCTTCCGCTTTTGTGCTCCATTTTTACCTCCATTCTAGTCCGAGAAAATATGTCTTTTGTTTGGTGGTCAGACAGTTGTCCTGCCTCATCTTTACAGCAATATGATTGATCAGAAACTTTTTCAACGAGACATTTTTCGTTACGACGTCTCCAACCAGTCATATGCCCTCTTCGCAAACAATTTGTTGTCACGACAACCCCAGCTTGAACAAACAATTTCGACGAAACCATTCACCACGTACGTCTTTTCACCACTATAATTATTCTTTTCTTAATGACATATCTCGTTACAGGTAGCTTGGCACATGGCATTTTTCATTGCAGACATTCCTTCAGCAACGACATCTCCAACGAAATAGAGCCTCATGACATCTAACAGTTCTTTTCTTGAAACACGCAATTATTGGCATGTGGCCCACAGCGAACAATTTCTCTTCATCGATCGATTTTTGGCCAGAACAATCTATCGCAATGATCCACGTCGGATTACAAGGAATGTTTCGGTCTTACCGCAAGCATTTTTTGGATTAGCCATGATAACAGATGTAAGTCTGAGGAATGTCAGCAGCAACATATGACGGTGTAGAAAGCTTTTTACGTATAGAAATGTCAATGTGGGAGTTGGCTTGCCGCAAAAGAAGGCGCGGCGATAACTTGCAGGTGGTAAACGTGACGGGTCTCGTTCCTGGACGCGTCTGTGCTTGCGCCCAGACAAACCGAGTTCGCTACTGCAGTGCTCTCGCAAACACTTATTTGCCTCCAACGGGAGGTTCAACAATTCCGAATAACTTCTTCACTTCTTTACAAGCTGAAGCAAGTGCTGCACATTGATCAAAACTCACGACAAAACATCTTCTGCCAAATTTTACACAAAAATGTGTGCACGACAATGGCATTATAAGGAAATTATAAGAATTTGCACAATGGAAGGTCTGGCCAGACGTCAGTATTTTGTTGAACGAGGGCAAGAAACCGCTGATCGTTTCAAACGCCAACAAATGATGGTGCCACGCCGCAGACAAAGCCGTAGCTTCTTCGGGGTCGCCTACGTTTTCTGAGGCGCAGCGGATTCCACCCACAGTGTATTGAAAACGACCAGCAAACGCTAAATGTTCTCTGGTTCTTGTAGCTTTGTCCGCGGCGTTATCCTCCCAAGTGACGCGTTAAAGCGGGTATACCTTGCGTTGCGCATGGTGAAGTCAACTCGCGGAGGACTGCAGGTTGCGAATATGACGTAATAAGGGCACGTTCTTATTATAACTATATGGAAGTGTTTTGTTCAACGACGCTGCAAACATTATTTCGGCGCAATTCACGAAACTTTTTCACCCTCGGCATAGAAGCAAATCGTGCCGACGCCTTTCCCACGAAGCATCGCAGCCTGTGTTCATCTTTTCAAAACGTTTCAACAAACGCAAAGGGTCAAAGTTAGCGTCCTCCATTTTAACTTAGCCAACTTTTGACTAATCCAGACCACAGTGGATTACCTAATATGGCCCCATACTCCCTTCATTCGACTGTCGGAATAATCTTCACCATTCCCGATATTAAGTTAAGTCCCAGTGTAGCATCCACATATGTTAACGGCTCGAAGTAACTATACCAGTCATGTCCAACCCAAATGGCTTGCTGAGCCAAAAATTATGTCAGTCTTAACCAGGGCCGCACATTGAATAACATATTAATGAGGGCCGCACATTGAATGGCTTACTTTGATCTTAACAATCTAAATTTAGCTTAGACTAATGTAATGAAAGCCTTCGAATCATAAATGCAATGGGTCAGACGTGATAAAGTGTCACTGAGGACCACCTGCATCAAAAATGTCAAAGTTAAGATTTTCAAAAACGACAGGTTGTCAGTATTTAGGATACTTCTTCTGCAGCGAAAACCTTAACTGGGCCGCAGGAAACCTTCGACTGGGCCGCGGGTTGGTCATAGCTGAGCTATACTATAGATATGGATAGCCAGAAAGAGAACATGAAGCAAAACCATAAGCAATGATAACTCTAGTATATTCATTTGCCAAACGCAAAAAAGTTTGGGTCTCATACCCACAGCAGTTGGTTCCGATACCTCCAAAGGATAAGGTTAAGAACCCCTGCGGCTTGAAAGCATTCCTGCAGTTCTGCTGCCTCGCGCCGCTTTGCGTGTGGAGTGGAGTCGAAGACAACACTCCACGATGAAAAGCGGGTCGGCAAAAATTTTTTGTGAGAACCCCTTGCACAGAAACATCTTCCCAAAAACAATCTTATGCTACAATCACCAATTTCACTCCAACAATGCTGTTGCCGAATCGGACGTGGAAGAAAGCCTGTCGGCAGCTACCCGTATTGAAAATCTTGAGGCTATACAAATCTTGCTGATTGATTGCGATAATGGCACTTAATACTAGCAACGAATATAGGTTTGACAAAGCACGATTCTGTTGGTAAATAAAACAAAACTGAAAAAAGTCTGTTGGCGAATTAAAACAAAACGGAGTACATAATCGCTTTCACAAAATGTGCAAAAAGTGCAAATTAATATATAACCAAGCTGTATGGTGTTACCAATTTAAAAAAGCTAAACTAAGCCTTGGTCGTAGAGAAAGTGCATATCTTCGTACAAATATTGTGATAGTGATTTCCATTTGCCGCGCCAGCTCTGTGACATTTCAAACTAAACCGTTAGATCTCTGAGGTGTGTTGTGTGCATTTTTATTGCGGGTTGTGTTAATTGTGCTAACCACACTTTTTTTTCATTTCACCACGAGTTAGATTTTAGTTGGAGAAGTTTTCAGCCATTAGCGTCAACAAGTTAGATGTTTCAGTCATTTGTTTATTTGAGAAAACGTCTTACTATTTTTATTTTTTGAAAACGTCTTTCTAATTTTATAGTCACTTTGAGTAACCGCTTTTCTTTTTTTATAAGGCACAGTTTCTTTTTGTCGCAACTAGTATTCTTGATGTCAGTCAGTTTGTTAAGCTGGTGTGATTTCTGAGCTCGTGTTACGATATTTTGATTGCAGTCTTTTGAGTTTGTTTTTTTCTCTACGGTTACTTTAGCCCAGGTGTGACGAACATGCGGCCCACAATAGAAGTACGTGCGGCCCGCGAAGCATTCAGGCGAGACCAGCAGTTATTACTTTCGTTTGTTGTTTGTTTCTGTTGATGAACAATTTTTCTCGTTTTTAACAGGTTTCATAGTATGACTAAAAAGTTGTGCGGCCCGCTCACTCAGCGGCAACTGACAAAGTGGCCCGCGATAGCAAATAGGTTCGTCAACCCTGCTTTAGCCTTTCAACTTTTCACCGGTAAGCTTTGCTTGCAATTTTCACGACTGAGGATCGGTAATTTTACGTGAAATCGATTTCCTGTTAAAAAGTTGCTGATCGATTTCTTGCTTACACCCATCGTTGAGAGTACTTATTTGAATTGTGCTAACCAGTAGTGTACAAATAGCTTCCTTGTTTTTCAACGAAGAAGTAGAACTTAAGATTTTAGACTGTGTATGTTCCATTTCAAATAAGTATGCTATTTTTAATCGAATGAAGAGGAATCCAAGCTTAAATGACATGCTACACCACAGGAAAATTTTGCAATACTTCGTGTAGAAAAGAAAAAATTGAATATATGCACTTCTGCGGAAATTGTGCATCAAATGTCACTAAAATTGTTGATAACCTGAGATGTAGCGCATGCGCTTTTGGACAGTGACACATGTGATAAAAATGACAAAAACAAAACCAACTTTTCTGTTAAATGAAAAAGCAAATTTGTACTATAAATTAAAGGCAAATGCCCCAAGTAGTTTGAGACCGTATGTACTTTTATGACGTGCTGTTCTCACCTGTAGTTTCGTAGCTGTTTATATCTTTCAGTAAAAGAAAAAAATTTAAATTTAAAATTCCAGAAAGTTCATTATTCGATGCTCATAATCTGTAGTGGATTTTTGCAGGACATACTTGCGGCGGAAGTTGTTTGATCTACTAATCAAAAGTTTTAATAATCGGGAATGCAATACAGTATGTGTACTTTTAGTTCGTAATGCACTAAGCCTGCGTATCGCCTTGTTTGCTTTGAAAAAAAGTTTTGCCATTATAGAGACTAAGATAAACTTGACGGTTTCACTGCAGTGGGTAACGCCATCTTAAACGTTTCGTCAGAAACGCGCAGCAAAATTTTGCTGTCAGGAGCATGCCAACTGCCTTCTTTAGACGCAAAACTACGTTACCAGTGTCTTTGTTTGAATTTGGTTCCTCTTCGTACACGACGTATACTCTTCTGCTTGTTACTTGCTGAGTGGGAGACTCATCTGTTGTTCGTTTGCTTTTAGAAGGCTCCTCCCTCTTTTTCCTGTGCACACAACAGATGCAGTGGTATTTTCTACAATCGTCTCGGTAATCTCAGGTTTGAGAAAGCCTCACAGAGACAAGCAAAACAACTTTATTTGGATGGTAATGAATCAGATTGCTTTGTAAACGCAAAAAGTAGGAGGAGATTCCAGGCAAAAGTTTGGAGGGGAAGCACTCCCGTAGTAATTGGGGACAACGCTAATTTATTGCCCCAAAGTGTTTGCCTGCCCTAAAAGAATACTGTGACAAATCAAATTTGGTTAAGTGTCACAAAATCGCCCAAACCGCCCAAAAATAGCTTGGTACCACAGTGCACTTGGCTGGAAAATCGCCCGGCGCCGAAAGTGGTAGTCATTTACAGCGTATCGTACATGACACAAAACAACATCCTTTGTCGAGCAAAGTCTGAAGTACGTATTTGAAAAATAATTTTCAAGATTACGGATGAACCTATAAGCGAGATAAGAGTCTCAACCGAATGGCTTATTTAGCTAGCTAAGCGCTTTACAACCTAAGATGAGGTGGAGTCGTAACCCACTATGAAAGTAGAAAAGTAGGGCAAAACACAAGTAAAACCGGTGTGATTCATGAAAACCGCCCTCATGCAACAGCATTTGTCTGACTCCCAACAGTCATCACAAGGCAACCAATTTTTTAACCTACAAACTTAAAATTTCGACTTTATAATTTACAAATTTTAACTTTATTTTGACCTATCAATTTCTTGCGTTTGCAACTGAAATGCGGAACACAAAACGTATATTAGAAGTCAAACTGGTAAGTTGAAAATCTTCATTCTGTTGAAATGAAACAAAATCAAAGTGTGGAAGACCCAACGAAACTAGACGTAACAAACCATGGACGAAAATCAATCCAATAGCACAAGAGAAATATCCAGTCAATAAATATCCTGAAGTCACTGAGAAGGTTCGGCATTGTTATACTTCAACATCGAGTACTGCTTCACATTATTTCCTTCAAAGTTTCCACATGCCTAGCATAATTGATTGCGTATTTATCTAACCAAGTACTGTAATACCACGTTTCTGGCCTTACCACACCTAGCCTACTTAAAATTCGATCGTTCAGGAGTGGGCAAAGCAACATCATTTTGTCAGAAATCGAAAACTTGCAAAAGCACATCAATATGTGTTGTTGTAACTTTTATAAAAGATCGATAAAAAGAAAAACTCGGCTGCAAAAAATTTTGACTTAACAAAATATTCTGATTTTTTTTGACCTCATGACTTTGGAGTCGCTCATGGTATCAGCGTTAAATTTGGTTTGTAGGCGTTTCATAAACTTTAACAAAGGTAGAAATAATTTTAATGTATTGACTTTTGGTTGTCCTGGTCATCAGATTTGTCATTTTAATAGTAGCTATGAAGAAAATCACGTTTTGTATATTAATTTTTAGGCTTCCAGATGACATTCTGAAGTAAATTTTTACTACGCTCTCAGAAACTTGGAGCTTTGTTGATTAGCATTACAAGTTAAATGATATCCAAAAACTTGCAAAACAGCGATTTTTTGCTCCATATTCTGTTTAACTCTATTTGCCTCTGCATTGTCAAATTGTCAGGGATTGCGAATTATACATCAATAAATTCATTATTCTGTAAATTAACCTGGAGCCAACGTACGATACCCGCAGAAATGCCACTGAGCTGCATGCGTTGCAGCAAATCATAAGATGATAGATGCATTTTCGGAGTCAAACAAATAGAAAGACACAATGGAGTTTCCAACTGCAACAATTTGTTTAGAGTAAGGTTGCAGTTTCAAGCTGAATGACAACCTTACTTGAAAAGCATAAATGTTCTCAACGATATCTATCGAATGAAATCCTTTCAAAGCAAAGAATCAGACACTATAAGATGGTTACAGAGTACGCATTTCACTACTGCGTGGGGTAGGCATCTTCAGCTCCTACTGAAATGGAAACGTTATTAGCAACAACAACAATTTATAAGACTGAGAGCATTGCAAGTTCCGGAGAGAAAATGTTGTTCTGAAAAACTTCTCAGACTCTTTAGCTGGGAAGTTTTTTGCAAAAACATAAACCAGTCAATTACCAAATAGGCACAGACATAATTGCAAAAATCCTTATTTAAGATAGAGGCTACAGGAAAATATGGACTGACTAACCCTAACTGACAATTTTTTTTGACTTTGAGCAACAAAAGTCAAAGTAACGTTTCACTAATCCTTGGAAACATTAACTTACCTCCTTTATCTCGCCAAAATTCATTTGTTTATTTTTACTTCTCTTATGAAGACTAACTTTTAACCGCAAAACCCAAGCATTATACCAAGCACCAACCTACAGTTACCATGTTTTCACTTATGTAAAGTTCAGATTACTGAACGGGGAATTTTAAGAGCACAATCGGTTTATTGTTACGAAACAACCCTGCAAAATTCACAACAGAACGTTCAGACGACACAATGCCGTCCTAGATTTCAATAAAAAGCAATGAAACTGACCGTATGACCTCCTTGCTGCATTCGATTCAAATAAATACAATTTTCACACATTTGAGGAGTTAAAAGAGCCCAAGCAACTTCGATTGATTTTGATCCAATTACCAGATACATGAGTAGATAGGTAGCTGAGCCAATATCGAAACTGACTGGATGCATGGGCATTGTGCACTCGCTATATTCATGACGTATAGTTTCTACCATGACACCTACTGTTTATAACTAGTTGCTCTAAAAAGCGTTGGCCCTCTGTATGCACACTACAGTGACAACCAGTCCTTAGATAATCTTAAAATTTGACGTTTTTGTTATGCTCTGTGCCTCAATGCTACTCTACCACATCTGCATTGCGTACTGGCAGATTTCCATGTGTCCACTGAGGTGCAAACTCATTTCTATTTTTCCCGTGTCTACCCCTTTAATTAATTTACACTAAACTGTGTTCTATTTTGTAGTTCCACTGGCACTTTAAATTCGCCTATGACGTTACAGTTATGGAGTGATTAGAGGTGCCAAAAAGTCGTTATCATTGCTTTTGGGATTCGAATGCTTTCAGTAGCTTCAGCTAAATTTTAGTTTGCTAAGAACAACGTAAATCATTCAATGTGCGGCCCTCATTTAAGAGAGTGACTTAACTTTTGGCCCAGCAATTCATTTCGTTTGGACATAGCTGCACTAATCCTACGTTATGTGCAGCGTTCAGGCATTGCATTGAGCCCTGCCTCGTGCCTACCTTCCAAACCAATTAAAATCGTTCTCTGCAGGGCAGGGGTGAGGAACCTATTTACTATCACGGGCCGCATAAATTGCGGATTATCGCTGACGGGCCGCAAATAACAACTTATTTTATCCTAAAATTCTACCTTTATCTTACTATGAGGGATGGAGGCTTCTTACGACATTATACCTTAAGTACCTGCTTATCATGGAGCTTCGTTTCGACACGATGTTGTGTTGCATTCACTGCGAAAGTACCCGCGTGGACCACCAGCAAGCAAGCGGAGATGGACGAATCTCGTGATACTCAGAAAGGAGTACAAAACCGAGTATAACGAAACTGAACTGACACATACATAGGTCTCCTTTGATAAAATTTTGAGGGTATAATATACCCCGTTTCCTCCTTTACTGTAAAAGTCGTTTACGTACCTGTTTAACGTCAGGTTTTCAGTAAATCGCTCTCTTCTTCCTGAGGAGCTTATGCATCCTTGAGAACATCTTGTAGACGCCGAATCGTCGTCAGTGCAAACAACAGCAAAACACTGAAAAAATAAACCAGCCTTGCTCATACACACCGGCGTTTCTTGTGTGATTGAAAGGAACACAGGATTTGTTTGCATGATTGCTTTCACACAACATACAGAAGCACTCACCCGAACGATGACGTTTGTTTCATTGGTAACTCCAGGCACGCTGTACAAAAATCGAAAAGCTCGAACACTGAAGCGATTCTTCATCGGATCCGGCGAAGGATATGACATCATTGTTGAATCAAGCAGACATCTGGATGCAAAGCCAACAGTGTTTCAGGTAACTGTGTAAAATTGTTACTTAACTGATTTATATGACAAAACCTGACTGAAATCTATTTTTCTGCAATAAGCAGGGTTCGTAACATAATCCATTCTTGTTTGCTTAACACACTTCTGCTCACCAAGGTAGGTATTGCTCGGTCCATTAGTGGTGCATTACTCTTAAGGTAGAGTTAATTACTTCCCAACTTTCTATAAGCGTTGTGATGCCATTTATTCCTTGTGTTGCAAGTAAACTGAGACGTTTGGTCCCTTGACAAAACTTCTAGTTTAGCTCCAAATACAAGAAAAAGGTGGCATCATCAATCTTTGTAAGTTGGCTGATGCCACCTTGTAACTGTTTTGCAATTTAAACTATAAGTTTGGTCCTTGCGTTGCCAGTGGCCGCTGAAAACCTCGAGCATTTGAGGTAAGTTAGATGCAACATTATGGCCTCGCATTTCACCATTTGGCCGTTACTTGTTATAACTGTTATGCTCTATAATGGTTCTTCTTGAGTTGATATCATTATTGTAATTCATTTTTAAACTTTCATTGCGGCCGATAAACAAGATGACCGGACAGAAAAAATCATAAGTCGTCCAGCCGAGTGTCTCTCGATAGTTGGTTGTGACCTCCAGGGACGGATTGAAGGAGCGCGGGGCCCTAGGCCATCTTAGTTTTTGGGGCCCCACGAAGTGTAACCTATTTGGCCGTTTGTCTGAAAAGCGTGAAAGTATGCACTACCTCTTATGTGTAGTGCCCCCTGAAAAATCTATCTTTTGTTGTGCCGACTTGGTTCTACAATTGCCTTAGATCATCAATAGAAATGAAAACCTTTCCCACATTCTTCTAAAGAACAAATAGCATTGCGACCTTTTGGAATTTAAAGCTCTTTCATGTAGTTCAGAAGTTCTTTTCGTTAAATCTCCGTGATTTCTAGCGTTTTTAGTAGGTTTGTTTTTCGGATATATACATTTTCATGCCGGACCGTGTTGCCACCCTCGAAAATATCGTTGTGGTACACGTACCACCAGTGGTACGCGAAGGCCTTCAAGGTGGTACGCGAATAGGCCTACTACTTTCTGTTTATCTTCACAAAAATATATTCATAGCTATGTTTTTACTTATTGGGTTCTGTTAATAATTCTTGAATTTTGTGTACTTCCCTTGTTGTTTTTTAAAAATAGCCATTATATTTTCTCACAGCCATTATCTTCATGTCACATTTGTGTCAATTCCGGTTTTCCAAACTTTTAATCGAATGATATTTGGTAGATTGAGTTTTCCTGGAGCAAGGTGGCACGTGGTGACAGTATGGGTCCCACAAATGGTACGTGATGAGAAAACGTTTGGGAATCACTGCTCTATGCCATAGGCCGATGGTAAACAGCATGAAGACAAGTTTTGCACAGCAGCAAAATATTTTCGCAAACACCCTCAGTTAACCACATGAAGTAAGCCCAACCTAGACACGTTTTTCCCAGTAAAGTTCACGAGGAACTGTTTTTAGCTAATCTAAATAACATGCAGAGTTTCACCAAGGAAGCTCTGTTTGCGGGAAATCTTGTAAAAACAACAAACGTAGGATCCTATACTGGAAATATTGCTTTTCATCAGTTTTGCAGTGTCTGGCAGTATTGCGTTGTTGCAAGCTTTTTGTCAGTGGAAAATTGAACATCAATTAAGTACCGTTTTTTTCTTTTTCTTTTTTTTTGTAACCGCTTTCATACAAACGGCCTGATTCTCTCTCACGCCCAAATGTACAATATTGTCGTATTGTTACTGCACAGATAAGAGTCTAGAGTAGATATGTGCATTTCCGCCCGTTTCAAGGTAAATTGTGAAGTTGTGCCTCTGTGCAGTTTCGCAAATTTTTAGTTAACATTGAGTCGTCATAGGAAAGAGTTGCGCGGGGCCCCCAAAAGCGCGGGGCCCTAGGCCATGGCCTATTTGGCCTATGCGTAAATCCGTCACTGGTGACCTCCCCTTCTCGGAAGGTTTTGATTAAATAGCCTATTTTTAGTCGGTTTCAGACGGTCTGATGAGGTTAGTTATTTACAAGAGTGTTGACATACGCTTGGGACTAAGAGTTTGCTGGATGACACGACACAGATGCGCGGAGAATACCCAGGCAGGTGCTTTGGGAATTGCTCTGTCTCAGCCAATTTCTACTGTTGGTGTTCTCAGATCCGTAAAGATCTGGGCACGGCGGAGAAGCGTAAACTCAGCTAAAATGGAAGCCCGAGTTGCCATCATTTTTCCACAAACCAGGCGGACACATTTCGTTTTTCACACTGTCAACAGCAAAGTCCAATGAGGTTTCACCCGTTTTCGATGAGGGAGTATTGCATGCTTGAGTTATTTTCAGCTTGAGGCAAATCCGGATAAGCGTAGCAATGTTCAGTGAAAACCTTCAAGCCAGAGCTCCCGCTTGCTTCTACAGCGAAGTACACCACGGAATTAAGCTTGTATTGAATAGGTTCCACGGTGTAAATAGCCTGCCAAAAACCGACATACAATGTTGATTAACTTAGTAGATAAAGTAAGAGTCCTCCGTGTATACGGGTATCTAAACTGGTTGGATAGTTCTAACTTCTGGCAGAACCACATACGTATCAGTGCTATTGGTGCACAACGGAACTACTGTAAAAGTCATGTTTGCAAAGCACAATTCACTGTCCATGATCAGTTTCCTCATTACTTCCGGAAATCGCTATCACTTTATCTACGTCCCAAAGCATTGTTTCGTTGTATTTTAACGAAACACGATGCCTGACAAGTGCTTTGCATAAAACTGCAGCATCGCGCATTGGTTTTGCTATGTTGCAAGTAAAATCGGTTTCAACCTTATCTTCCTGCGCAAAAAGCAAAGCAACAAGACCTAGCGACCGATCAGAACCACAAGACACATGTTCTAAATTCTAAGACGAAAAACAACTTACCGAGAAACTGGAATCGACGTAGAAGTTGAAATCGAACTTGAAATAACCCAGACCAGGAATAGCCACATAGTTTGTAAAGTCGTCCAATGAATGAAGCGATCCAGTCAAATTGTTAAGCTTGGTGTAGGAGCAAACGATCGAAACTTGATACCAAGAACTGGCGCGAGTGATCAGATGTCCTGATGCAGATGATGGCAGCCGTACGTAATTTTCAAAATCAATAGTGCTTTCCGTCTCCTAGAAAGAGTTAGCATAACACGCCTTCAAGTTCTCTTGCTTGCGATTAGATTGCCAACATAGAATAGTATTTTGGCAGCACCTTGTCAAAAAGTTAGTGAACAGCATTCATCATCACAACACACTTTTCAAATAAAAGAATAAGCCTAAAGTATGGTGTTGCAGGAAAGCAGTATTGTGACCGCAAATGAATTTTCTGCAGCAAAACTAAAATGGTTGTCTGTGGCTAACCCTGATCTTGCCACAAGCAGCTTATCCATCCTTTTACTAAATGTGCTTGCCAGCCATTCTGTTTTGCAAAATTGATACCTACAGCAGGAAAATGATGTTTTCCATGACTGGAGAACAGCGCCTCTAGTGACATCAAACTTTTGCTCTTGTTATTGTCCTTATTTCATGGCTTGGGTAAATAGACCAAAATTTCTTTCCCAAACGGCAATTATTGTTTGTAAAACGATAAAACCAACCTCTAACGTAAGTATAAAAAGGGAAAACCAATCAATAAACACCTGTAGTCAAGCACATTTCTAGTCTTCCAGAATCCAGTAACGTAAAATGCTTATAAAAAAATAAGTTCACTTATGTTGATGAAGAACTTTCATGGTAAAGTTACAATAAAGCGCCAAGCACCGATTTTTAGAACTCTATTAATCGGTCAGTTTTGCAAGAGGACAATTGCAAAGAAAGATTGTTGCCACAAAGTAAACAATCTCTTTGCTAAAAGCAGTATTAGCTGAAGACCTTTGGTGCAACTGGTTTTCAGTTGGTAAAAAAACATACTTTATAGAAAACATGCATGAGTATCCTCTCAAACTTTTTAAAATTCCGAAAACAAGCTGCGCATGAAGGCAGGAGTGGCAAAGAATAACTCTATGCAACACCTGACAGTTTTTGAGGTGCATATCTGCCCAAAAATAGTGGTGTCGTCGTATAAATTTTCGGAATTCGTTTGAAAATCAGTTCAGGGTTTGTGGGAGCAATTGCTCGACAATACCAACTAATGCAACTACTCCATAACGGACGCATGTTTATCATTGTGGCAAATAAAACTTGTAACAAAATCTAGAGAACATCCATTTGCTTTGCAAGAGAGGGATTGTAGCGTAATGTGACTGCTTTAATCAATCCGTTAGTAGTGTCTTACCGTTCTAACAGTTCCGCATTCTTGCAATCCAAATTGGAATGTTGTGTGCGTCGTATTGTGGGCACTGGCGCATTGGGCGGGTGTGAATGTCCTGTTGAGCGGGTTGTACCCGTTGACAGCCATTGGCCCAGCGTTCGCGCAGTCGGCCACAGCAATTTCAATTCTGTCGCT
>JGI24022J15233_10005687_pt1 | contig 13298 bp, 8 predicted proteins | sample Ectturendosymbi2_FD_15233 | JGI IMG/M metagenome (IMG submission 15233) | reverse complement strand
TCACCAGGTCACAAGCACCGTCTACCTAGCCGCCATCTCCACAAGTACGATCTAGCCAAATGAACAGAATACGGACGCGACAAGGCACATCATCAGTAGCAAGCGCAAAATCAATCAACACACGTGACATGCGGGATAAATCAGCGAGACGCTGCGAGCAGTAACGCTTTACAACATCTAACAATACTACCCTATGTTAACGTCATCAATTGATACACACTATTTACATTTTCAGGTCTCAGCCCTTCCCAAAACTCCGATCCAAATCCACTCCACTCTACAGTACAAGTCACATAATCATTTCAAGTTTTCGACAAGTTTTCATGTTCACGGAAGAAAAAATTATATGATGTAGCCCAGCTGAAGAAATTGAAAGCTAGTTATTGCAGTTGTGTTTTGTTCCAGCACCGGAGTGTATGCTGAAAGTATGACCTCCGGCCACAACCAGCTGATATCTTCGGTGCGGGGCAAATGGTTGTAACTTGTTGTTGTAGCTAATAATCAAACATGTTTTTGAGTAATCTAATAATGAAACATGTTTTTGAAAATTTCGGGGGAGCGATTGTCGGTTGTTCCCTGGTTGCGGGCTTGATGTAGCTGTATTTGACCTGAAACCAAAAATTTAGTCTTTTTTTATTTGTAATGACCGATTACCGTATGCATTACATTTTAGATGCTCTTCCCTTTGTCTTGCTAAAATAAAACAGAAAATCAAAATCTGGTCTCTTGCAAAAATCTGGGATTATTTACAGATGTGAAAAGGCATACAGCAACATCTTAGAATAAATTTCAATATGTACGTAATTGAATATTTCTTTTGTCAAAGTCTCGTAGCCTAAAAATAAAAACATTTTTTATTTAATCAATTTTAGAAAGTATTTTGACAGCAAAAATTGATTGAGTTGGGGAGACTGCTCGGCCTTAAGGATGAAATTTCCATAACGTAATGATATAACAGAATAAACCTACTTCAAAGTTCTCGTTTAAGAAATCATGTGCCAAGGTTGTTCGGAACATGGTAAAATATTGCGTTAGTGTTTTGCTTTACTTTATTTTGAATCAAATTTTTAAATGTAGTTTTGCAGTGAAAACTATTTGTTTTTTCAATTGATAGATGTTGTCAGAATATTTACAAGTTTTTTTGCAAATTTAAGTATAATGAAAGACTGACCTTTTCTTTTTTGTGTTCAACGAATCCTGACAGATATTTTTCGGGCTATTTTCTTATTCCAATGTTAGGATGTAAGGGTAAGCATGTGTGAGACAACGGCAACCAGTCAAAGTTCTAGTCAGATTCTTTATAGCTTCATTGTAAGTAAAAATGCCCAAAATGTTTCTATACTTTGACGTTTACAGCACATTTTGCAAAACGGCTATTTCCCAAATTCAGACGTTTGCGCATTATTTCCGTTTGCAAGCAGGGAAAGTATCAATGAAAAACTTTGGTAGATGCTGCAAGTTTCATGTATCATTTTATAGACATATTGAGAGCAGATCAAATAAGTTTAAATTTTGTCGATACACCTTGATATACGGGTTTATGAGCATGAGAATCATAAACAAACATGCCGGGAATGTTTGATATATTGTAAGAAAAGTTTGCTATAAAATCTATTTTAATTTTCTTCGTTTTCTAAGTTCAAACGTCTAAATATCAGCTATAAAGTAAATACGTTAAATCCTAAATAAACAACATCAAACAAATCTTTTCCTACGTAACAAAGTAGCTACTGTGGTTACAACAAGCATATTGAGAGTTTGTCCTCAAGCACCACTGTGTCAAAAATTAAAACAGGATAGGCCAGTGGTTCCCAGGCGGAAGGGTACACAGACAGATATGTTAAAGGTCCATGACCTATGTATGTGAAAGATGACAGCAAAATAGCGAAATGCCAAACTATTCGCCGTGGTGGTCTAATTTGCAAAAAACACCGAATCGAGCGCAACTCTAGAATCTACACATCAAGAGATCTGGTGAACCACCACATCTTTTTCACTTTGTCAAATGTAAGCAAGTTGCAATTATCCCGCCCTTAGAAACGCTTTTTACACAGATTCCATTAGTTAAGACATTTCGATTGTTATGCAACAGTGCCAATTTGTTACGTGATAAGTTCCATGAAACATACACGGTTTTTGGCGCGCAAAGCGGATGATAGCCTTCAGTAGCGACCATTTGTATATAAAAGAATTAACTGGTTTTATTGGGGTCCACAGCTTTCAAAACAAATCGTCAAAAAGGTCCGTGACACTAAAAACGTTGGGAACCACTGGGATAGACCGTCAGAAGCAAGATGACAAAGTTTAAGCGTTGAACTGGATTTCCACACATATTTACTCAACAATGGAAGTAATAACTATATAGTTCTATGAATTTACTAGGACTATGCACGCTTAAAAGATATAATGCGGGTGGAAACAACACATTAACACATCACATGCTATTAACGCGCCCCTAAGTCATATTGCTTTGCAAGAAAAGAATATCAAAGTACAATGTAGCGAACCTGAAAGACATGATAGATCAAAAGCAAAACCTTTCATTACCTGTAACTTGCGAAACAAAATGTTCAGCAACTTACAAAATGAGTATGCAACAACTTAAAAACAAAAAGTGCGTAATGCAAATATAAATCAAATCCGCTCTGTTACAAGACACTGTGCAAAACTATAAAAGAATGTTGCATGCGGTAAAAATAAACTAAACCAGGATATCGTAGATTCAAATACCAACAAAATCAGATTTTAATTATACAGGGTAAAAAATTAAATTCTGAAATAGCCAAGCTATAATGGGATAAGTTTTTGGTATACACTGAATCCGTAAATATTATTATCATTGTTTTTCTTCAATACAAATTGGGTTGTTTATAATTTCTCTGATTGATTACCCCCTATTTTAACATTTGTTCGGTGGTTGATTTATGGTGAGGCAAATGAGGCACCCTCGTTTTTAAATGCTGCGCGGCCTCTTTCTGAAAATGTCGATAAAGTTTTGTGCTTTGCATCTAGGTTTACTTCGCAATTCTGTCTCATAACAATTCTTGAAATCAAGTCAGATTTGAACATACCACTAACGTATTTCTTTTTGTAAAATGCAATTCTGCAATAGAATTGCGATCGCAACTACTTTGGAGCTACGGTACGTGGTTCTACGTAGGTGCTTCTATGTACAAAGAGCCTTAGTACGTTGATCAATGTTCTTTAGATAATGTCCAGCTGTATGGTGCCATGGTATAGATCTTACCTCTTGGTAAGTACGTAAGTTAACCTGTCGAGTCTCTGGACTCATTTTTTGTGGTTTATAGTGGTTGCAAGTAATTTCTCATACAAGAATAATTTTGAAACTTGGAAGGGAAAGCAGTTTTGTGTTGATCAGCAGCTTGTCGTAAAAATATCTTAAAGTTGTAGGCATATTTGGCAAGGAATTCTTATATAGGCCATATTACTATTTTATACATATTACTATTTATATGTGTGTGTTTAATTTCAAATAGTAGGATAAGCAATATACACATCATGCGATAAGTTTAACATTTTTGTGATTTTTAATTAGCCCGAGCGCCCACTTCTGTTTAATCGGGCTCCCTCAAAATCTTTGTCTAGGGCCCCGAAGCTCCTAGATCCACCACCACTGCAGAAACTCTCTGAGGTGAAGGTTGATGAAATGCAACATTTATAAAAGTTGCTCAAGCAAACACTGCATTTAACAACAGCAAAAATCCTTGCATTTAAATAACTGCATGGGTTACGACGTTACGTGATAGCTTATGAAACAGTCGCAAGATTCAGAACAAGTAGACGCAAACTTTTCATGAAAGCAAGGTACTGCTTGTTCAGGCCCGTAGACACGGGGGGCATTCGGATGCAGTGACCCCCCAAATTTTGTTGTGCCTAGAAAAAGTTTTTTTCAATGTATAATAAAAAAAAACAAATTTGCTCCCCAAAACACGTATTTGACCCCCTAAACCTTGACACCTGGTTACCGGCTTCTACTTGTTTGATATAAGGTCCATAAACTCCGTCTCAAATACAATTAACAGAAAAACTGCTGTTAAACTTTGAAGATTAAAAAAAAACTAGTGACCGTCAAGCGAACAACTTGTCTTTGCCTTGTAACCTTTTAACAAATCATTTAATTTTGCTTTCTGTTCATTGCTAGCTGATCAAGACAATATATGAGTATTCGCCCTCGTCGTAATACGTTGCATCCGAGTTTTAAGCATCCTCTTCTCTATCTTCAGTAAAAGTCGTTGTACGGGTCGTCCGGATCATACGCATTGTTTATTTCATCATAACTCTCGTAATCAAACGATTCTGATGAATAGGTGAAGCTTTCATCTTCGTCATCTTCTTCAACAACATCAATCGCTTGTTTGCTCTGGTAATGTTCTAACAGACGTCTCCAAACAGGATGCACTTTTAGCAAGTTGTCATTTCCTGCAAAATGCACACATCAATAAATTTTCAAAAGTCTTCTTTTTATTAGACAGTGGACAGTCGTGTACATTTGAATTTGTGTTTACGAATAAACAAGCGTTTAATGCACACTTTAGCAATTTTTTTTCAGCTTTTGCTTTCGCTTTACGTTTCTGTCTTTGTTAAAAAGCATCTAGAAACTTTGTTTTAGATAATAATTGACGTATCTGCATTCGCTTTAGTGTCTAGTGCAGTCAAAGTGTTAAAAAAAACATCGGGTGTCAACCGACGTATACTGTGTATATGCGTCATTCAAGAAAATCCAACACCTTCTGAAAAGGACGTATGCATAGGTTTGAGAGTCTTTGGACTCGATTACTGTACAACAGTGTCTGCATGGGTCAAGACTACTGCATATGTTTCAATGTTTCAGGGTTTTGGCACGAGGTTGCTGGTCGAGATCAGTTTGAAACGTTGCAAGAGAAGAAAGGGGAAGCATGCACTGCAGCTGATTGTTGCAAAAAGGTTTTGAGTGTTGTAGGCAAGTTTTAGGCAGGGGTTACTTATTTTATAAATCATTTTATTAAGGTTCGCTTGCAGAAAGTAGAAATTCATGTAGCGAAAGCCATTTAGCAATGTTTTTAGGTGCGGAATTGCCTGGAGGAAAGAAATCCTTTTGATGATGGTGTTAGTTTAGTAGTCCAGGTTCATTCTCCAAACAACCTCGTGTGTTCAGTTAGTTAGCGCACAAGAAGCCCATACAAACGTCTGCGAAAGCTGTGTGCTTAGTTGCATTTCATTTACAAATGACCAAAAATGGCGAAAACATTACGTAAACCGTCGTGGGCCCTCGGTATGTATTTTGGAAGAAACCTCAAAAATTCAGCAAAAATGTCAATTATCGCTCCCAAAGGTTGATGTGTATATAACCAACAAGAAACGCTTCATTTGATGGCATCGCCTAGTGATCCAAAGCCAGTGATGCCAAAAACATTGTACGAACTGTTAAGAACAGTGGTGTTACAAGCAAGTTTTGCCTGCTGTACAGAAGCCAAGCCTGGAAACACGCCCTAACCTCGAATCCAGCTAAACAAGATTCAAAACCATTTCAACAAATCGGAACGCTCCATTCGATCAACGGACCCTGAAGCCAGTCACGAAAATCGTGACGTAAAGACGTAATAAACCTCGATAAAGCCGTTAATGATGCTAGGCAACCGAAGGCGGTTAAGCTTCATTCAAATATCCGAATCAACCAATAGTAAAGTAATTACATAATGAAACGTAATCAGAGACCAATCAAGACACTCAAATGAATGGGGAGTGTCCAAGAATTCGGGTATAAAAAGCTTCGAATCCGTACCTAAAATCAGTTCAAATTGATTTCACTCGAAAGCAGTTTCTCTCCTTCTGTCTCTCAAACCTTTGGGTTTGGTTTCAGAAGTAAATAAAAACTTCTGCCTGACACATAATATGATCAGGTTAAGGTCGGTTAGGGAATTGTATGCGTTCTTTCCTGCTATTGTCGACAAGAAGGGTGACTAGTGAGCCGAGGCATGACCAGCCGCAATGTCAGTTGAGAGTTCACAGCCGGAGGTAAAACTCACACTTTCTGCCTGACACCTAATAGGATCAGGTCAAGGTTGGCTAGGGAATTGTATATGTTCCTTCCTGTTAATACCGACAAGAAGGTGGACTTGTAAGCCAGGATACAACTGGATACTAAGTCATTAAAGAGTTTCACAACTGGTTTGCCCTGGTAAGGTCCCGTCAAGGTTAAAACAAGGCTTGTCCGGGCTAACCCCTGTCACAATGGGCGACTAGAATTGGCTTGTCCGGGTTAACCCCTGCCGGTTTAAATGACAAAATACACTTCGTCTAAATGAAACTCTGTCAGACCAAACCCCACGATAACTAGATATTGTAAGCCCTGACGTTGCGAGAAACAGTAAAGTTAAAATGATAGGCATTCAGATATGAAGTTTATCGTGTGATCAATACCAAGAGAATAATTGAAAACTTTCAGTTATGAGAGCAACCGCTCCCCGCTTTGACTAATGGTAAACTTCCGCTGAGAGATTTCTGGTAACACTCTGGACAATCAGAGCTTAATGCAAAGAGTTGAAGCGCAACAGCAGATATAATTAGAGGCAAACTATTGTGAGTTAGAACATATTTAAAACATAGTTTAGAATTAATTTATTTTACTAAAAGCTATTAAATTTAAATAGGAGAAAGTTGCATGAGAGTTGTTGTTCGAGAAGTGAGCAAGATTAAAGTGTTATTCTTGGTGAGTACTATTGTATGTTTATTGTTGTGTATCTTTTATGGATAATAAAGTTTATAAAACAAAGATTACCTACGAGTGTTGTCTGTAGAATAAATAGAAAAGTATCAGAGACAAGAAGGTCTTTTAAGCAGACCTATTTCTGTGATAAAGGGCCTGGGTTCAGTAATGAAGCGAACCCACATTGAGAATTCTACTGAATCCAAAGAGGTTACTTATCCTCCCATTGTGGAGAAAAGAACCTTAACAGTGGTTCCCAAACTTTTCGCAAAACGGAATCACATCCAGGCTTACAACTTTGTTGGAGAGCCGCACAAACGAATCTTAACACAAGTCAATTGGCATCTTTTGCTTTCTTGCAAAACAAAGTCTGTTAGACAAATATTGGAGGTTTTATTGAAAAACTACTGAGGGTCGCACAAAAGGTACTTGGGAGCCGCATGCAGCTCTCAGAACAGTGGTTACGAAACACTGGTTAAGACACGTCTAATCGAGAATTGGCTCGATTTGCTCAAGTAATGCTTTTGTTGCGTTTGTTTTTCATAGCAGTGGATTTTTAAAGCTTGCTATTTTTACGATAGAGTTGAATTTTACACAAAGCACCAGAGGGCAAAAGCCTTTTTGAAAAAACGTGCAGAATAAGGCTTTTGCCCTCTGATGCTTTGTTGTGTATATGTGTACAATGAAATTGTTTTGAGGAGTTTATCGCGATTTTTTTAGAAACAAATTGTTGCAAACATGAAGGTGCCACAGCAAAAGAAAAAATGAAAACATTTGGAATTTTGCCGTTACTACTTTTTATAGCGTTCATTTAGTGTTGTTTTGTACACATTTTTGCTAATGTAAATGAAAGCACACAGTTGTTTTCAAAACAACATTTTTGAACTCACCAACAATGTACATTCCCAATTTTGCTCTGGTGATCGCAACATTAATCTGGTGCTCGTCAGTGAGAAATCCAAGTCGTTTGTACATCCACACTTTGTCGTAGCTGCAATTTTCATGCATATGGCACGACCTCACGGTAGAAAGAATCACATAATCGGCTTCGCTGCCTGAAGAAACACTGGTGATTTAAAATTGCCTTCATCAACAGATATTTCTCCAGTTTCCTGATCAAGAAGTCTAAGTAAGCATGTCTTCGAGTCTCAATTTATTATTTTTTTCATTGAATAGCTTCGGGAGCAAAGACGACTCGTCACGTGAACTCCTATACCGTGGACATACGAAGATGAACTATTTTGTTTGATAAACTTTAAGCCAAGGTATGTCTGTTTCACGCAACGTTTCCACCAGGAAACGTAACGAATTTACTAAGTCATCAACAAACGTTTCTCATTTCAGAAGAAAATAAGCACAGTAACTATTGATTGTTACGTGTATGACGTTTCCTCACCTGGTGATTGTTTCTGTGCAAAGAGTGAACACCAAAAATATTCTTCTTCATAAAACGGTGTGAGAATAAGCTGTTCTTTTCAAAAAGTAACAAATTCAATGAACTAGTTGGTATTGCACATTTACCAGAGAGGTTTCCAGAAAATGACGTGCAAGGTGATTAAATCTGATCACAATCAGGCTCAATTTGATTCTAAGCGAATGCCTGCATCGATTTTTGTTTTTGTAAAAGGAAAATAAAAACATTGTAAATTCAGGAGCACACTTTGCTTTTCAGGCGTGGAAAGAACGCACGAAACGAAATTTTTTTTTATCAATGAAAGCAAACCAGTGTTTTCAAGCTGCGCGCAGTATTGCTTTATGCTAACGCGTTTTCAAAAGTTTTGCATCTCTTCTTTAAATGCATGAGAAACATTCGATGGCATCTTTCAGTTGATGACTGCTGAAACAAACAATTAATAAAAACAAAATTTGTTGTTATAGGTGTTGCATTTTGATCTTTTGGGCCTAAATGTTTTCAAAATAGTTTTTGTTGTTTTCCAACTTCGTAGGGAACAGCTTTTCAGATAACGATTAAAAATTTAGGTTGGGCTCACAGTTTGTACAAACAAGATTAAATGGTTCTATTATTACTTTGTGTGATACCCACTAATGATAGAGATTGAAATAGGACTTCTGAAACGTATGAATTGGACCAACTTTGAATTACGAACAATTTGCGTTTGTCAAATCTAATCCGAGCATAAAATAATTTTCTACCAGCATTTTTGAAACGGCTTAAAAAAGTGAAACCTTTATTCGCAGCGATTTCACAAACCTTGACTGGTAACAACTGATCCAACGTGCGGCTCGCCGTCTTGAATGCTCACGAAAGAATTCCTTGCAAGTGTCTTCAAAGTCTCTTTTAACTTTTTTCGAAGACGGTTGCACTGACCCAAATAGGGTGAAAGAACCATGATGTTTTTGGGAGGAACGTCGTGAAGTGTTATCAGCTGCTTTACGATCGAGTTCTGAAAAGTCCAAAATCGATTAAACATTTTAACCAAAGAAACAATCCCAAATGTTGGCAGACGAGCTTTAACAATGTCAGAGTACCTTTTTGCAAAGATTAAATGCGGCCTTTTTTTCAAACGGGATTTTTGACACAAAGTTAAAAGTCCACACAAAAAACTTTTTTTTTAATTAAAAATACGATTTGCAACAAATAAGCTTGACCGCTAGTTTTTCACGTTAAATTTGTGCAGGCAATATTCTGTAAAGAACGTATTGAGAGCCATCAGCGACCTTCACTTCAGCTGTTGGATTGAATGTTGCTCACATTTTAAAAATATTGTTTACAATTTTTCAGCAATAACATCTCCATCGCTCCTCAGTATGTGGCTTTTCGCTATTTTTCTCAACATATGTGCCAAAAGCAGCTTTACGACATTACAACAAGAATGATGGCATTAGATGGTTCTGGTACAATAAAGCAAAGGCCAATTTAGCAATTTTTTCCCTCTCTTGGTTGAAGAACGTTTCTTATAAATTTTTTCATCAGGGGATTTGTGACTATAAATGAATTATACGTGCTTTTCCACATATTGCAGATATTCATTATTCCAGAAAATAGATTGTGTTATTTGTACATGTTTTGCTTCAAATCGAGATTAATCTCCCGATTTAGGAGGGGGTTACACAAAGCGTACACGTTGTAGGCTTCGCCTTGTAATGATGCTCAAAAATTGCGAATTCTTCTTAAATTACTTGTAGCGTATTTCATGAAAGCCATAAATCAGGTTTGATATCATTTCTAAAAATCTTCAAATGCATTTGAACGAATGAGCTAAATTTTTATTTGATCAGAAATTTCTGGAAACAAACGCAACGGTTTCTTACTCCTGTGAAACGTTTTTATATACACCAATGCTCACATGATTGCCTGAAATAGAAATATGTGGAGCAAAGCATTGCAGTCAATAGTAATTTTTGCATACACATGAACGTTTTAAAACAGCCTTTATATTTATGCGTTATACCAAACACAGATTTACAATCTGAATCTACACCTGGACTATTCTCCAAATGCTTAATTTAGTGATGAAGTCTTGAAGGGTAAGTGCTGGTGAGATCACTTTGTAGAATCACGGTATAACTAAACATTGCCAGCTTGGTATTGCACTTTCTGAAGGAACTCGTTTGTAAATGTTTGCTAAAAGATATTGCCGCGTTGAAATCAGCATGGCGATGGTTGTTTATCCGAATAGATTGCGCCAACCCACACATTTCAATTTTACTATTGATGGCCACGAAATGTTGAGAAAACTCAGCACGTTCTGGAAAAATGAAATATAAACACCGTCAAACCGATGAGCTGGACAGGCCATAGACACTTCATTTGCAAAAAACACGGGTCAGATTTCATGCACATGCAGCTCGCAAACAAGTTGCCAGATTTTTGGGCTTATAGAAAACATTTTTCCAACTTCCTTATTGATGTCCAATTCATGCAATGAGTGTTCGCTTGTTTCGACCAACTACAAAATTTATAACATTCAAATCTGGTTCTAGTCTAGAACAGCATTTCTTAATCTGGGGTAAATTTACCCCTGGGGGTAAATTTCCTCGTTTTAGGGGGTAAATGAGCTACCAATCCTTATACCAGTGGTTCTACCCCCAATATATAAAATCGTGCTCAATTATTAAAAAACTTTTTTTTAATAAATGAACACCATTTTATATATTGGGGGTAAATCTGATAATCATCTTTGTTAAAAGGGTAAAACATACAAAAAAATTTAAGAACCACTGTGCTAGAGCAACAACTCTGCGAACAACCACCCTGGCCTTGGTGCATTCAACTGCAGAGTAGTTCGCTCCTGTCTAGTTCCGCAGTGCTCATACCCGCCTTATCGACCCCGCCATCAACGACACCTTGTGAATTGTGACTGGATTAGGGTTACCATATCTGATGAGGCGCAATTCCTAACAGATTTATGTTAGTCACTGTAACCAATTTGTGCGACGAAAGCACTTATATTGTGATATAAATTCTAGATGCATCCAAAGCACACTGCCACCGTCGCTTTCCCGTGAGAATAGGATAAATACAGTACAAAGCAAAAACAGCAAAAATTAACTTCATCTTCTATTTTATATCCTGCACTCTCGTTGTGACAAAAGAGTTTATCACTTCACTTGATCAGGAAGCTCCACTTGCTGCTTTGCAATGTTTATCAGAACTAGGGTTTTTGATTTCCCGGTTTTTACGAAGAAGGGAAACCAGGAAAAATCTTAACTCAATCCCGGGAAAATAACATAATGTGCAAGTGACAATACAAGCAAACAGGCAATAATGCATGCAAGCTTTTTAATCATTTTTTTTTTGTAAGAGCTTCGCAGAAAACTGAGGCCATTGACTGATTGGTCACTCAGCAGCGGACGACTTTCGTTGGCAAACAAGCCCGCAGCGGAGAAAGCACGTTCCGCCTCAACCGAGGTTGGTGGAATGCTCAGTTATGATTTTCTTGCTCAGTTATGCTTGTTATAATTACAACGCACATGCAGTCGGCTCGGCATCTAAGATCTGACTACTAAACCGGTTTCAATGAGTTGTTCCCCATTAAGTATATGGATGGACAAGTTTGAGAGAAATATGATCATGCCGTCACAACAGGGCCCACCACAACAGTCTGGGCTGTCTCCACCACTGCAGCACTCGATTTACTGCATTCGCTGTGGAGCACCTACGAATTTCAACGTTAAATGTTTGGCCTACAACTGCAGGCAGCCTACACGAATTTTTGTTTGCTTTTCAAATTGGTGACATATTGATACCATCCGGGTGTTCCCTTGAATTTTGTTCGGAAAACCGGGAAACGGGAAATGAAAAAAGTCACATTCCACAAGATTAGCAACCTCTAAAAACCTGTTTTTACCTAGAGTTAACTCTTCCTCAGGAAAACGTTTTCTTAAATTCATTGGCCCAAACGTATGGTCTTCAATACCAGACGATATTAAATTTTCAACCACTTTTACCTTCAAATGGAAAGTTAAGAAACACCTCCTACATTAAAAAATTCCCATTTATGAACTTTAGCAACATTTCCTTTGTCCAGAACCAAATACTGTGTATTCTAGTATTCTGTAACTCTACTTATTTTTTGTGTATATTTACGTTTTCGTATTTTCTGTGTGCACATTCTATGCTTTTTGGCATAAGTACACCTTTTCTTTTTTCTGTTTTGCTTGATTTCTTTTGTACCCCATTAATTAGTTTTTGTAACTTTTCTATTTTATTTTTTAATTTTTTTATATTGCTAAAAGAATTCTAACCACACCAAAATCCTTCACTTAAATTCGATCCACTCATCTATGCACATAGGCATGCGCTTTCAACTGTACATTTTCTTCACCATGTTCTACGTTCATTTGTTTTTTGTTTTTCTTTTCATATTGCTTATTTGATGTCCAACTGTTGTTTATCAACACTTGTCAAAAAGTGATAAACGGGGTTGGTTGACTAGATTACAAACACGGTCTTTCGCCAATCTTGTATGACACAGCGCCCCTCTTTGCTTACACTGCTCAGGTATTGTGCCATTGTGTTTTCATTCGCTCTAATGTTCGCTAATGGCTATTTTACTGCATGCGATGGCTTTTATGGTGCTCCTGCTTGTTGGCTGAGTCATGTGAAACAATAAACCATTACCATTACAATTTCTCGGGAATTCTTTCACGGGAATTCAGGATCCCGGTTTCCAATCCCTAATCAGAACTGAGATGTGATTTTACATCTGCCATACCTTGTGTGAAACCGAGATGCATGTTACTGGTTTACAAACGAAGCATTCTGCTTCCCATTCATTTTTACCTTCCAGAAACATGGACGTATTGCCGTCATCTCGTCAGTAGCTATCAAATTTTCGTTTAGCCATTTTTAACAGTAAAAAATTATAAAGTTTAATCTTTAACACTATCTAATTCTTACTGTGAAAACATTGCGGTTAGATTTCATAAAATTCATTATTCCAAAATCCCGGACAATGAAGCACTGTTTAACATTTCTCCCTGACGCATATTTGGCCACCAAAATCCCGGACATGTCCGGGAAAAACCTGGACGTATGGTAACCGTAGACTGGATGCCTGCGTCCTACACCAGCGGGCAACCTTCCAATCCTCGCAGGCATCCAACCTGTTGAGCTTCGTCGCAATGG
>JGI24022J15233_10005685_pt1 | contig 13299 bp, 9 predicted proteins | sample Ectturendosymbi2_FD_15233 | JGI IMG/M metagenome (IMG submission 15233) | reverse complement strand
GTAAGCTTTGCTTGCAATTTTCAGGACTGAGGATGCGTAATTTTACGTGAAATCGATTTCCTAATAAAAATTTGCTGATAGATTCCTTGCTTACACCCATCCTTTCGCTGCGTTGACCTTGAGAATAAGATTTTGCATTACACGTGACCGATTTCTCCAACATTTTACGTTACGCCTAACTGACTTCTGACGACACTTCGCTCTATATGGGATTCAGAGGGATTATGGCGCTTTGTTGGGTATTGGTAACAGAAAAATTAAGGTTATGTTGACTGTATCGTGCAAATCTGATGTTGAAAAAGGCAACAACCTGATGTTAACAAGGCTAACCCCAGTGGCAACACTGGTATTTTGTGTCTGATTTCGGCTGCTTGACTTCTGTGTCAGTGGTCGTGTACACTGCGGCTGTGGTTCTGTTAATTTAATACTGATGTGTTAACCCACTGTAACAAAAGTCTTTCTTATCTTAAAAATTAATCAATGTCACAGTTTTATAGATAATGAAAAATCGCTGTTCGCTCGTGGAGTGACGTGATGTACTTCGCCGCTGTTGACTTGACTAGCCAACTTTTGTGATTGAGTTGTGTACGCGCTTGCACAGCAACTTTGCTCAATTGCTGTGGACTTTGATCTCGTGTAGAATCCCGTAATGTATTGACTAGCGATTTTACATGAACTTTGCCCATACCGTCCGACGGCTGTTGTATAGACTATCGTTTTCAACAGAAGAAGAGCAAATTAATAATGCAATGTAGTACTAGTGGTTGAAAAGTTGACCCGATCGTACAGGGAATATCATATTCTGGCATGCATAGCATTTTGCTCGGCTACCAAAGAGAATTTGCTTGCATTTAAGATTAAAGCCATCTCTTCGGCATCTGGTGTGCTACAGTATAATTTGGCTTGTTTTATGCTACCACTGTGACCCCTTCGGCTTCTCTTCTGTGCATTGTTGCTACTGAGATTACTGTATTACATCTCTATGTACTTTTTAAAGTCATATGCCACTAAAAAGTTGAGAAAGCCTTTTGCTCAACGACCCATTCTCCCCACTTCTGTGTCTACTGATTCATTTTCAACTGATGATTCTGTTGGTATCAATGAAAATATATCTTTGGTGATTGAAGACCACACCATGATGTCAAGCAGCATGAAGAGTGGCACTGTTAATGGTATGTATTTGTTGCTATTAACTGTATAGTTTAATGTTGGCAGTGGCTACAGATGAGATACGCTTGTGGATCTTGAAATTTGAAAACTTATTCATACGCCACCTGTGACGCAACAGTAATGCACGATGAGAGTGCAGTAGGCTTGGTAGAAATGAACTAAACGTAAATAATAAACCCTAACCTTAACCCTAATCCTAACACGTAACCTAACCCCAGCTGACGCTAACTTAACCCTAACCTAGTGCCAACCCTTAAAGGCAGAGGTCTCCTAACTTTTTCGTCAGAGGGCCACATAAGTTGTTACACAACAGTTCGATGGCTGGACATCTTACTTAATGTGATTATTTCGGGATATGTTACATTCTACCAAATCAATAAATTGTCCGTAAATATATTATGGCTTTGCAGGCCGGATGAAATTGTTTCGCGGGCTGTAGTTTGCAGACCCCTGCCTAATGGTAACATGTAAGCCTGAAAAAAAGTAAAGAAAAAAATTGAAAGTTGACAAGGTGAGAGCCGAACCGAAAACCATTGGGTTAGCATAGCAGCTGTAACGCGTAACCCCTAGGCAATGAGATCCATGCCGTTTGAATGTCAAACTGACCCTTTTTTTTAAATTGCGTCAGGCCAGGCGTATCCGTAGTCACTTCCTTTAATATTATTTTTGGCAGTGGAACTTCCCTTGGATCTTTAAGTTTGACACCTTATTCTTCCGACCACCTCTTACAATGTGACAGTAACATATGACGAGAATGCTGTAGGCTTGGTAAAAACATAGCAAACACAAAAGGTAAACATTAACCCTAACTGTAGCCCTAAGTTGACACTAAGCTAACCTTTCCAATTAAAAAAAGACTTTCTGCATCTTCAGAGGATTTGAACAGTTGTCTAGCTCAGGGTTGTCCAAGACTACCAGCATGAAGGGCCACATTACGGTTTGGGGGAAAGTTTGCGGGCCGCAAAGAGAAGAACTTCATTGCAATTAAAGTCTGGCTTGCTGTTCTAATAAACCAAATTTTTACTGCACGCCTAACCGTAGGCATAGCTAAGGGGGCAAAAGGGGCCATGGACCACCAAATTTTTAGAAAATATAGTCATTTTGCACTTTGAGAGGCATTTTTCTGAACAAAATAGTGTTATTCGCCTAAAATCAAGCATTTTTACCCCCTACAATCTTTGGGCTGGCTACGCCTAACACAATTTTTGATTCTAGGGTAAGTTTTAAGTTTATTGTTTGTTTGTGACTCAAAATAGAGATTTTCTGCAAGAAAAAGATACACAACCCACCAACAAAATAACGAAACAATTTTTTTTCTTGGTTTTGGTCATAAAGTCAATATCCCCTTTAATTTCCGTAGTCGGCAGATGCAAATAGGCATGTAGGTTCATCAGCCATTCTATTTCGTGTGCCACTTTTTAATTGCGTCATAATTGAGAAGGCACTTTCGCAAATTATGAACATGGGGAACACATCTTCAGTGCAAAGTCTCTTAAGCGGGAGCAATTTCCCGGTTGCCCTTCTGCTTGCGGGCCTGGTTACCCTTCAATTATTTCAAAATTGCTTCCCTAGAATTTCCAAAGTTTCCGTGGTATTTCCCATATGTTTTCTCGTGTTTGGCACTGTAATGCCTCTTTAAATAAAAACTCTTTTGGTACGGATATTACTTGCAACCTCACAAGACACTTTGGTTTTCCCTTGCTATTGACGAAGCCTTGTTAGAATTGAACTTTCTGTTTACCTCCAGTGGCGGTTCTAAGGGGGCCTGAGTAGACCATGGACCCCCAAAGTTTTGGCAGGCCCCCTGCTTGGCCCCCCACTTTTGTGCGTAATATCACGTTCAAGGTCGTTTCATTGATATATACAGCAGATAATTTTTAGTCAGCAAAATTTTAAAAGATTTGAAGGCTTTCTGGCGACAGTTCTGAAGATATTCGCAAGCCTATGTTGGGTTTGATAGGGTTAATCATAGCAAATCAATCTTCATTACAACGGAAAATCACCATGCAAGAGAGACATTTATGTTGCCCCCCTACTTTTTTTCTTGACCCTGCAGTGGCCCTCCCAGTTTTTCATTCTATAATCGCCACTGTTTACCTTTGACACTTGTTTCTGGATATACTTGACTGAATATTACTTCATTATTTCCACAATACACATCTTCTGATCTAACTCGAAAATTAACTACAGAGTCTATGCTTGCTACAAAGATAAAATATAAATGCATGCTGTGTTGTCACAGAGTACTGCAGCGTTAGCCTAGCCTAGAGGTTAGCTATTGTAACGTTATAAATTGTAAAAAGATATTGTTGCCCTTTAATACAGGGGTTCCCAACTTGTGGTACACGTACCACTTGTGGTACGGCAAGGCCTTCTAGGTGGTACACGAGAACTTTCATTTTTTCACAAAAAACTGGATTTCACAGCTTTCTCCTTTACATATCGGGCTTTGTTTATAAATAAATAAATTTTCCTGTACCCTGCTATTCTTATTGTATCATAACATTATGATTTTCGAAGCGCTGTTACCTAATCTATGCCACTCATCGAACAATTGATGGAAGGTAAACAAAAACAAAAATCTCATTAAATTTGGTTGTGATCTTTTATTGTTATTTCATTGTATATTATTCTTCTGAATAAACTAAGATTTGATCAAATTAGTTTTTCTGGAATAAGTGGTACAAGTTGACAATACGGGGTGCCCAAGTGGTACGAGATGATAAAAAGGTTAGGAACCCCTGCCCTAATAGTTACATATTGAATCAACGTGCACTTCAATGATGTGTGACATGCAAGGGCTATGTGGCTAATACAATGTATTTATGACTTTGTGTAATATACGGCATACAGAGAGTGTTCGCGGGCTGCACAATAACTGTTTGCAGGCTGCATGCGGCCAGCGTGCCAGTGTCTGGACCACGCTGGTCTAGCTCAATCAGCTGGTAAGTTCTGGTGGTGCAAAGTGACGCAAAAAGTAGCTAGCAAGTACAAATATATTGTACACTAGCGCTGAAGGCTTTAGTGTCATACAGTGCATACTTGCACCGCAGTTGGCACATGTACATTGGCATACAATAGGCATGAAACAGGGTGTTTTTAACACCTTGACGGCCTGTCTACGAATATATCTTATCTAGAAATCGGCCTAAACCAGCAGTTTTTGGTTGCCTTACCAAAGCCATAGCTCCTCTACTTGAAAAAAATTTTTTTGGTTGGGGATTGCAGATTTTTTGTGAGTGACATCATAAGTGAAGTAGGCCATTTTGGCTCATATTACCTGGCCTAGGGCCCAACCACTAGGCCAAAGTATTTCGCTGAAATTTTCCTTTTGAGCCTTGGTGATGGACTTTCTAGCATTTCTGGTTCAAAAGTTATAATCTAAAATAAACAAATTCATTATCTAATGAATACTTTGCATCTGGTAATATTTGAGGATTTTTGTGCCAAAACAACTGATCGCACGTGGCTTTGCGTGAGCGTAACTCTGGCGCCAAAAGCGGTAGAGAGCTGTTCAAAAGCACAAAAGATGCAGCAAATCTTCTAGTCTGCACTTGAAAATAATTTTTGGTTGGGGAGTGCTGATTTTTTGTGAGTGACCTCATAAGTGGAGGAATTTTAGGCCACCATGGCCCACTTGACCTGGTCCTAGGCCCAAACTGTTAGATGGTAGTATTTCGCTGAAGTTTTTATAGGAAACTAGGCTACAATCTGAGTCTTTTGATACTTTGGATGACCTGCTGGGGTTTTGGGTTCAAAAGTTATGAAATGCAAAATAAAATATAATGCTGAGGTAGTGTGGAGACAATTGTTGCAAGAGAAACAGGTCTGTAATGACAAGCATTACTTCATGTCACCATTCTTGTTTTTGCAAATAGGTACAATAACAGTTTTCATGCATTGTTAAGGATATTGTCCATGCATTAAATACATACTGAGAAGAGTACTGAGATCAAACACACACTGCAGTCGGCATAACTGGGTTCGTTCAGCCAAAATTTCATCTTTACCCGCAGCCTGGTTTAGGGGAGGTTTTGTGTAGGGTTGCAAGCTTATCACTAAGTTGTTTAGATTTTTGTTTATGTCGGTGTCAATAATGCTGTTTTTTGAGAAATTCAATAATCCTTGATTTTAAGTGTTTTCTATATTGCTGTGTTGATTTCATTTTCAGTTGACTCACCCATCAAGGATCAGATCATGAATTTTGTTGCTTTTTTCTCTTTTGCTTTTAGCTTTTAGGGAGAGTGGTTCTGCAGAGCACGTGCGAGTGCATCTGCCTTGTGCTTTACTTTGCATTATGACAGACTCTTATGCATATTTGAGACCTTTCTGCCTTACGTATTGTCAAAGTTCCACATTGGGGCGTGTTGACATTTTACGCTTTTACCATTAGAATTGAGCATTTCTGGCATCAATGTGTTTCACTTGCAACCACTTTCTACACAGAGATGTGCAGTCTGAATAGTAACGGTCATGGCTTTTCTTGTTGCTATTGTGAGTGACATAATTGTTCTAACATGTCAGTGTGTTAGCTGTTGCACGTTTGGTTGCAACACTTGATAAGGTCCTTAGGCAGAGTTAATTGTGATAGCCACCTCTTGGTAGCTTTGTTTCTGTTGTGTGTTTTTTTCCATTTCAATTTTCCTCACGTTTTGTGATGTTATCACATGCCAAGATTAGAAGCAGTTTTGTGGTTTCGCTAGTGTCAACTCTCTTTGTGATAAGAGAAAATAAATTGGTGTAGTATTTCAATATTTTGATGGAGTCAACAGCCAATATAATTCCAACCACCTGCATGATCCATGCACATCACTTACACAGGTGAATGAATCAGCTGAAAGGATGATCTCACCAGTGCAACTCAAGTTCTGAGCAGAAGCAAGAAAGCAGGAGGCCAGGCATGTTTTTGGGACCAGCATTGAACTCACCCACTGTGAAGATATTTGGGCTATCAACTTCATCACACAATGTTCTAATCTTACAAAGATGCACCAGATAGTTTTCAAAGTTAGCTTCACAGTGTAAGCCATGTGTACATTTCCAAAGTTTAAGGAGGTTGAGTTCAAACATACATTTAGTCCAATGATACTTTTGTCTCGATTCATAAGTTTTTTTTGCCTTTAGGTTTTTTGGTCCAAAAAATTGCTGTTCATTTAGGTAGTCCACTGTTTCACATGTGACGTGGTAATCACAGATTTTTGTCAGCTTATGGAGAGATTGCTTGTCCAACCAAGTTCCATGACAAAAACAAGTTGATATTGAGCACAAAGTTGTTCAATGCCAAGTAATGATTATGTTAAGCGTTGACAATTGTAGGTAATCACATGCAAGCTCTCAATTCCTTCTGCCATTATGTGTTTTCCAGTGCTAATATAATGTGCAGCAATTTTTGCATGTATGTGTCCAACTAAAAATCCTGTGGTTGTCTCAGATGTATTGAGATTGCTGTGTACTCTTTGCAACATCCTTATAGCCTCATTTTGTATGATGATATGATTTCATCTTCAATAAACTATGAATAGACACTAAACAAGCACTCAGCATGTAGGTTAAAATCTAGTAAATGCTTTTTTCTAGTTATAAAACAATTGTCTGTGGCCAGATCTTACCAAGAGGTTTGGTACAATGCATGTGTTGTGTTTTTGGTTAACTACCTAGATAACTGCCTCATCAGTTAATTACCCTTGTGGCCCATAGATGTTGCAATAAAAGTTCTATTTATAGATTTTTGCATATTCTGTAAATGTGTTCAGACATGGTTTTGCTGTTCTTGCTGATTGTTTTATGGAGCTTTCAGGCCATTAGCTGCAGGTTTGTTGAAAAACTGTTTTTCATTTTATAGTTTTATGCAGTTTTCATGCCGTACCAACATGAATATTCAGTTTTTCTTTGAGTATGGTGAGTTGTTGCATTCCATACCATGTATGTGTCAATAATAATCAAACATGGGTTGTTAAAAAACTCTTGAGTACAATTATTCTGATATTCTGTTTTTGTAATTGGTGCTGAATTTTCATATTTATGTTCAGCAATTAGGCTTTGATCAACTGTTTGTTTTAGAAAATTTACCACAGGAAAAAATGTTTCTCTAATTTTTAGAAACAAAAATGTTGTGTATGACCGACCAATGACCATATCAAAAAGGTTTATCCTGAGAACAAACGTGTGAATTGCTGACAGCATGCTGAGACTAGGTGTATTACAAATTTGCAGTAATAGGTGTTGTTTGAGCATTTCAGCTAATCAAATGAGAAAGCTAGGTAAAACAGTTCGAGTGCTTTAGGAACTTAAATGCAGGTGGGTGGTGTTCCAAAGGACTAGCTTTGACCAAAGTTGTTGTGTGCTTTTGTATAGTTTGACTTTGATCTAAACTTACCAACAAGCAATCTGGTAAGTGTGAAGACTACATGATTTCTCTGACTGAGCGTGAAAAATGACTACAGCACTGTTAAGGGACAAACTCATTGTGTTTGCAGCTTGATCAAAGTGTTGATTGGAAATGCTTGTTAATGTGATTTGATTTAGAGTAGATGTAATTTAACCATCCTTAAATTAGATTAGCCAAGTGTTCACAAAAGGCCTTCACAAATTTAAAAAATGAATTTTGATATGATAGAGATCCTTAACTCAATGTCACATATTACTACTTGAAATGAGTTGTTTCACATAACTAATGTGTCAGTGGTGTTGCAAGTCTACGTGGCATCTGCGACTGTCTTTAACACTTTACACCCATGAGTTTTGACTTGACACAGTCGAGAAAAACGTGTGTAATTTCTCATAAAATGCAAACTTTGCAGGTGTGTCCCATGCAATGCATAGCAGTGTTATGCAAGACCTGAGGCAGAAAGACAGAGAGGAGCGAGCTAAACTTGTTTTGTGGAAGCATCCTGTCAAGACACTGCATTACTTCATGTTGGAAACCTACATTAAACTGCACCGTTCCGTTTACAGGTGTGATTGGTAGTGAACATGGTTGCCTGTTTGATATATATCGTGTCAATTTGGCAACCGTAATATCGTGTTGAGTTTTTGTGGTGTTTATTCAGTGCAGCTTATTTTCGCTGAGACATTTCTGTCATTTGTCTCGCAGTTGTATCAAAACTCGCCATAACAGTGTTCATTAGCTTATATTTTCAGCCATTCTGACTGAAATGACTTAATTTTTTCTGTCATTTTAAAAATATTTCGGTCTATGACCGAAAAAAAACAGAATTGGTATGTAGAATGGTACAGATCATTGCATCGTATTTTCCGTTTCGCGGAAAGGTGCATTTTGCTTTCCGTATCTAAGCGCAACGGGCCAGAGCTCGCCAAGTGCTGACCCGGTTTCTGATAAACGACCCACGCAGTTGTGACGATGCGGCAGCGAGCTTTTGTGAGGATGATTGGTCGTGGACAAAATTCACACCAGTTGGCCACGCCTTGTGTTTTCTAAAAACTTGCGGAGTTTCATTGTGTTAGATGTTACACGTTGAGTGTTTCTGGTATTTGTAACTTGTTTTCTGTCAGCTCAGCCGGAGCCAAGTTTTCGGGAGTTGAAATTTCGCCGTGTCCCGGATATTGTTGGTCTCCGGCCCCATCCGGCCGTAAGGCGTTAGCTGTCGAACCGTGGACTGTGGCTCTTTTGGGCCCTGTCGTATGCACGTAGGTCAACTTCGAAAAAATCGATGCAAATCTTTCTGTTTTCTATGCGTTACTTAAAAGATTGCTGCAGCCGGCCTAAGTTTCGAAAAAACTTCTGTTGACAAGACGGCGTGAAAAAACACGCGATCAATGCAAGGCTGTGTTGTGCATTGCAGTTGAGTTTTTTAGGCTAAGAATTATGTGAAAAACTGTATGCCGTCGTCCACGTCATTTGCATTCATTTTTTCAAAAATTAGTGGAACGCAATTCTGTACTATGGTTAGCGCAGTGATTGGGTTTGTTAAAAAGGGAATCAGATGACAAAAGCGGGATAGGGCCGCTGATTACAGTATGTTCTGCAGTGTTTGGCATTCGTTTTTTTATCGGCGAGAGTAAGGGGCTGATAGCATATGGGAACCTACAGTTGCATCGAGATAACTGCGAGTTTCGAGCGTGTCGACTGTGAAACTTACTTCCCGCCGTCGTTAAGCAGCAGTCTCGAAAGCCCTGCTGCTAAGTTGTGATGGTCGTCTAGAGCTTCTGAGCAACCGTCAATCTCGTGCTTTTCGTAGCTCTGCTGTGTCTGTCTTGGGCATCAGTCGAGGAGATTGTATCGCTAGCCTTTCAATAAGTGATTGAATCGAAGAAGACTTCTGGCTTCGAATCAAAGCAACTTCAAAGCTCAAAAAATGTTAAGCGGCCTGAACTTAGTTGGATCCGCGAAAAATAACAATTCATATTGCTGATTAATGTTGCTTTTGTGCGGTTCTTGCAGGCTGTAAATCGCATATCAGCTACTTCACATGTTGAACTCAAAAAGAAAAAGTGTAATGTCCTATTGGACAATCGGTTTCATTTTCGAGAAATTTTTTGGCTGGACTTCACCAATGCATTCTTTGCTTGATTAAAATAAATATGGTGGCGTTGGCGTTTTTTGACAAAAGGTATTTTTTGCCTCTTCCAAGCAAGCTTTGTAATTTACATATGAATCTGAATCTCATTGCAATTGTACACTTTTGAATAATCAGTTTAAATTAATATATTTTTTTCCCTTTCCGCCTTATTCAAGAAACGAGAGCAATTCAGAAGCGATTTAGGTCATGTATCGGGTTTCTATTTGTGTGAGGTTAATAAACTGCATGAAAATGTGAAAATCATTCATTTCAAGGAAATCAAATTCACAGTCACACTGCCTTGAGTAAAATGTGAGAGGTCGGTGGGCGGGGTCTAAGCTGTGACTTAGCTCATAGTCTGTCAGAATTAGTATTTTTGTAATTTGTTGTGTTCTTTTGGGGGGGGTAGCGCCTTTCGTGCGTTTTGCTTTTTTTGAACGGAACGACGCAGGTAAGTCAAACGTCGTGTAAAATACAACAACGCTAAACACAGTGATTAAAATAATTTGGACGTGTTGAACAATAACTTTTTATCTTCAACAAAATTCGTTGAAGCGAAGCCTTTGACCACAACGAGCACGCGTGTGGTGCCCATACACACAACAGTGGGAAAAGTCTTTCTTTTTAGTGTTGCTTCTTTTGAAAATCTTTCTTTTAGAATGATGCATCGGAAAAAGATCGTGTTGATGGTTCTTTCGTTCATAGCTCTGGGAACACTTCTATATTACGTCGACGGTCCTCACTCGGAGGTGAGTTCTGTTTTAAGCTGAGCAAGCACATCTGCAACGTGCTGTGGAAATTTGGTAAGCGCCTGTTCGTGTCAACGAAAACGAAGCTCTCAGAAAATGACGTGCGAGGCTAATGTTCTTCCTGTTTCAGGAATGAGTTTATTGAAAATTTTTCACAGACTTTAATGAAAGGTTGTTATGCAGGTTTTGTCGCACATGATTTTACTTTATTTACGTAAACCTCGAAGCCAACCTTGATGTCAGTAACTTTTTTTCCAAAACGACTTATTGGTCTGAGTCCTATTTGTGGGTCTTGTCAAAATTTGCCTGCTTCAAACGTTTCTTTTGTCGCGGGTGAATGTATTTTGACGAATTACATGGCATGCGATGGTGTTGTTAAGATTTGTTTACGTGCAAGTACCTTTTCCTTTTTCCTGAAAGAAAAACCGAATTCGTCACTGCCTTGTGCCAGCACTTTAGTCGAGCACTTCCCTTGTTTTTTTTCAAACAGTATTTCCGACGATGGAACAAAACCATCGCCTGGTGCGCTTACTGGGTCGGGCTGGGCATACTCTCGTCTGTCGGTCTTGGTACCGGCCTGCATACATTCCTACTTTATCTTGGACCTCACATTGCCGCTGTGACGCTAGCCGCTTTCGAATGCATGTCGGTCGACTTCCCAGAACCTCCCTACCCTGACCAGTAAGTATTGAAGTAGGTACCTGCTGCCTTGCCCTAAATAGCAAATAGTCGCGTATCGTTTACTAATTGCTACAGTGCCGTCGGCGACGACTTTGATTTGTTTTGTCTGTTACGTCGGCAATCGTGCACACGCCTTTGCGTGCATGTGAAAGGAATGGTTTTGGTTAATTTTTACATCACTTTGCAAGTTATTTGCAGAGCGGATCAGGGTATAGCGCCGAAAAGTCGGTCGATTCTAAATCAGAGGTTCCCAACTTGCATGAACTACCGACGCACTAATCCAGTGCATGAAATAAAACGATGCATTGTACAAAAATATTCACGGATTGTTATTTAAAACGATTGATTAGCTTGCTTGTGACACAACGCGGTGTTGTGTATGAAACGGCTGATCGCATTTCTCTTTGGCGCTTATTTTCGATCGATGCTTTGTTCTGTTGCCGGGACGGCCGAAAAGCCTACTTCGCACAAGTACGAAGTATTAAATAAAATTAATATCCGGAAAGCAGCGAGACAGTGACTGCTCATAGCGGTAGGCCACGTAACTTGGAACTGTGTGAAAAGAAGTATGAGTGAAAAAGCATTGCTGCCAACGAAGCGCAGTTTTTGCGACTGTTGCCATAACTTGGGGCCTTTTCTTTGTGGTGTAGAAAGGGTAAAGCGTTTTGTGAACATCCATTTGTATTACATCGTCAACAACCTGAAAAGGATGAGCAAAATGTCGACGTTGCTCCCCCCCTGGAAAAACGTCTGCGGACGCCCATGTCATTATTTTCGGGGATATCCTCGAGGTGTTTTTCCGGGTTGTTGTTGCTTGCTTCTAGAGCTCGTAGTTCTACCGGCGTTATTGTGGTTTTGGTATTCCCACATCCTTCACGTATTTTATCTCAGGTCCTGATATTTTTCCATTTTCTTCCCTTCGCTGCTATGTGTGTATGTGACTTGTGTATAATTTGCTACATCTATTGTTATCCCTTCGTTGGCCTGCTTGTGCATTATTACTAGGCCCGGTCTGCGAGTTTGTGTCGGTCTGTGTGTCCTAATCTCGAAGTCCTACAAACAATACCTTAATCTGGTTGTTTTCTGCCACTGGGGTTGGTTTGTGGACGAGATGTTTGCAGTCGCGTTGATCTCACAGCGTTGGCACATGCTGTGGTGTGTTGCTGCTACGTTGTTGTGGCTTGTCAACCAGCTATCTGCTAGTTTTGCGGCCTGCGCTCATTAATGCGAGCAATTGTCGGTATCATTTTTCTCATTACACATCGTCCGCTTTGGATTGTTTGTCGTATGGAATATTTTGGAATTGTCACACCTGATGTCTAGCTTTAATTTTGTCCTGCTGTTATGAGTGCTTCTGTTTCTATCTGGTGTTTCGTGTTTTCTCATACCCATCATGTAGTAGGCCTTCCCTGTTCAGTTGATCTCAGGTACGCGCCGTTTGTACTGGCCGTGTAGTTGCTTGCTGGTCCAGCTTGTGTACTCCGTTTCCCATTCTGCCATTTCCTTTCGTTCCTGTTGCCGTTCTTAAAATTTTATGCTATAGTTTTGTTTATTGTCATTTACAATACTGCATTATGTCTTGGGGTACAGCTAACAATTCCGTCTTGCAACATTTTGCATAGTAATGACGTTCAGCAATTATAGTTGTCATGTTACTCCTTTAATAAGTTATATCTATCGCTTTGAATTGGCAAAATTTATGCACAAACTACATCACGGTGCGTTGCCCAAAATCTGTGACAAATTTTTTCGAAATATTTCTAGTGTTCATTCATACAAAACCAAATACGCTGACAACGACAATTATTTTGTAAATAGGGAAAAATTTATTTCTTTTAGAGGATCTGCGCTCTGGACAGAAATTAAACAAGCTGAGAACTTTGCCCCATGTCACCTTCTGCAAACATTATAGGGATTGTCTGTTCTCGTTTTATGAATACGTTTGTTTTTACTTGACCATATTTTTAGCTACATGGCTTTTGTGGTTGCATCTTCTCCTGCAGTCTGAAGTTTGTCTAACCCCACAGGGCCTAGGCCATTTGACCGAATTTTAACCCTCTAGAGCACGTAACACCCTCTAGGACAGTGTTTTTCAACCTTTTTTGCATCACGGACCACTTTATGCAATAAAAAAATTTTGGGGAACACCAAACAAAATTTTATTATCACAATTATGATGT
>JGI24022J15233_10005684_pt1 | contig 13301 bp, 6 predicted proteins | sample Ectturendosymbi2_FD_15233 | JGI IMG/M metagenome (IMG submission 15233) | reverse complement strand
CAAGAAGCTATTTGAATGAAGTGTGTATTTTGTTCGTATTTTGATAAGATTGTATATTTATTATATAATTCACAAAGTTTGTAATTCATTGAAAACTCCACTGACTCAGCCCTAAAGTAATGATGCTCACTAAAACAAATAATGTCTTAGTGCCAAATTATCTTATAGAGAACACTGATCGTCAGTAATTTAAAAATGATAAACAAAATGTCGACGTTACCCCTCCAGGAAAAAGCTCTGCGGACGCCCATGAATGATCGTGCTTTCTCGCTTTCGTTTTATCGTTACTTTCGTGCTTTTACTCATTACGAATCGTTTATTTACAAATGTTATACATAAACTATGGGTGTTGCAGACTATTTCAAACTACAATTAAAAACTCTAAGGTTCCCCATTTGATGAGCACTGATCTGAACCGCATCCAAGTGACTACGCTCACTTGCTGCAACATTCAAGTCAAACAGCACTACAGCACTGTGCTGGCTACTGCCACCGGCAATTGTGCTGCAAGAAACGTATCGTACAATGAGTTCACGTGACGACATAATCGTCACGCGAACTGTTTATCTCGAGTCCTCCATGTACCTGCGCCGACGTCAGTGATTACGTCAGATCGTTGTTACGTGCCACATTGCTTGTTGGTTCCGTAGCGATGCATTGTTAAAGTTTGACCAGTTTTATCACTCAAGCTTCTTCTAAACCAGCTATGTCCAACCCGCGACCCGCGGGCCGCATGCGGCCCAGTTGAGGGTTTTGTGCCGCCCAGTTCAGTTTCACGTTGTATTAAAGGTATCCTACGTAATCACAACCTGTCCTTATTTTGATAATTTGAATTTAACATTTTTGGTGCTGGCGGTCCTCAGAGCAAATTTAGCACATCTCTTACCATTGCAGCTGCATTTGAACACTTTCAGTGCATTAGCTTATGCTAAATTTAGTTTGCTAAGATCAAAGTAAGCCACTCAATGTGCGGCCCTCATTAATATGTCTTTCAATGTGCGGCCCTGGTTAAGATAGTGACACACTTTTTGACTCAGTGAGCGATTTGGGTTGGACATAGCTGTTCTAAACCAAGCTTAGACTTGTTTCCTCGTAAATGTACGTACGCGAAAGAGATTGGATTATGCAATAACTTTTGACTGGATTATTGCGTAGTTGGTGAAAAAACTCAGGATCGTTAATCAACTGCAAAATTGCATTAACAAACTTAGCATAACTGGCACCACCGAGAAAAGCTGGAAAATCTTGGAAACGAGGCGAAATTTCCTGCAGAATCAAATGAGCAATGCAAAGTGCAATAATACTCTTGCGGCCACATGTGACTTCGAAGCAAGGCTAGCAGCAATTCTCGTGAAAGCCTGAGGAAGTAGAGCCATTGCCTTGTGAAGCACAGGATATTTACATTGTTAAGACAAGTCAGAAAAAGGAATAACGCAAAATATATTTCAGGTTGTTCAAAGCTTTGTGAGAATCATTTCACCACGTTTGAACATATACAGTATGTTGTTTTAAAGGCGTTTTTAAATTGAATGTTTTGATGATTGTTGCCTTGGAGAATGTTTTTGGAGCTTATCTCGGTATTGCAAAACGTTCAAGAATGAGTAGAGTCCCTCGGAGTTTTTATCCTTCTCACAAATCGTCTTAAAAATTCATCCATCTCGTAAAAGCTGGGAACGCCTTTCTAGACAACTCTCAACAAACGTCTTTGCTACTTGGAAATCGCTTTGTTGAAATTCATAAGACCTTGGCATCATTATAATCCTGGCGCTATTCTTTAGACCAGGGGTCTCAAACTCAAAATGTTCCGAGGGCCAAATGAGGACTTATAAAGTAATCCGAGGGCCGTATTATGATGCTGACGCAACAATGGCGGTACCTAAACCTTACTAGGAACAGCTTTTACATCTTATTTCTTGCGAAAGGTATCGTGAGTTACTAGCACGTCATTTCTAGTCGTCTCTAGGTTCATTTAAAAGGAACTTATTTACTCGCTGGCCGAGCACTTTTAAACACAGGTGAATAAAGTAAATAACTTGAATGTTAATTATTTGGAAATTCCCCAAAAGCATCGCGGGCCGCACAAAATGCCTTCTCGGGTCACATGTGACCCGCGGGCCGCGTGTTTGAGACCCTGGCTTTGGACGCTTCGACGACGACTCAACAATAAATCGATATTTTTGATTGCGTTTTTTCAACTTTGCGTGGAAATTGCCCCAACGTTCAAAACTGTGCATTTGTGTTTCTACTTGAAATTTCTAGTATATAAGTCTGCGCTCTGAATCTTGGCTATGTGTCTGAGTTTATTGGCGTCACTCATGAAATTTAACTATTATCATTGCGATCAGTAAACGCGAATGCCAGCATACGAAAAACCCAAGGTTGTTCAGGCCAGTGCCATGCGACAGTTTGATAGCCTTCTCGGGGGTTTTGGATTGAATAGCCACATTTAAGTTGATTTCGGATTGTGTGAAGACGCTGCGTGTGAGAATGTTGACGTAAAGATCCTCTGATCATCTACATCAGGCCTGCTGCTACGATGAGCAGCTCTCGAAGATGTACGGGTAAGCCTGTCAAAACGTAGGTGCTAAAGACAAGGCAGCAAAGGCGACTCAGCCTGAAACCATCATCGGCCGGGATGGAGATGATTCAGTCATTCTACGCACTGGCCCTACCACACGAAGAACTAACATACAGGGGCAGCATCGTGAAGAGTGCAAAAGAAAACGCCGTCAGTACAAACACACATGCAAAATCTGACACTGCAGTTAAGCAAAAGCAATGAAAAGAACTGAACACGTGCTAAAAAACTTTTCCTTTATTTAACAACCAAGAAAACAAACTCGAAATCCGTATTGAAAGAAAAAAATTTAGGGGAATGATCAGTTGATAATTGTACTGAAACTGTTGCAAAGTTCGTGTGCTTATTTTCGCTGGTAACGGAAGGAGGACTGTTTGAAACTGTTAATTCTCCCTTGTCCAGACGACTGCTGCTGAATAAAAAGATCAAACCAACAAGCTTACTCAAATCTACGAAAGATGGCTCAAATTTTATGTTTACTAGCAATTTTATATCTAGGCTATGTTGCAGCCCCAACAAAATTTTGTGACCTCTCCAACGCCAAAATTTTCTAAATATTTGTAAACGCTTTTAGGGATTAAGTGATCCTCATGACAGTTATTTGAGTGCCTAAAAGTACAAAAGAGTTGTGTAGCATTACAGTACCTTGAGCGTGGTGCGTTTCCTCCACGGGATGACTCCACTAAACAACATGGTGAGGTAAAACAGTGGAAGTAATCAGATATGAAAGAATATTTCTTGGAAAGTTGCCATAAATTTAGGCTTAGCTTATAATTTTCATTTCACTCCGCATAGCCGTGCTGATATTTGTATAGAGCAAGAATTTCCAGCAGTTTGTTTATGCGCTGATTGCAAACAGAAATTTTACATGCAAACAAGTAAGTGTGCTTTAGTGTAGAAAACAAGTGATATTATCCAGCAGCATTGTTCTCCATTGTCCTCATAATTGCTGTGCAATGAAAACGAAACTATAAATGTTCGCATATCTCTGGTGGGTTGACGCGATGAAAAGCTTCTGTGAACGCTTCACTTCACAAATCATGCGATGGATCTGTTTTACGAGATTCAAAAGTAGAATTGGAAACCACTAAACCATTTAGCAAACTGTAACGCCTGAAACCAAAGCTCAGTTTCAAAACTGTAATATATTTTAGACCTATAGACCTACTTGGGAGCAGTAGCTTTTGATATATTTGATTTTTTCTTGCTGAAGTTTTTTAACCATTCTGTGAAATCTATCTAATATTTCTACAAAACTGTTTTGGCAAAGTTGCGTCCCTGCAAAAACGCAAAACATCGACAGAAGGTTTCAATCAACTAAATTAATTGTGTGAATAGCAAATTCTTGCCGCAACCTAGCAGCGGTTGCGAGGTGAAAACAGGTTTCTCTCTTCTCTTTAAAGAAACACGATAGCAAGTTTCAAAAAATATCTGAAACCCTGAAAAGACTTCTGTTGAAAACGGGTAAAGTTTAACAGTTTATATTGAACGAAAAACAACGAACATTCACAGTGTTAAGGATTGAACTAAAGCCTTTACAAACGTGAACGTCAACGGCGGCAATGAGTATGACGTAAGGAAGGCCGGAGCGTAAAGTTTCTGCCTCAAAGCGGTCTGGCTTGATTTCTAAATAATCGGAAAATCCCATCAGAACCGTTTTTGATGTTCACAAGTTCAAGAGGAAAATTGTTCATCGGAATCCGATTGATATAATTAATAAACGTCGACTCGATGTAGTTCAGCACAACAGTTGATAGTGGCGGGATTGCGCGTGGGCAACACTCGCAAATACTCGCGCATTGCTCCTTGCCTTACAACACTAACATCAACAGTTTTTAGTAGTTAGTCCGATACGCATTTCAGGGATCAGCGCAAAGTACTGTTGTGCAAGTTTGGAACAATTGACTTTACAAAAAAACGCTTTTGGGCAGTTTAAATAAGTGTGGGCATGTTTATAAAGTTTTGGTGTTGTATGTTTGAATTTTAGCAGAGCTTATCAAATATTGTAAAGAAGCAACAAATATATTTAAATTCTGAAATGTTCACAAATGCATGGCTCCACATGTCTGTAGAGACCAGTGGTTTTCAACCTAGGGTAGCGGCCCCAAAGTTCTCAATATTTGCAGATATTTTATCTACACGCTTGTCAACAAGACAGACTCTTGCCTTGCGACAAGTTGCTGAGGAATCTGCTGCTTGCTTCCGCTTTCATCCTTTTACGACGATTCAAACTTGTACATATCATTCAGCAATAATTTTAAATCACAGCAGTGACGTGCACTCAGTAATACTTGTAATTCATTCAGTAATAATTGTAAACCACAGTAGTGACGTGCACAAGTGAATCCATCACAATTTATTTGCACAGGTGAACTAGTTTCGTGTATTTAAACACATCTTCAGTCGTGTAAACGTCGGAAGACAAACGCTACTGGGAAATGTTGACACTGAAAACGTTACTCAAAAAACGTTACTGGTTGTTTGCTTGACTTATATTTATGCGGAGTCAAACAGGAGTCGGATTGCCTGTGTCATGTTGGCACCGCATCCGGAGCGGATTCGAATCCGGAGTTCACGCACCTCTACTACACAGCTGTATCACATTTGGTTTATTCGAGTTTTATATGGGGATCATTGGGTTATAGTGGGTTGCTCTAATGGGTCGCCGTACAAAAAAGATTGAAAACCGCTAGTGTAGACTAAAGAACGTATGTGTGTTAAAAACGATTGCCTTTTGTTATTTGAAGAGTTTTCACGTGATATCACCGATTGCTGCAAAAGTCTTTGCGTAGAAAAAGAAAGTGCAAAAATACAGAAACGCAATTCACCTGACACGCTGAATTGTAGGCTTAAGCAATGAATGAAGCGCACTCTTTTTCTAGCTAAATACGACGAAATCATGAAAGCAAAAATGTTAAGCCCGTGAGTCATTTTACGCGTGGTGATCTTGTTAACATTTCTCCCAACACTGCCGAAATTCGTGCGTTGAACTGTTACGTTCGCAATCGCGATGTTGGACACCAGAACGGGATTCAGCGCCTGCGATGAGCAACACTAAACTTTGCGGTTGAAAGTGACAGTTGATTCTTTCATCCGTATACGCTGTTAGCGTAACTTTGCCATAAGAATGTCATTACTGAAGCCACGTCGTAAGGCGATAGCTACATTCGGGTGGAATTTCCAGCGACGTGTTTCATCACCAGTGTCCACAGTTCAGAATTTCAAGTCACGAAACATTTAATTAAGGCTCTTCGAAAATTTTAGAAGTCGGATAACGGTATGTGGTTTGTGGGACACGCCCTTGTGGTTGCTACAAAACACACTAGACGTGCTTGCAAATCGCAATAAGACTGCGTATGTTCTATAACGTGGCGGTTACGGGAGTTGTTTCAAATGGACAGTTTTTCATGTCTGCTGGGACTTTCGTTTTAAATCGCAAGCTGAAGATAGCGATCCCGGTCTATTTTTAGAACAGCTTTCTTTTTTAAAGCAAGTTATTCATTTATGTGCAAATAATTGCTCTGAATATAAACACGCTTTGTTTAATGGAAGTCAATCTCTATTAATGGAAGGTCACAGATCGATTATAGTAGTCAAAAGTAATTTTAGTCGTTGGAAATACTCAACAACTAATTTATCAATAGCGCCCAAAAATATTTGGAAGAAAAACAGAAATTTATTGACTATTATGTGATATCAGTTCGGGCAATGGGTTATCACCAAAAAAATTGTTAAAATTAATTCATTAGACATCAAGTTAAATTTAGCACTTTGCATGGCACGATTACCAGTACGAAAACGATGCATATGAAAGTCTTAAAAACATACTGTGTCTACTTATAGTCGTAGCGATCCTTTCAAGAACAGGTTATAGACATTTCTGGAATGTTACTGGTGCATTCTGTTATCTGCGCAGAGCAGTGGCGTACGCAGAAAATTTTCATGGGGGTTTCATTCAGTGACATATGCTGGCGATTTGTATTTGGTGTGCGCTGTTTGTGACGTCACAATTTGACGTCATACTCATGTTTTCAAGCGAAGTTTGTTGACATAATAGGCATATTCTTCTACACGCACTCCCCTTATTTGTGTAAAAAATCAAGCCTTATACACTTCCCTTTAAAGTTTTGTAAAATATCAAGCGCAAGTGGGGGCGTTTTAACCTTAAACCCCCCCCCTTGCGTACGCTCTTGGCGCAGACAATCGGGGTAATTCCTCAAGGGCTGCCTATTTCATTTTCCTACACATATCAAAAGCTTTGAAAACAACTTCATTTTTTCTGATATAACCAAATTTACTCTCAACACACTTTTCAGTTCTTAAAAAAACAGCTTAAATTTTTTAATTTTTATTATTGGCTATTTTTTAGTTTGAGATGTAACTAGTTTTAGATCGATTTTGAAAAACAAAAAATATATGTTGAAATGTACTGATTCGCTAATGCTGATCGAAACTTTATTATGGATTAGCAAAAAATAAATAAATTGCACATTTTCAACTCATCTGAGTGAACTTGTCAAAATGTAAAAGTTTTTGCCCAGTTGCTGTATGCGTTAATTCACATCTACGAGTTTGATGAGCGCGGTGTGAAATCACACTTGCATCTCACGTCTATTTTATATTTTTAGAACGCTCATGCGTGGGATAGATACATATTTCAAGTGCGTAGTAAACTTTCCTATTTAGCACGTTTAGCACGGGCCTTTAATTACGACCGAAAGGGAGGTTTGGGCCATCATAGCGACGGTTCGCCGATCGCTGGTCAAATCCTAGAATCACCCTGCGCTACAAATTACGTTTTTTGCAGACGCAGCCAAAATCACCAACTCTCTCATTAGTAACCGCACGACACAACGATGCGGCCTGGTATTTGCTCTAAATCGTGTCAGTTACGGCCGTTGTTTCACGCGGATATTTTTTTATNTCTGTTTGGGACTTTCGCTTAAAAATCGCAAGCTGAATATAGCAACTCTCGTCTATTTTTAGAACAGCTTTGTTTTTTTAAGCNAATCACTCATCTCGTCTGCAATAATTGCTCTGAATGTAAATACGCTTAGTTTAACGAAAGTTACACTCTCATTTAATGGAAGGACACAGATCGATTATGATATAGTCAAAAGTAATTTTAGTCGTGTGTCATACTCAACAACTAATTTATCAAAAACGCCAAAATATTTTGAAGAAAAAGCACAATCTGTTATCAATTATATGATATCAGTTCATGCAATTGGTTATCACCGAAAAAACTATGTTAAAATTAATTCATTACGGCATCAAGTTAGATTTAGCACCTTGCATGGGCGATTTCTAGCACCAAACCGATGCTTTAATTTTAATGCGTTTTTTTTCCCATTGCGGGCTACTTTTAAAACCGGCGTTTCAGAGTCCCTGACGAAGGCTAGCAACTTCATGTTTGTGTGAAAATATGTGTAGAAGTCCATAGTCTTCGAAAAGAATTTGTTGGTATTGAACATGCGAATGAATGTGATTGGACAGTTTTATGGGCACAGAGTACACACGCCCAATTCTACAAAAACTTGCCGATTGTAAGCTACAATATTTTTGGTGATAATGTAGTGTGTGGTTTTTATTATGATTAAATGATTAAAGATACCCTCATTGTGAGTGCTTGGTATTCTACACTGTGGAAAAGTTGTCTGCGTAAAACATTTCACCCGTTAACGCACAAAGTAGAAAACCTAGTGCAAACTAGCAAGCAAAAGTTGGTTGGTTTTTCCTATAAACTTCTAAGCAGAGGCACGTTCCAAAGTAGACAATGTCGTTAGCTGTTTGCAGCAAATAAGCCCTCTGAAATAATCCTTGTCTTGTTGTACAACGTTCGCAGTTTTCGCCAGCAGTTTAACACTACGTTTTGCGGACCCAGACATTCGAAACCCTGGGCAGGTTTTCACCTACACTAATCCAATTATCTGAAAAGCTTNAGTTTAGTAGTTGATAAAATCATGTGAACTTCTTGAGCTCATTGATCCGGTTCCACGTTATACTTCGCCNAGACTTTGGTTTGATCATCGGCTCATAGTGGTCCTTTCAACAGCATTATACTGTATTTATCACTTTATNGATTATAGAGATCTGGCAAAACCACTGGCTCGCCATTGCTGAGAACTAGGGGNAATGCTTCGGAAAGAAGACAAGCGCATCAGATGCAAAAATCAAGCTGACAGGCGATTTGTCGCTCTTTGGTTTTGCGGTTGATCAGATACCAGTCAAAAATCCAGCCTCTGAGATGGCGTGTTTCTTTCCACACGCTGATAGTTACTTAGTGTATGGCAGGCCTGAAGCACTTCCTACTGAGCCAGTAAATGAGAAAAGATTTTCGACAGTCTTTTCGTGCGATCAAATGCATACTTCATTATTTGTCCAAAGCTACTAAGTTTGAGAACAACTGACACAGTTGAAAGTAATTAGATCACGAAACGTCGAAGGCACCGATGGAGTAAAACTAACGACCTTCTAAAATGTTTTTAAAGACATTACGGAACAAAACTTAAACGAAACACTTGAACTTGACGTTCTCAAGCAGCGAAACCGCCAATCACGAAACAGTAATTTGTTCTTGCAGATTGAGATTTTGCGCCACACCTTTGTTTAAATCAACCTTTGTTAAAAGTGCATTCTTTGTTAGTAACACTTAACATGCAAGGTCCACAAATACGTACGAGTAAGCTTTTGTGGAGCTTGTTGCTTATACAAAGGCCAGTGACAGACACCACGTCTATTTTGAGTATATAAACAGTTTTTCGATGGCAAATTCTAAGACAGCCTGCTAAGTTTTACAAATGGAATATGGCGGTGTTTTCTGGCTCCTACAGCCAATCTCTTCATTTCTTATTTTATTTTATTGTAATATTTGTACCATACACGAAGTCCATAGAGCACAAACACACATTCTGCACAATGCAGATTGATAAAAACGCAGACATGTACGTTTCGTAAAGGCGATGGGGTAGGACCACAGGATTACAGACACAGTTGTTCGCTAACTCGTAACACTTCGTACAAAACTACATTACAGACACTTTCTTCTGAAATACGTAGTGCTGCTTTCAAAGCTGCTGCAATGTCTTTCTTTTACGTGTACACACATTTCTTGGGGAAATCCAGTACCAGACTTTTTCTTTTGAGAACATCACGCTGAAATTAATGATTGATAGTGTCATCTAAGCTGACGCGTTGTTAGCAAGTGACTCATTTCTGTATGTCAGACACTTGTTTTGAAACGTTGCTTCGGCGCATTTTCAGAAAGCGTTGCCTAAAATTTAAAAAAGGCAGATTTTCTAGATTTACAATTGAAAGAATTCCCCTATCATAACAATCATAATGAGTAATTGTGACGTGAACCACCTGGGTGCTAATCTCCTCCAAGGCGGCAGAGGGATCTGTTGAAACAACTGTTTCACAAGTTCATTATTGCCAAATCTGATAGTTTCGTAATGCTTTTAGCCATTTTAAAGTATTTACTCCAGTTTCTAAACTGTGAAAAGATCTAGAACTACTCAATCAGCTTGCTATAACACCCCCATCTCAAGACAGACGCTCCACAACGCCATTGCAATGCGTGACCATCAACAACGGGTTGAAACAGGTTCAGTCAGTTTAGCGAATAGTAGGTGCAATTTGCCGGCATGAACGGATCCCGCTCGCAATGAAGGTTACGTCCTTGTGCTGAACACCTGAAACGCATGCACAGTTGCTTTTCGTCGCAAGCTATTAAGGCTTCTAATCGGCCGGTCGCTTGCGACAAAGCGGGATTTCTCGGAAGTAATCAGCGGTCAGGAGCTGAGCTGTTCGTGCAGAGGAGATTTGACATTGCTCAGGACTGGAAATTCCGCGGACGCAGATTTAGTTTCGCGCGATGGCTGCGATGAAGACGTGAACGCAAAGTCTATCAAACACGTTGAACAGCAGCAATTTCGAAATCAAACCGCCGGCCAACTGAAACTCCCTTAAAAGTTTACGAAAAACATACACTGTAATGTTTATTTCGCTGCTTTTGCAAATTCGCGTCTCTTGTGTTTAGCACCAATTAGCAAGGTCGACCGCAACAGGCAGAGACGAAGATACAATCCAGCAGGTCATTACAAGCTTAACAACGGGAATGTGCTGCAATTTATGGTGCTTTACTCGGCTTTAAAGGATGTGCAGTAATACCAGTTATGATTGATTTGTGATTTGTGTTCGGAAATCAACTAGGAACATCACGAACGACGTGTTCCTGCATCAGCATTGGCCCAATTATGAGATTGGACGGACATGCATTTCCAAAGAACTATGGGGTTTGCCTAGTAAAGGTTTTTATTGTGGTTCCGGCCGATCTCACAATGTTTCTTAATTTACGCATTACAATACACCTATTGTCGATACATTTTGCCATTCCTTTCTTTATCTTGTTTCCCTTCGTGTTCGTTGAATTACCTCAATACTGCTATCTTATCAAACTCTCTGTAGACGTATCAGGATCAAACTTTCTCACCCTGACATCTGCATGATTTTGATTTAAGCGTCTCCCCCGAGCAGAGCCGGACAGCTTGTGCAGTCCATTTTTATGAGAGTGAAAGCCTATGTGTTTTCTTTATATATTTGTTTATTTGATAATTATCGTATTTTGTTGTATGCCTCTGTTGTACTTGTTTTGACCAGGTCTTGGTTCGTCTGGCACGACGACCGGGAAGTCTTTTGGATGGACTGCATGCTTTAAGGTCGTTACGACATGTTCTTCTTAGCGTATGAAACATCTTCTTTTCCGTTGCAAAAATTTGAAGGTGAGATTTCTAGACGGGGGGTTGAGTCACGGTTTGAGACTTGCAGACCTAATCCGTCGTTACAACTGTCAGCAAGGTGTCTAGTTATCGGATTCGTACGAGAGGTTGTTCCCGCATCAAATACTGCGTTGAAGTGGTGCTTCTTCGGCGTACACAAAAAAATCACCGAGTCGTATGCTTTATTGGAAAGTGACGCGTGATAATCGTGATAATTGTGGCACAAGTTTAGCAAACTGTGAGATGCTGTCACACGCAACATCGCACACTGTGCACGAATAAATTGACACTTCACAGTTTTGCATTCTCTACACCAGTGCTTCGCAACCTGTGTGCTGCGAGACACGTGTTCCGCGAAATTCCGAAAACTGAGAATGACTTTGTTAAACCTCGTGTATACGACTATTCCAAACAGGATGTTCTGCTAGTTCCGTTTCAGTCATTAGCATGGATGTTGCGCGTGAAGAAAATTTCGTTGCAAAGTGTGCCGCTGCCAATAAAATATTTGGAACTACTGCTCTTAACCAACGCGGTTGGAATTGCTGTGGTCTTGCCGGGCTTGATGTGAGGTACCTTATCAAACGGTCAAGAGGTAACGGAATGTCGAAACTCACAACTGAAAGTCGTTAGATTACTGAGCACACGGTTCGCAACGCTTGAAACCACCATAAGCTTCTTATGTATGCTTATCGTTGGTTCCACATATTCTTGTGCTATTTTGGTTTGTACCAATCTCTGTATTTTCAACTAGCAATCTTTGTTTGCTGTTTCAAAAGGCTGTATTTATACATTTGAAAATAGGCTAAAGAACTAATTAATAGGAAGCACAGTGGTGTCAGCTCAAAACATCTACATACAACGTGTAACAAAAGCCTTTTGTTAACGGCCATTAGTGTGTTTGTTAAAAGCCATTTGTCAACAGTCATACATTAGAAAGTCTGCACGTGTCAAGGCTAAGTACCAAAACTGCTATTAGAGTTTTGTCTTATTTTTATCAGTTCATCCCAAAATAAACATTTCAACCATTTGACGTGTAATTGTTTTTGAGCAGGATATTAGAAACTCAATATCTGTAATTTTATAAAAGTCTGTTCTCAGCTGCTTTGGAAAACGAAGCTACCGCTGGCAATTAAGCAGTTTCTCTTGGAAACTGCAATAAAGCAAGCATTTAGTCTCGATTGCAGCAAAATCTTCAAACATCCAAAGGAAATCAAAGAGCAAGGTGCCGAAAAACTTTTTTCAAGCATGTTTTTGTTTTTCGGAGAGAGTATCATAGCCACTGATGGGAGTATTCCGGGTCGTCGCCAGCAGAGGGGTCAGTGGTTCCCGCCCCCCCATTTGAAATCTGTGCCCCCCGTTTCATGTTTGGATCTCCAGTTGCTGCACACATCCAATATTGTACTTAAAAAATGTAGCCCTCCTTTGTGGTTTTTGGCCCCCCCCCGCTGCGAAATCCTGGCGACAGGACTGGGTGTGCTGGAGCTGAAATACAAATGCCTGGATCGTTAAAAATGCTGTACTGTCATGAAAGAACAGCGGGATGAAATCCACCCAAAAATGAAATCCTTTCAAAGCAAGAGCAACTAAAAATTGCAGAAAGTTTGACTTAATTTTTCCAGATCTTATTGAAAGCTCACTTTGTCCATACCGGGAAGCGCATCATTGATATTGGATGAAATCTACGTTGTTAGGAGCTTTCTTTGAGTTAAAAATTTTCTTGCCAACTATGACTTGTGACCCATAGAAATAGAAAGCTTTTTCGTCAAAAGTTTTTTTCTGAAACTGAAATGGTTAGCACAACGAGCTTGAAATCGAGTTTTAACTATCCCAGACAAACGAATTTCAGGAAAACACGCAATGTTTTTATCCATAGTTTGAGTTAACATCTAGAATGTTCAGGTTCTTTCTTTACATTTTGGTCAATACCCGCAGGAAAATTTCTG
>JGI24022J15233_10005682_pt1 | contig 13303 bp, 9 predicted proteins | sample Ectturendosymbi2_FD_15233 | JGI IMG/M metagenome (IMG submission 15233) | reverse complement strand
TTTTTCTGCCAATATTTTTATGCATGTTGTAAAGACATTGATAGAAACAATGTTTTTGAAACTTGGAAAATGTTATTAATCTAAAGTAAGCCTTTTTGCATTTTATTAATTGATAGAATCCTGTAGAATTGCCTAAGCCAACATAATTAAGGCATGATGATGATTCATTTTACTTGTATTAATTCAATGTTTATTTATTTAAGGCAACGTGCCTCATATTACAACAGTCATCATACAAGGAAGAGTAAATAAAACGCAGTGGCCATAGATACGCCTGTGGATCTTGAAATTAAAAAACTTGTTCATAATCCACCTGTGATGTAACAGTAGCGCACAACGAGAGTGCAGTGGGCTTCGTAGAAACGAAGTAAACGTAAAAGATAAAGCCTAAACCTATCCTAACCTTAACCCTAACCTAACCCTAAGCTACGGCAAACGTAACCCTAAGCTAAGGCTAACCTATCCCTAACCTAACACTAACCTATCCTTAACCTAACCCTAAGCTAACACTAACCTAACCCTAACCTAGTACTAACCTGACACTAACCCGTAAAGGTAACACGTAAGCCTGAAAAAAAGTATTTAAAAAAATAATGAAGTCGGCAAGGTGAGAGTCGAACCAAAAGCCATTGGCATAGCAGCCGTGATGCATAACCACTACACGACGAGACCCACACCATTTGAGTGACAAACTGACCCTTTTATTTGAATTGTGTCAGGCCAGGCATATCCGTAATCACTTCCTAAATAATACACTAACGCTTTAGCAAGACTGAACGTTTTAAAAAAAAAGAAGTGGCCATACTGAGTCCGCTGGCAGTGATGTGGATTGAATGAAATGCTGAGTTTGTCACACTCCCTGCACCATCTTTGTAGTTGTAAGGGATGCGTGTACGTCTGGTGTGATAGTGCTTTTTGTTTGGATCTCACCAGTGCAACTTTCGCTGTGGTGGTAATGCATATACGTTTGATGGGACTGGTGTTTATTTCGTTTTTTAAAAACTTTCCTAAATTTTTGTCTTTATGGTTTAGGGTTTACGTTTAAGATTGAGGTTTATAATTTAGGTTTAGGATTTAGGTTAGGGGTTTAGGATTAGACTACAGTTTAGCCATAGGATTTAGGTTTACGGTTTTAAGGTTTTGCTTCAGGGCTTAAGTTTATGGATTAGGTTTAGGGTTTACATTTTGTACATTATTAGCAAGTGTAGTCAGTGGCCTAGCGAGGCTATGTGCTGCCCAGGGTGACTAAAAAAGTGCCGCCCTTTCCACCCTTCAAATTTGCTTAAAAAATTTAAAATGAAAAAAGATCATGTTTTGTGTCTATTTACAAATATAAGGATTAACAAAGCATCTTGAAAATCACAATCAAACACTCACGAATTGAAATATGTTTTCGTTTTCATTGTTGATTATGAGTCTTGCCTTTTCTGTTTGTCGCTACCTTTCTTATCATTAATTTTTCTATTTTTTGCTTTTTTTACGTAGGCATAAATGAATCCGACGTATTTTGTTAAATATCTTTCCTTGTTGGTTTTTAACCTCTAGTATGCTAACTCTGCGACTTTTTAATAGTTTACTCATTCCAGGGGATCAAACAAAAAATGAAGGGATGTGATGGTGGCATACCTACTTTACAGATGTAAATATTTATGTGTGTTAAAATTGTGTAGTATCCCCATCTTAAATAACTAAAAATACTACATATGGTGAATGTAGCAGGCTATTATAATCAATATGATCTCAGTGATACAAAGAACATTTCATTGTTCACTTCACGGTTCAGTACTGGTTTAATCCTCTTAGTATGTATAAAAGGCTTCAAATGTTAATTCTGTTGGTACTTACATGGAGTCCTCTACTTGCATGGAGTTTCGGAGGCTCACTTTGAAAAAATATCTATAACAGGTTTAAAACTGGCTGTGGTTGAGAATTGCTGGCTTGCAGTCTTCATTGTGGTCTGCACACTTGGTCTAACTGTTATGTTGGACCTCTTCCAATTACACGTTTATAGTGTTATTCCTTGTCTTTGTTCATTACCAACAGAACCATCATTAGAAGTCTTCAATTGGGAGACTTTACGTTTGTGCAAGGAGGATTAACATTCTAAAATTTGGCAAAAAGCCACTGACTTATAATGTTTCATATTTCAATTTTGGGTGAATTGGAACATTGTTTGCCAGGCTAAGCCTCCCTTGCTGATGGGACTGGTTACCAACAGATGTCTATTTTGAAAACTGTATCACCAAACAATGCCAAGTGGGACATGGGTCTTTTCTAATGCTCAGCAGTGATTATAGTGTCTAACAATCGACGGTAAGTACCTTCAACAACTTTATAGAGTACAGCCATCACCAAGTTACCCCATTATTTTGATTAACACGGCCCTTATAATAAAATCCTTCACCACAATCATATTTGAACATATCGTTTACCCTTCCTTTAGGTTTTCATACTACGGTTTTTGCCTTAAATTCATCTATGCTTTTCTTGTTAAAATGAATTTTTCTATGACTGCAAGTGTTAAGTAGACTGTTGAACAAAGGAAACTTTTACAAAACTTGTGCTGCGTATTGGCTGGCTCAGATTAACTTTGCTTGCAGTTCAACCCGACGATCTGAGCTCAAAGTTACTTACGAAAACACACCAATTACACTACCCTGCTTTAAAAACATCATTTTCCAACACCATTATGTCATGCAGAAAAACAGCCATTGCATTGAAACTTAGCAAAGTTATCTTTGCAGAGTTCTTCATTTCAACTGCCAAAACTTAATGTTGATAAGCCCACTTAATGAATATAAGGCTACAACTTTGGCACTTATTGAAAATATCCCACTTAACATAAAAATAGCATGAGACGTGTCAAAAAATGACTTTTTATAATCTTGGCGACCACACCTAGCAGCATGCTTGAAATATGCTTTTTTCTGGAGCAGTTGAGGTGAAGGATTTTGTCCAAGGGGTGCTATGGCGATTCATACAGTGCTGGCGAATCGGACACACAACCTTCCAATTGTGAGGCGAACACTCTACCACTGAACTATCGCCACCCCAGCGAAATCTTTGTCGCCAATGCCAAGGTGTCAGGTGATGTTATGATGTGACGTTGGGGCGTTACTGAGCAACCAACGATACAAGAAAAAGGATTAGCCTAAGCTAGCCTTGACTATTTACTGTGATTTCATGCAGACTTTTTTATCAGAATTTGAGAAGAGGGGCCATATAAACCGCGAACAACCGGAGACCTAATGTTTGTTAATCCATGGTTGAATGTCATCTCTTTCTTTTGTTCAAGGGTGTTTGACTAAGATGGCGGCAATGACTTTGTCTGGCAAGGAAGGTGTTATGGCACAGTTGCCCCACCAGCGAGTGTGTTAAAAAGCCTTAATGTCAAGACACACACTGTGGTACTTTAGCACATTAGATTAGATCCAGACTTTTGAACGAACATTTTTTCAATTTGCTTACTCCACAGCCACATGTTGTGTTTTTCTAGGCTAGCCTACCAGCCTAAATCTTCNAAACACAAAAATTGAAAAAAGTTAGAACTTTTAAAACTTTTNAAAATTTATTTAAAAATAATAATGAAAAGCTAGAACTTTAAACTCCTTTCAAAAATTAATTTTTGATCAGCGAAGTGCTACCTGCAACCCCGAGGGCCCNCCTTGCTACACCATTTAGTGTCATGCAGTCTAGCACATACTCGTCATGCATTAGTGTCACATTATTGGCGGCANATAAATAATTTTTTTAATGATGGTCTGCTGGCAGACTTGTAACCACTGCCTTTAAAAAACTATGCCAACAACTGTCTGTGTCTTTTGATATCATGTAGAAGCTTTCAAAATCAAAAAAAGATTTGTAAAATCATGATAGATNTGAAGCCACATATAGAAAGTCAAAAAGGTGCTGACAATTACTCATGAGTGTATATTTAAATCAAGTTTAGTTTAAAACAAAAAAAAATTGCATTATGATGGGCATCTTTGATCTTATGAATAGTAAATTAATAGAGTTAGTTTTTGTGGTCTTAGTGTTGACACTTTAAGTTCGGAGTGGCCAGATACAGTAGTTTAATCTGGCCCACCAAATACCTTGTATATTTTTTTCAAGCACCATGTTTCTGACTATGGACATCAGTGCAACAACATTGGCTGAAAGTGTAAACAAAATGATGTGATTGTAATGTTATTAATGTACTACAGTGCATTTTAACAACCTATTTTTGCATAGATTATATAAATCGCACTTTAACTGGCCTTCCAGTGGCTAGGCAGTTGTGAATTTGGCCTTCAGGTCAAAAAGTTTAGGTGATGAAAATCCCAGAATAGGTCAGATCAACACAGGTGATCTAATAATTATAATACCAAAAATATGTAATAGATTCTTATGAGCCAAGTTGGCAAAGTTATAATATTCTTTGAGTTAAACTAAAAGTGAGTTCTCAATCATTATGAAACTAGCGTTTTGTTTTCCAAAATAACTCAATCTTTCAACGTTGACTTCCTTTCATTCTTATATCAATTGTGGAGTTCATCTTCACAATTAAACAGATCTTATTCTTTAAACTATGTTATATTCTCAATCTGATTTTGATTTGGGAATATTGAGGATGTGGTTGTTTTTGATCTCAGGCATGTTGATTTGGTCTTCTCTCCAATAGTAAACTTATCGCTCCTACTTTTTATCCATGCCATTCATGCTCATTTTTAGATTTTGATTACTGTAAATCTCACATCACCATTGCTTTTCATTTCACCAAAATTCTTGTAATGTGGAATGAAGTTATTAGGTTCGGGCTTTAATGCATTGCATTTGTGTTACGATAATTTTCTTGGTGATCCACATGAAATAAGCTAAGGTACGCAGCTATGGTTGAAAGTATTTATAGGCTGAAACCTTTATACATACTTAACAATTATGCCTGCAGAGTTATAGGTGAACATGTCTGCAGAGCAAACACGTTGCGCAGACACATCAATGTGATGAATCAATCCAATGAGAATAGCGAGTATAATGATCATTGTTATTTTTTATCTTCCAATTGTTAAGTGTCTGAAGTTTGCACTAGTGTATGAAACCATGGTTGCTTACTGGCATCTCAATATTTTGCAATAAGCATTTGTAAACAACTCTGTTGTTGAGCAACAAGCACTATAATACTGCTAACACATACAAAATGTTTTTTGTGCTAACTCAACTATGCTTTTAAGATTGTTTTATTTGTCACATGCACCATATTCAGAAAGTTAATCAATAAACATGCAAGCATATTTGATTGCTCCCAGGTTTCAAGTAGATCAAAAAGAACAGAAGCAGACATTGCGATGACTGATCATCCTGAATTTTATGAACAAGATCCAAAAAAAATTGTCATCTGCTTAATTCATTGCATTGAAGATTTGGAAAAAGATGTGGGCACAGAAACTATGAGTGAAATTTCAGATATAGGTGATTATTGAATGTTTACTCTTTTTGAAGTTTCTACCTTGATTTATGGTTGCATCAACTGACCAATTTCATAATGTTATTTTTAGTTGTTTGTGGACAGATGCATGGTTGCGTTTTGTGGGACAGCCATGAAATTAACCTGAAATCCAAGCTCAAGGTTTCAACTCTCATTACATGGCGTGATTGTCGATGTGATGAAAATTTCATTGAATCTTTACCATGGCCAAACAATTCTACTACACCTCTTAGTACAGGTATTATGTGCTTATGCATAATTGTTATTGTGTTGTCACAAGTCCATGGTACCAGGGGTCAAGGTCTATATTGGTATTTCCGCTGTGAAGTCAAGTTTTGTTCCTTCATTCTTTTACACTAAATATGACACTTTAGATCCTATCAATTGTTGCACCTTGGATATATGTGCCCCTCTGCACGCCATTTGTTCATCAACAACCTAATTATTCAATTAGGGGATTAATTAGTTAATTTGTTGTTTTTAGGCCATAACTTTTGAGCTAGAAATATTGGAAAGCCAATCAAAGGCTCAAAAGACTCAAATTCTAGCCTAGTTCCCAATAAAACCTGAGTCAAAAAATTCCATATAGTAGTTGGAGCCCAGGGCCAGGTAACCTGAGCCAAAATGGCCTAAAACCTACCCACTTATGACGTCACTCATAAAAAACCCAAAACCCAACAGTTTTTCATTGCAAACCAAAAGAATCACTACATCTTTCAAGGGTTTGAACAGCTCTTTAGCTTAATTGCCTGGCAAGTTGTGGATTTGCTAAGTGACGCTAAAAACCAAGGTTGATTTGAACTGTTCCTGCAACGAAGGTGTTAAGCAAGTGCTACCATCCAACTGAGCTTTCTTATTACAACATCGAATTACTGCTCAAATTAAAAATTATTACATTTTTGTGGTAGTTGTTGCAAAATGGCTTCAAGTGCTATATGTTTTTTATCACCACTGCATTGGTTTGAAATGTGATACAATACTTTCAAATTACTTCCCTGACTTCTGTGACCAAAACCACAGTCATCATTGGCTACATATTTTTCAGTATTATTTTCTCAATTAACTTATATAATTGCTTCAACTATATCTGGAAAACATTGTGAGGCACTAATAGTTTGTCTTGCAGAGTATATGCTTCATAACTAGTGGTTTTATTGACCAACAATAAACCAACAATATATGTCTCAGCACTAGTAGTGCCTGGTGACTGTAGATCATGAGGTGCTGCTGGCTAGCAGGATTTGAAGTAAGAAAATTACATTCCAATAAGACCACGATTTACATTCCACTATGATTATGTATAATGTTATGACACTTATCGTTGTGCTTAACAATTGTGACTTTGTCTGTTTCCTTTATATTGTATTACTGCAAAAATGTGTGACCTAAGCCTCCAGTATCTCCTTGAAAGTGTATTGAGATGGGATTTTCTAATTTTTGCTCAATCATGTGAAGAAAGTATAACTCTGTGCTATATCTTCGATAATAACCATTATTCAGGACTTTGTAGAAACATTTTACATTGCTACCTGCTTTAGATCATACAATTGCTGTACCAGTGAAACAGAATCCTGAGCCATACCTGCTGCAGTATCTCTTAGAATTTTAAACTTTTTGCAATCTTCAGTGTGGTTGATATACCTAGTCATCAACAGCGTGGAACTAAGAAACTACACTGGATACAGAAAGCAAGACTCAGTGATGAAATATTCTACTGGGTTACTAAAAATTTTTTTTGAAAATTGTCTAAGATATTTCAACTGATTTTAGACAATTGTGGGTCACTGATTCCATAAATGATATCCACTTCTCTGTATCAAGTCACATTTTTTAGCTTTAAAATTTTGGAAAAATTAGAAATCATGCGGGTTTCTATTAAATTTTCATGATGTAACTGCATGATATCACTGATATTTCTTGACCAAAAATGCTTTTTATAGAACACAAATATATTGTAATGCAATTTATTAATTTTTTTGTTTAGTATGCACAAAAAAAAAAGTATGCACATATAGTTTGGGAATTACTTCAACAGTGCAAAAATTCATGGCACGTACTTTCGATTCTTTGAACCTCTGGAATATTGAATGCNAGTTGAAACATCTCTCTTCAGAGTCCAGCAATAATCAGCCATCAAGACTGCATCCCATCGTTCATTANACCTGGTTTCCATCTGTTTCATGTNGTGATGAAACCTTTCATCTTGCTCATCACTCACTGCACCCAGATTTTCAGGAAAACAATTCATGTGGGAGAATAAGAAACGCATTTTAATGCTCATGTTGCAGCCAAGTTTTTTGAAGCATGTAATCATGTTGGTGACAAGCTCTTCATAGTTACTGGCTTTGTAGTTGCCTAGAAAATTCTGTATAACTAGGACAAAAGCCTTCCATGCTTCCAATTCCAATGTATTCATTGACTGTTTAAACACTGGATCTCGGATAGGTTGACAGATTTGAGGACCATAGAATATTCCAGCTTTCAGTTTCTCCATAGAAGGTCCAGGGAATACTTGACACAAATATCTGAAACAGCTACCTTCAAAGTCTAAGGCTTTAGTATACTGTCTCATCAAACCAAGTTTGATATGCAGTGGTAGGTAAAGTATTTTCTCTTAGTCCACTAGAGGCTTGTTAATGATGTTTGTTGCTCTAGATCAGGGCTTCTCAACTCATCTTCATCCGTTGACCACTGTGCCTTTTTAGATAACTCTGTGGACCCCAGTAGATAACCAAAAAATTAATCAGACACAAAAATAAATTTACACATTGCATTTAAATTGATGCTAATGGCAAGAGTCGTCTGATTGCATAAATCATGTGGACCCCTTCAATAGGTCACCATGGACCCTCAGGGGTCCATGGACCCCCAGTTGAGAAGCCCTGCTCTAGATGGTTCTTGATCAGGCCTGCCCAACCTGTTTTGTGTTGCGGGCCCCTTTCACATGAGTAAATTTATTGCGGGCCCCAAACGTTTTTGTGACATACGCATAAGCTTTTGTGATGTAACAAATCCCTTGTTTTATGCGATAACACGAGGTGATACTGAGCCCTAGTGTTGCCCGCAGTGTTGCCAGCTTGTATGGATGTAAACCAAATCTAAAAAATTGACATATTTTTGAAGTGCTTGTTATACAAGTTTTTGGGTGGTAGGCCCATAACAGAAACAACAGGTATAATTTCGGTGTGTTTTAATGGCAAATATACTTGAGCCTATAAAAAACTATAAAAAATTTAAAAAGTCTGCTTATGAACTTACTACATCGCGGGCCACTTAAAACAACCTACCTCATGGGGCGCATGCGGCCCGCAGGTTGGGCAACCTTATTCTAGATCATTCCTTGCTGGCCAGTCTCTCTTTGTGTAATGCTGAGCTCAATCCCTGCAGTCCCACATGCGGAGAAAGCATGGATACTTTGTAAACCCAGACTGTTGTCCCAACAAAAAGTTCACCATTTTTAGGTCAACACAAATTAACCATCCATGTTGATCATAGGAAATTTTTTCCAGCACATATTTTATTGCTTCATACTTTCTTTCGATGTAGTTGAATCAGCAATTGGTACAGAAACATACTTTTTACCATTATGCAGTAAAACACATTTCAGGGATCTCTTACTGCTGTCAATGAATAGTTTCCAATCTTCAGGATGGTACATGCGATTTCCCAACTTATGAAGAAGCTGAGCTACATCGTGCAATGTACCAGATCCTTTTCTTCAGTGAAATATGGGAGGTATTCATGATGTCGATTGCGATAGAAGGTTACCCTAACATAATCAGAGAGTAAGTTTTTCTCTTTCAAACTATATGCTAACAGTTCTAAGCATGTCTTTGTTAAGCTAAGATCTCAAACTAAGTCATTCAGTTCTTTCTGGGAAAACGGTTGTGGAGCAGCATTGTCACTATCAAACATGACTTCATTTTCAGATTTTTCCGTACTAGATGACTCATCTTCACTAATGTCTGGAAATTCTGAAAAAACAGGCACAGGAATTTCATCCGAATGAGGTACTGGATGGTGGGCTGATTCCAAATCAGGGTACCTAAGGCTGGAGCATTTTTTCTGTTGATTCCTGTGACCTCAATGGCACAAAAGTAACAGTCAGAGTCATGATTTCTGGGTTCCCTCCAAACCATAGGAATTCCAAAGTTCAGGCATTTCTTCTTGCCCTTTGTCCAATGTCATAGGTATTTAGTACATGATTTACAAACCATGTGAGGTGCCCATGTTTTGTCCAGATCACCTAACTTCATACCAAAATATGCATCATATGCCTGTTTTATAAAACTTGTCACTGAATTCCTTTGAGGTAGAAGGGTGTATTCTCCACAGATGTAGCAAAATATATCAGGCTTATTTTTACACAATCTTCTTGCTGATGTAGTAAATTTTATCAAAAGTATATAACAATCTGACAGTATATAGCAGTAAGGCAGGGTTGGCCAACCTTTTGATTCCATGCGCCAATATATTTCATACTTAATTCAGATGCGCCACACAAACATTCACTTCCTTTCAGTCCTTTAAAACGTGTGGTTATATGGACGTATTTTGAAGTTATAATAACGTATTTTTATTTGAAAAATATATGCTTTATTTTATATAACAAACATATAAACAAGCATTACCAAATTTATTTAATAATAATGATGACAGATATAGCAGTTGTAGAGGAAAATATCTCACACAACACTTTTCAATTTTACTTGATCATTTTACTTCAGAAAGTACTAATGATAATATATGAACACGATTAGCGGTTTAAATAAAAATAATTTTGTACACAGGCAAGATAAACAAATGACTTCAATGTGACTTTTGACTCTGCTTTGCTACCAAACCAGTAATATTTGGAGTTACATTCGAAACAGAAAGCAACAGACAGTTTTTCAAGCTGGAATCAGACCGTCGTGACCTCAGTTTGTTTTTGATTATTTTCATGAAAGAAAATGACTGCTCGCATTTGTACGTTGTTCCGAAGAGACAGGCATGACTCTGGGCAAATTTTCTCATTTTTGGAAAATGTTCACATGGTAATGATCGTAATAAAGCAATAATTTTCGACGCACTTGCCAATGATGAAAGTTCATCAAATTTCATTTTCAATACTGAATTTGCTATTAGTTCAAATACGTTCCATTTGCATAGTACTAGGCATCTTAGAATGTGATGTTAAAAAGTGAAAATGGTTTATAAATACGAACATGCGGTCTTCTTTAGAAAAATAACTAAAACGACCATGAAAAACCTCTTGTAGTAATTTGATCTTTCAATGTATGTTGCAAAGTTGACAACATAATCAACACATTCACCTTGCTCTTTTAAATTCCTTTTTTTTAACTGAGAGATAAACAGTTTCAATTTCATTTTGAATGCACTCATATCTTTTACGAAGCTAGGAAACAGTTTGTCTTAGCCCTGCAGTTTCAAATTGAGGTAACTGACATGGCTGGTAACATCAACTAAAAATGCTAAATCTAACAACCAGGCGCGGACACAGGGGGGGGATTTAGGGGATGCATCCTCCCCACCAGACCTTAAAAGGTGTTGACATGACACTTGATTTCATTAAAAATCATCACCAAAAATATTTTTGTACTGCACATTACTTAACTGGTAAAGATACACTAAAAATTAACCTATGCTAACAATTAGTCAAAACATTTCTTCATTTCATTAGATGAGCTAGCCTTGTTTGTGGAACCTGATATAAAATAGTCAATGATCGCATGAGCGTCCGCAGGGGTGCAAAATGGGCATTTGCCCCCTGGAAATTGGGATTAAGAACAAAATATTTCTGGAAAAAGCTGAAGTCGGCATCTTAAATTCCGATGAATTAATTTGATTCTTGCAATGACAGTTTTTTGCCGGTATGAAACTCACATTGCACAAGAGTCAGGTTCACAGTTATAGTGTCATGCAGTGATGAGCTTGCAGTGCGCTCATGTGTCCTCTCCTTCAGAGGCGGGTTGCGAAAGTCGTGAGTGGATTGTTCTGTGTTTGGTCTTTATTTCATAACAATACCGTGGCAACAAACCTGCAAAGGTTCACTTTTTATTACGGTAGCAGGCGTATCGTTGCATGAGACTGTTGAACGCACACATCTTGGCAGGTAATGCAGCGAGACAGTGACATGTTGATAGCGGTAAGCCATGTACATTTATATTTTGTGAAAAGAAGCATGAGTGAGTCTATAGCAGTGCTTCCACAAGTTTGAAAATTCCATTATTAGTGTGAGTGCGACCAACGTGCCCAAGTGTCAAACTACACTTATGCAGGCGTCTTTTCATGCAGTATAAAATTCCATGGCTTGTTAGAATACATCTATGCAAGCTTGTGGGAATGCATCTCAATCGTTAAGGGTTAGACAGACTAGGTGGGTGAAACGTCGGCTACTACTAAAATAATTGCCAGAAGAGCTATTTTGTCTGTTTGATTTGAAACCTGGTGGCTAATGCTACAAAATAACAACATGAGTAGCAAAAAGAACAGCGTTAAAGTTTAGCTCTGACATTTGAGTAAATACTGAATGCAAAGCTATATTTGCTGTAGCAAGTTTTCATAATTCACCTGGTCAATTTTGCAAAAGCTGCGTGGTGTTCTAATTCTAGTAAGTTGTCCGTAGTCATGTCAACATACAGGTCTACTCAATTGTGCGGTTTGTGCATGAGCGTTCACTATGAAAAACTACCAAAGGCAAGCAAGGTTTTATTGATCGATTTGGAGAGAACCCAGAGGTTTGCAGCTCTTGATTGTAAGTGATGCTGACAAGTCTTGCTAGCTGATCCCGCAATCAGGGAGAGATCAACCGGGCAATTCCCCTCCTGAAATTTTCAAAAACATGTTGAGTTGTTATTTCAGTTGAATATATCAGCTGGGTGCGGCCCTGCTCGCTCAGTAAAATCAAGTCATAATTTGTGGTTTCGTTGAAAACCATGGCAATCCAATGGTTCTTTCTTCACAGATCATGGCAATGCTTACTTCAAAAGAAATGCCCTGCGTTGAAAATGTGCTGATAACCTACTGTGTAAATTTTTGTAATAATAATATACCTGGCTGTTGCTGCCAACAAAGTGTTTTTTTGTGATTGTTACTATAACATGGGGCATTTTGTTTCTAGTGTAGAAAGGATAAAGCGTTTCGTGAACATCCATTTGCATTGTATCGTCAGCAATGTTCCCTTTGAGGTGCAAACAAGAAGCTATTTGAATGAAATGTGTATTTTGTTCGTAGTTTGATAAGATTGTATATTTATTATATAATTCACAAAGTTTGTAATTCATTCAAAACTTTGCTTACTCAGCCCTAAAATAATCATACTCACTAAAACAAATATTTGCTCAGTGTAAAATTATCTTAGAGGGAACACTGATCGTCAGCAATTTGAAAATGATAAACATAATGTCGACGTTGCCCCACCTGGAAGAATTTCTGCATACGCCCATGAATGATCGTGCTTTCTCGCTTTTGTTTTTTCGTTACTTTAGTGCTGTCACTCTTTACGAATTGTTTGTTTCGTTCCGTTCTCCTAATTTTGGTTGCAAAATATTTAACAGAATCAACCTGCTTCTTGTTATTTAATCAAAATTACCTGCAATAACAAATGTTATACACAGATTACTATGGGTGTTGCAGACTATTCCAAACGACAGTTAAAAAGTATAAGGTTCCCCATTTGAAAAGCACTGATCTAAACCGCACCCAAGTGACTATGCTTACTTGCTGCCACATGCAAATCAAACAGCACTACTGCAGTATGCTGGCTACTGTCACCGGTAATTGTGCTGTAACAAACCTAACCTACAATGAGAATAAGTATTACGTCATCACATG
>JGI24022J15233_10005680_pt1 | contig 13303 bp, 7 predicted proteins | sample Ectturendosymbi2_FD_15233 | JGI IMG/M metagenome (IMG submission 15233) | reverse complement strand
GGAGAGTGAAATTGCGTCTGTAGTACTGCGGCCGCGACGAAAACCGCACTGGGTAACATTCAGCATTAGTTCAATCATTTCACGGCATCTTTTTCAAGGCACTTGGCAACGTAAATGTTAAATTATATGAAACTTTCCAAAAAGCGTCGCGGGCCGCACAAAAGGTCCTCGCGGGCCACATGCGGGCCGCGTGTTTGAGACCCCTGCTTTAAAGCCTGACGATTGCTCCGCAGATCTTTCTGAAATATTGTGACGAACTTCCATGTGAAAGCGATCCTGGTGCTTTGTCGATCAGTTTGCAGTCCATGAATGCCTGAAGGGCCCTCGCCTATTCTCGTCGTGGTGTCCGCAAAGCATCAATAGGGATCTGCTCAACATATCTTTGCTCGTTCTGGCTGAAATACACATCCAGTTTCGCTGTCTTCGCCTTGAGCATCTCTGGCTTGCAACTCAGGCACTTTTTTGCGCATGCCGCTGCAAGACGCCAGGAAGCCTTTCCACCTCCACAGTTTTGCTAAAAGTCGGCAAGTCGGTCACGGCTTTCCCAACTGTATCCGACCCCACTAACAGAATGTAGAATGGATGATGTTGCGAATGTCAGTGGGAAACACGGTCTCAGCAGCCACCAAATATCAGGCTCTATCTAAACAAATCGCTCGTTACATTAGTTTATCGTTACTGTGTTCATTAGCAGGCGTCTAAGGAGCTAGGGATTGCGCTGAATATCTGGAAAAGAGGCACGTGCACGCTCACACAGTTTCTCCAGGTATCGCAAGCAGCGATAGTCTTCTGGGTTTCGATCATCGAACTGTTGGTTTCGTCTTTATAATGTCAATGATCGACAGTTGGTGGCGAATTCCTCGAGATAAGCTTTGCGGAGTTCCTCGCCAGGCTTGAATATTCAAAATGCGTGAAGATGAGATTTCAGTCGTTCTGATTGGTTGTTGTTTCTCTGGGTGTTATCGGCGTTCCAGTCTCGCATTGCGCTGTGTCATCATCTTTACGGTGGAATATATGCTGTACTTCATGATCCTTAAGGATATGCTCTACATCCTGTGGTGAAAAAGAGAGACATTACAAACACCGCAAAGCTTTCAGTTTTCAAATTGGTCGTTGTTCCGATCCCCACCTATGCTCATGAGTTTTGGGCAATGACTAGAGGCAGAAATGTCTTCTGGGAAGAAATCACGGTATGAAACTACCAATCAAAGTGCGCAGTTGTGAAGTTCATAAAGCTATGAATGTCGAGCCATTTTTCCTAATCGAGATATCCCAGCTACATTGGTTCAGCCATGTGACGAGAATGTTTTAGAAAATATTGGCAATGCAAGTCCTGTTGGCTGCACTCNCGGAAAATCTGCCCAGACATCGACCAGAGAAAGAATCGATCTTGCTTTTCCCACAATGGCATGCAGCCAGCTGAGCTATCTGAGATTTCTGTTGATCTTGAAGTATTTCCAGTTGTCCTAGGATTGCTGCCCCAAGACCCCTACCTATTGTAGTGTAAAGGAAAAGTGGGTATGAAAATGTGGCGTCCAAAGTACGCTACATATAAGGTTGAATACGCAATAGCAATGAGAGAACGAACCTGGTCGGGCGGGGAAACTCTATATGGTTGCTGTTGCGCGGAGGTTTGGTTCGACTCTCTCTTTAGGCAGCTAAGGGGGACGCAGCATTGTTTCTGCAACAAAAAGGAATGAATGAATAGGATTTAACTGCTCTTATCTACAGTCATGCCTAAACGTTGTTTCACACGTCTGCACTTGCTATGCCTGTATGAAGGTCTATGCGCGTATATTTATGCTTAAAAGGTCACAAGCCAGCCGACTAGATCATAAACCACGCATGAACCTCAGATGACCAATTGATGCGTAGCAACGAAATGCTGTTGATTGTATGTTAAAGAGCTTCTACCAGCTTTTAAATTTTGATATTTCTTTTTGAATTTCCTGTTGTACACTTTGCTGCACCTAAACAGTCCTGTTGTACGAGGTTGTTTTATGCTTTTGAGATTATTCATATTTGCAATTATTTGCTGATATTGTTACTCAAATTGGTAGGCTAAAAGAGCACTAAACCTTCTCGCAATGAAAACATGCTTAGTTTTCTTCAGAACATGGTCACCAAAACCACAAGCGATTGTTCTTGAAAATTTTCAGAAAAATTTCCCTGCTGTCGGCGAGAACGCTACGTTAGTTATTACAAATGGCTATCCTTAAAAAGGAATCACTGAAACACTTCGCACCACCAATAAATTGGGTGACACGGGTGTACCAAATGTGTAGGCTAACGTTTCATAAAACAGTGCCCAAACAAAAAACATCAGTGAGGTTGCAAATTATCAAAATAAGCTCCCAAATGTAATAACAAAGACATTTTGAAAAATAACTTTTGAAACAAAACTGATATATTGTCCATAGATTGTTATGAAAATTCTCAGAAAATTTTGATATTTCGACTCTCGTAAATGTACGAAAAGATCAAAATTTTGGGTGAGTCGTTTGCAGAAATGCCCTGGTCCACCGGTAGACATTATAATGGACAGGAATGGCCTAAAAATATTTTTGCATCATAAAAGTTGCACAAAAATACTGGTTCCTAACTTCGAGACAATTATCCTTTGGAGAACGTTTTATGTCTCATGGGGAATTTTTATCTTTTCATATATTAAGGAAAAACTGACAAAAATCAGTAAGGTGTTGCGCACGATGATGTAAAATTATTCATGATAATAGAACCGTTTTAGGCATGGTTAACTGACAACTCATCACATGTCATGACTAGTTCATCCCCAAGTTAAAGTAAATAATTAACCCTTTCAAGTCGAATTTTTTTTTGTCACAACCACCAAACAACAGCTGCTTTCTGTGTCATTTTTAAGAAAGTTTTATTCAAAATTTGAAAATATAGGGTTTGGGGAGGAAATGGGCCTGGTACCTATACCATGTGTGTGTTGACAGTTACGCTACCATATAATGAAATCTGTTGGTACACAAATGTACCAGTTACACTACCACCACCCTTACTACGTTATCTTCAAGAAAAAACAAATGAAACAAACTTACTACTTTCATCCTAAACAGCCTAATAAATCCCAGTCTAATGCTAGCCAATGTAACTGTAATCCAGCCTTCCAAATCACTTCCAAGTCTTTGATGTGTCCTAGCATTTCTGCTGCACCGCATGTAAAATGAAGCTAATGGCACGAAAAACGATGACGTCATAGAAAAAATCAATGAAGCAAAACGGACTGAGCACGTGCGGCTTTAAAAAGTCGGGAAAGGTCAGAATCAACGCATTTATGGTACAATAATGGCCTCTCGGACAGGAACGGTGTGCCTGTGGTACATATATGTACCATTAGTCTCGAAAGGGTTTTAAGGAACGTAAGCTCTCGCGAAATCATTGAGGTACGCAATGCAGAACAAGAATTGTACGACTTATTACAATAAACAGCAACGGTACGTCTAGATGGCATCGTTTTGCTGTGATTTCTCTTAAAATTATTCTGAGTATGCAAAATGGTTAAATAGTCGGGACACACTAATTTTGGCCTTTTATAAGCATGCAGGAAAAAATTGATGTGTGTATCAAGGTATCAATATCTGGATATCTTTGCATATCTTCAAACTAGCATGTTATCGTCGCAGGGAGGAACAAATCTTGGCTGCTGTACACAGTCGTGCAGAGATACTCTGATCATGATGTTTGGGCAGATCTTCAGCAAAATAATCTAAAAATTCCTAATCACCATGTCAACAATCTCAAAGTTAACTTTCCGAATGATGCTCAGGAAAGAAGAGTGAGAAGTTTGGATATTTGGATTAATAGCCACGGACTAAGTAAGTTGAATTTGTGTTTATTGCAGTGTTTCGTTTTGATGAAATCTGAAGCTAACTGATCATGTGTGTTGTTTTTGTTTATTTGTAGTGAAGAAATTATCAATGCATTTCAAAACACGCTGGTTTTCTACATCATCAACTTCGTCACATCCTATCCGCTCTTTCTGGCAATTTTTGTGTGTTGCAAGATGAATTTGGCAATAGCAAAGCGAAAATATTTTTCTTGCAGTTTAATTTAAAAACGATTGTCACAATTAAACTTTGAAGTGTTCAAAACTACACGAATTATTCATCATGAAATATGTTTAGCCGAGTGTGGTATGTCAAAGTTCAGACGAAGTAGTTACATCAGTTTTGTTACTTCGCGCAGCCATAATCATCAAGAAATTGGTTATTGAAAAATGTGTGGCTGGTGTTTGCACAGTTTAATTTGTCACCTTTTATAAACTTGGTTTCAACGTACAGCTTATTGCAATTTTTGGTTTCATTACTACGTGCCATAACAATTACGTGCTTCTTTTAGAAATGACACATTGAAGGCATGTCTAATTAGAGCTCGTAGTTTAGCTCTTTATGTGAATATGCACATGAGAAGATTTGTACTTATGAGAAATACCCAACCAATTACGAGATGCTACGTTTGCTAGTTTCACAGCAAGCTTAACTACATATTTGGTAGAATCGATCCAACCACATTTTAAGACTCACATCTGAGTTGCAGTCTTTTTAAGGATACAAATACGTCAAAGCTCTTAAATAATTTTTGTACGTTTCAGGCTGATTTTATACTTTATTTTTCCAGAGAGGTTTTATTCTTTTTGTTTTTCCCCGATCAAAGCTGAAATAAATGGAATCGAGTTAAATTTCGTTGTGATGGCAATCAGTTTACGTATCTTTTCTTGTGTGATATTTTCAGTGGCGTTGCCATAAAAAACACTTACCCGAGTGAAAACAAGTACACCTGAATGATTTTCTCGTTTTGTTGACATGTGCGTTAAGTGCATTTTGACGGGGTTTAACCAAAACATATTTAAAAATCAACAATCTTTTCGTTTTTTGAATTCCATTTTAAATTTCTCGTCAAACGCTGTATACTTCTGACAAAGAACACTCTGTTGATGAGTTGGTTATCCAGGTTGTAGATCTTGATTTGGTGTCACTTCAGTTCATGCTGAATTCTAACAAATTTGTTTTTAAATGAAAACCAACTATATCAGTTTTTGAACACGACAAAGCCACTCGTGGTATTGTTTCTCATATTTTGAAGCTCACTGTTCTTAACACAGAAGTAAGATGTTAAAGGATTGCCGTTTGCCCTCTCATCTGTGAGTCTCGCAGTCTTGAAAATACCTTTCAGCTGATAAACCAAGCATTTGCATCCATTCTATTGAACTCACCTGAAATTTATTGTGAATGAAATAATTTTTCAGTGATTTTTTTAAACCACGTAAAGGAAATAGTTTGATCTCCTTTGTTTCAGATACTACCAGAGAAATTGCGAATGCTTTGAGGGAAAATAAAGTGCTTTCTGAAGAACTGAGCATGGAAAATGATGTGGAAATATCTTGCACAAATTCAGGTGAAAGAAAATGAATCTGCAGAGCCTCAGCTTTTTTCCAGTTAATCTACCTTTCAACAATAATCTCGCTGTTTTAAGAAGAATTCAGCACATGATAGAAAGATTTAAACACATCACGTTTGAGAGATTGCGACATGTACAAAAACTCTCTACCGCGTTTTCCACAGTGAATCAACGTTTTACCATAAAACAGTCAATAACAAGGTCTTCCTCCAAATTCATGTGTCTGCTTCCATCTGTATCTTATTTTTTGGAAAAACAGACATTGCCTACAACAATTGTCGCAGCTGTTAAGAACGAAGTCGCTGCGACATTACACATGAAATCATCTCTGATTGCTTTAACGAAAATCGAGCTGGTTTTCCTTTAATCGAGAGTGACACTTCTGTCAGTTTTTATCATCTTTCAGTGTTTTTATAAAGATAACCATACTTTTTATTGTTAAGCTTGTACGCCGCATTTAATGAATCAGTCAACTGAAAGAGACGATCAAGGAAATCAAGAGCACGAACTTGAAAAACTAAGTATGTATACAAACAGCAATGAGTATCTCCTGAGCCATTTTAATACATTAGGAAAAAACTGTCTTTTTTCTAAGTTGAACAACTTTAAAGAATCTTAGCAAGAACGTTGATGACAGGGATTTGTTTTGATGTTTGATGTTATTAACTCTCTAATGTTTTAGCTTGTTTTTGCTTTATCTTAAAATCCCAAGTTCTCTGTATAAAGTTGCTTCAATAGTTTTATGAACATGACTGAAGAAAACATGAAAGTTTTTTGTCAAAGAAGAATCCTCGCATTCAACTGCATGCAATTGATGAAATGAGCTTCGCCAAATCTCCAGAACACACCAATTCAGTATTTGTTTCCTCATCATTCAAACGTATCAACAGATTTATACCTAAAGCTCACTGAAAATGAAATTCCCTAAAATAATCGCGCAGTGGAATGCAAAATTTTGATTGGTTTTTAGGAAACTAAAGTTTTGATTCGCAGATTAACGAGTTTCCTTACATAGAGAAAAGCACCAAATGCCAGAAGTAATTTGCTTTTCCTGTAAAACACCCAATTGCAATTTCACGTACAATTGCGTTTCATGATCGTTTTTTCAAACATGTTCTTACTGATCTGTTATTGGAATGTTCTCATGACTAACGATTTTCGACTTTTGTGGTCAAGATGTTACTGGGAAAAATCTAGTCTCCAGTATGTTGGATAAGGAGGTCTTAGAAAACCTTCATTTGTTCTGGAAAAATTGTCACACCTTCAACCTTGACTTAGTTTTGGTTCTGGCTGAGAATTCTCCCTAGACATGTCATTTGTGAATGATTTTTTTGAAGTTTCAAACATTTCGAATATAAAAATTTTAAAAAATATTCTTGAACATGTTTTTATTCCCTGGCAAATGTTTTCATTCCCAAAATGACATTTCGATCCCAATTATTGCAAAATCTAAGATAATTAAAGCTCTACGTCAGATTTACCATTTGTCAATGGCAATTACCAAGATTTTTTAGGAAGATGTCAGGTGCGTGTTATGGACCTGTGGGGTCCCAAAAAATTTCCGACTAAATTTCATATCATTGGAGGTGTTTTAAGTGCGTAACAAAGCATCCATTATTACCATTTCATATTATTGATTGCAGTATCCGTTAAGATATTTCCCTTAGTGATTTTCGCTGATACTAGGGACCTTATTTTCAATTCTAAGGACCTAAATGGCGTCCCTGAAACACTTAATAAAAAAACCTGCTAATTGCTTAAGACTGCGGTAAGTGTTGAAGATTTTTTTTGGGAGAGGTAGGTGTTTTTCTGTCTGAAATTTGTATCCGCTCCATTTTGTGATATGCCTGCTGCGGCCAAGGTATTTCCTGTAGTGTGGGATGAAATTTCTATAAATTACTGCTGTATATTTCGCATTTTTCCTAAAAAACGTTTTTTTAATCGCAGCAGCACTTGCAGTGTCAAAGATGAAAAGATTTGATGTAGCTTTTGATCTATTTCAAGAGTACACAAACAGTTGGCAGGCCAACCTGGGTTATTGCAAGAGCGCAGATCAGTCACCAAACTAAGCAAGCAAACGTCGTGAGTGTGCCAATCAGAAACGCAGCATTTAACAACTTTCCAGAAACACTCAAACCCGGATTGGGTTCTTTGATTATATTCAGACATAAAATAAGCTGATTAATCACGAAACCCTGAAACCAGAGTAACGTAACGTGAAGCGGTTCAGTATTGTATAACGTCAAACAACAGCGTTGTGCGTTCACAGATGCGACCAGAATCAGCGACCAACTGCCTAGATGTAGGCCAGCAAGTTATATATAAATATGTTAAGCTGTTTACAAACAAACACGTTGAATCCAATCACGAACAGAACACGCCTGAATTTATACATTAGAAATGCCCAGACCACTACAGCACATATGCAACCAGCACATACTCAAAACTGTCACTTTCGGGCATTTTTACAACATCAATGTTATTTTTTCCAGTGGTTCGCTTTCAACCGTTTTGTTCAAAAACCTCATTACTATGTTTCCCCTGACTTTTTTCATTCTCTTTTGAAAGCTGCTAAGCGCTGCCCTGATTTGCATGATTTTCAAAAACTTGTGGAGACGGCCTCTCGTACGCTGCTTGTTGCTTCATTTTTCTGGTTGAAAACTACAATTGAAACAATGCCATCGAATTTATAGGATTAACTCGAGTTTTGTTTCAGTTTTAACTCTTCCTCTCGATGATGCAGTAAACTTCTAAAAGAACTTTGTAATTGATAGAATGTTAATATTTTTTTATTCCCTTCTGGTAATGGTAGAAGTGAGAGCGCACTCATCAAAGCAAACATTTGTCTTTGCTTTATTTTTAACATCATAAATGAAAACTATCGTGAGCTGCAAAAGTGGTTTTGAATAGGATCCAAATGACTTCTCTACATTCAAATTTTCCTAATAGGCAAACCTTTCGCAACCGTAAATAGGTTTTTTCCGATTATTAGAAAAACTCATCAGTCCGTAGCCTGGTGATAATGCATCCGATTCAGTGCTGGTAGGTATTGAATTGAAATTTGGGCCAGATTTCCCCAACACCTTTCAAATCTGTCCTGCAGTTTTCTTGCCTGGAGTCCGATGTAAATAAAGCTGCTTGAAAAATCTCTCACATCTGCTTGGACATGTTTCGGAAATGAGTGATGCAACCATTCGTGAAGGTCGTCCTTGCCTTGCATACTGCTGAGTCATAGGCAACTTCTGCATCCCCTAAACAAAGCACTGATTAGGCGTCATTGTGTGTGTGGTCTTGTGCTCTGATCGTAACTACCAACGCTTACGTGCTTGTATGTATCTTGTACCCACGTTCACGCTTGTTATGGGTAATGACTTTATTGTCGTCGAACTTCAAAAGACGGGATGGGCCATAATAGATTTTTAGTGCAGGTACTTGCTTTGGAAAAAAACAATGTCAACTTACCAAACTTTGTTGCTTTCGAAAGCAGACAGCAAACTTGCGAAAAAAGTTTTGGCAACTTCTTTTGAATTCTTTCTATGGAGAGTTGCTCAACGGTTTCTCATAAACAAAAAATAAGATAGATGAAATTAGTTGATGTCAACTATGCACAATTTTTTTCAGTGTCAAGATTGAAAATTGATCTTGATGAAAGGATCAATTTTGAATCATTGAATATCATCTCACCAACATTGCGCGGTGGAAAATTGGTGCCAACAAACCTTCAGATGTTGAACAAGCCCCTCAAACTTCCGCAAGAACCTGCTGATGAACGCCACTTAGAATGGAGCAACGATGGTCAACATCGCAGGAGGGAAGATTTTAAGAAACTCTATAAACATCCCCCCGGTAATATTACTCATAACGAAATGTTCAATCGCATTGCAACGGACCACGAAAACCAAAGGGATGAAACAACACCTGGTCCAAATGTTGCTGCCGTAGTTGGTCAGCCAGGTATTGGCAAAACAACTTGCCTAAAATCATGGGGTGGGCAGATTGTAGAAAAACAAATCTTAGAAAATGCATCTCTTGTATTTCTCATTTTCGTGCGCGGCATTCGTTTTACTCATAAGCAGAATCTTCTGCAGTTTTTGCTTTCGACTGTTTATGCTGACAGGCCGTCTTATCCAGGATCGGATGATGCCATCGTGCAACGAATCGTTGACGATGAAAATGTCATCATTTTAATCGATGGCCTAGATGAAGCAGCAGTAGACAATATATACCTGAAAGCATGTGATGTGCACCCATGTAATGTGGCCTATCCTTTGCATTTCTTTTAAATTTGGTAGGCGGTAAATTGCTACCCCGTGCAAAGGTAGTTGTTTCATCAAGACCAGACCAACTTTATCGATTGCATCCCTCACATCGACCAGAGTTCATTGTCCAGATTCTTGGATTAAACGAAGATGGTCGAGATGACATAGGCACACAGCTATGTCCACAACGATACGAAGAAGTAAAGCAAATGTTATTGCAGAATCCTGACGTATTGGACTATTGTTATGTCCCGACCCAGTTTATCTTAACTGTAGACTACTTGCTACAGCATGACAGTGAAAAAGAGTTTATATCACTGAGTAAAGTATTTGCTCATGCGTGCAATGCTTATGCCAGATCAGCTAGCTCAGATCAACTCAGGGAACGTGATCTATCTAGAATGGGTCTAGAATTGGATAAACTCGGTATGCTAGCATGGAATGGATGCAGTAACAGGCATGTAACTTTTAAAACCGAAAACTTTGAAGAAGTTGGTCTCAGCAGAGAATCCATTGAATCATTTTTGAACACGTCTGTTTTGGAAAACGTTGATCTGAAGTGTCGCATTTTAGCCAGCGACAAGCGAAGCTACTTTTCTCATTTACTGTGGCAAGAATTTTTTGCTGCCCTTTATTTAATGATGGTCATGAATATGCAGGATTTCGAAACGTTTGCCAAGCGGCTCAGGCAAGACCATTGGCAAGTTGTGCTGAAACTTGCATTCGGTTTTTCTGATAGCGACACCTTTTCCGTTCTACAACCATTAATTCTTGCATGTAAGGAGGGTGAAGTGAAAAGGCATTGCGAAGAGAAAACAAAATGGTTGCAGAGATTTGCTATTCAACAATGCAGATCTTCATCTCTTGGCTCTAATACTTTGTTTCCCGTTTCCAGTTGGGTTCGTGAAAGTAGTAATGAAGCAATTGCACGGGAAGTTGCAGCAAACCTTCCACAAACAATTAACTTCGAAAAAGATGCTGCAATTCTTCCAAGTGACATTTCTTCCTTGTTTCATCTTCTTAAATACTCCAAATCACCTCATGAACTTCACGTTCGCGACTGCACATTTGCTGGAGATATTTGGAACCGATTCACCAAGGAAATTGAAGTTTCAGGGATAAAGGTTAGACCTATTTCTTACGTGTGTTTTTAAACAAATACAAAACGTTTTCACGTAATTCTGTTTTTAGTAAATAGGTGCCATTTTTCGTTGAAGTCTTATCGAACAACGACAATTCGCTACATTATTTTTAAGGCCAGCGAGCTTAGTCTCAGTACTTTCAGTACTGATTTGATGTTGTGTATATGTTACAGTGCGTAATTTTGATTAGAACAAGCATAATATCTTTTAATCAAAATGTACAATAATAACGTGCCTTAGACTAGATAGACTGTAGAGCGCTTCTGGAAATTAATCAACAACGATAATTTTCCCAAACTGAAAGATTTCGCACTAAAAATTCAATCGATGTTTGGAAACACATACGCGTGTAGGCGTACATACATTTTTTACGATGAAGCAAGTCATAACTAAAAGCAGAAATCGAATGGCAGACGAAACACTGGACCATAGTCTTCAACGTGCTACAATAATCATTGTTATTGATATAGGAACGACAGTGTGAGAGAAACCTGGACCACAAGCAATCCACCAATAGAGCTTTGTAATAAATTCCTGTTTGCTTTTGTGTAATAATTTTAATGACGTACTCACTTATCTCCGCTTTTTTGTTTTCATATCTTGTGAATCTATTGTTGAAAACAGGGGACAGCAACCTACGGTCTGTGGGCCGGATACGGCCCACCAAGCTAAATCACCCGGCCCGCAGCCCCTTTACCAAGTTGCAGTAATCGTGTGGCCCACCTAGTGGTTGCCCTTGGCAACTTCTTGTATTGAATACTTTGTACTTATGAGAAACCGCAATGTGCTATAAATGTAATGTATGTCGCATTTTTGGCGTTGGTTATGAACTGTCAAAATTAGAAGTTTTCTCGATTGAAATTGCATAAATTCCCAATACTTAGCAACAGCAAAAGGAGACAGAATTGTTGGTGAAAAATTAGTGCGGCCCGCCAAACTTGCATCGTTTGTTTTTGGCCCGCAACTTGACAAAGGTTGCCGACCTCTGGTTTCAAACATCATTTTGCTGGAAGTTGCCTGCAATTTGTCACGTTTTTGTAAAACGGCCTGTAGAGCGAAAACAGTTGGTTCACGCTGTTCTGAACTACCATTGCTTTGAAATTAATCTGAGGGTAGTTCAAATTCCTTGTGACCTTCATAATCTACACTTAACGTATACAGTTAATTGCGTTTGAAACCGTTCAAGTGGTTCTGCATGTATACGGTTTCCATTCAAAACTCAAATTTCATTGCACTAGTATCTTAAATCGAATGAATAATTTAGGAATGTTTCTTTTCTTGAACAAGCCTAAATGCAACTTTATCGCAATGGAAAGGCACCTCAAGCGAAGACTGGCAAGCCAAACATTACCTTGCCATGAGCTAGTGTTTTGAAATTGCAACATTTTACACGAAACAAGAGCACATCTAGTTGAAAAACCAACAGCTTCTGCTTGCATGTTGCTGGCATGTCTTCAACTAAGCGTCGTCGCTCTGAAAGTGTGGAGTTTGCTATTTCGGCATTGAACCAAAAGACTTTTCTGGTACGCATCGTCAACTAATAGAAAGTTTTTGCAGCCAGTGCGGTGTTGAGAGGAATAAGATCAAGCGCAATTCTTATTCTTGGAGAGTATAGCCTCGTAATATAATCATGTGTTCCCCTGATATCTTTTTCTGCATGGGACAGTGAATATGCTGTGCATTGCGTAACCAACCAAGGACTTTCCGTATTTTGCACTTGATGCGAGTTGCACAATGGAATGAAAACAACTACCCTCTTACAGTATTTTGTGTTGCGGTAGCTAGCCTTAGATGCGAGCCGTGGAGGAACTAGTCCGCAGAAAATTAGAGAAATGCGCGCCTGACGAACTTTCGCCTAAACTTGACCCCTGCGAACTCCGTGCACCACAGGGCTGTAGTCTCTTATTCCCTACAGAAACGCAAACGGAGGGCAATCAATCAGGGAAAACTTTGTTGTCACGAATCCGAAAGGCGTCAAACTTCAACGGGGATTGATCGTCAAACACGGTTTCTGAAATACAACAGAAACAACTAAGTGATTCTACCAAGCGCAGCAACAGCAAACTATTAGACCGCACTGTCGATTAACTCAGCGTGGCAAGACAATTAATCCTTGAAAGCGCGACTGCGAATTAAGTCAGTTCAGCAATTAACAGTGAAAGGAGTTTGCTGCCACTATTCTCAGGTAAATCTACGCGAACTAAAGGCACAGCGATAAACTTGCACTGGATTCACTGTGAGCTACAGATATAGGCGTACGGGAAGGCATTTTGCTGGGGGGGTGGAAAAAGTTTGCCGTGAAAATAACAATTTGCCCTAAAAATAGACAAGTTGCCCCGAAACTAACTTTTTAGTTTAATCCGAATGGGGCCTGAAGCCACATGTAAATCTGTTCTATACAGTTGAATTCGTTTATAACGACTTCCTCTGTAACGTCAATTCTCCGATAACGTTACATTTTGTTTGGTTGTGATGGCA
>JGI24022J15233_10005679_pt1 | contig 13307 bp, 6 predicted proteins | sample Ectturendosymbi2_FD_15233 | JGI IMG/M metagenome (IMG submission 15233) | reverse complement strand
GAATGAAGTCAACAGCAAAACAGGAACAGTTACATCCCCAAAATGTGTGTGGATCCTTGCCCCGTGGGGTCCACAACAATAGCAAGGTACTTCCACATTAAGGTTGCTACTGGGGCTCCTTTGAAAGCAAGGTACTCGCACATTTAAGTTGCTGTTGGGGGCTCCTGTGAAATCAAGGTACTTAAACANTACAATTGTTGTTGGGCACCCCTTTGAAAGTAAGGTACTTTCACATTACAATTGCTGTTGGGGGGCCCTTTGAAAGCAAGATGCTCACACATTACAGTTGCTGTTGGGGGCCCCTTTGAAAGCACAGAACTTGCACATTACGCTTTTTTTAAGGCACCTTCAATGAAGTTTAAAAGCAGAGTACTTACACATTTCAGTGGCTGTTGGGGGCCCCTTTGTTAGCAGATTACCTTCAAATTGCAGCTGCTGTTGGGAGCCCCTTTGAAAGCAAAGTACCTGCATATTACAGTTTCAGTAGGGGGGGCCTTTGAAAGCAGAGTACTTACATATGATCTTCTTTGTAGTACATTAAATGAGTGAATGATAAGTTTTTCATCAAAAATAAGGAAACTTTATGCGCGTAACACCTCAAGGGGAGCCCCCAAAAAGGGGGAGCCCGAGGCAAGTGCCTCGCTCGCCTTCCCTTACACACACCACTGCACACAGCTAAACGTTATTTGTAAATCTGGCAGGCGTTTTGGAGAAAATGTCCAATCGAGAAGTTTTTCACAACAAAATCGCACCGTAAATCCGACTGGAATAGTTGAAATGCATTGGTAGGTTTCATGTAATTTTCCTACGAAGAAAGTAATTGGGAAGGAGAATCTGAAAAGAGACTTTCTGAAAGCTGACCGCTTTAAAATTTTGAAAATCAACTGTGGTATTCACCCGGCGTTGTGCTTATTGAATAAATGACGCTTTAAAGACCGATTGTCCCACATGTAAACTCTATCCATGAGGTGCTCTATCCCGTAAGTATAACCCATTTGTGAAGAAATTATCAACGGACCGTTTACAAATGTGGTACCGTGTCATCGCACAGCACGCAGACACAGACCTGTAACACTTTTAAAATATTTTAGGGCATTTTTTAAAAGAATCTGTAGGCAAATCAGGCATTTTTAAAGAATTGTTAACTGCAAGGGCAATAGCACAACTGAATCCCCGTTACGCAAAATGGCATTATGAAGGAATACGGGATATATCAATCACCAGCTAAACACGTAAATCCACACTTTATCTGTAGCTCCTACACAAAGACCTGTGAGCGGCATCAATACTTTGAGATAAACGTAATAGCGCCAAACCACTATCACCACTTCTTATTCCAATGTAAATTCTTTCGGTTTTTCAGCTGATATAGCAATCTTTATAGAAATGAAATTTGAAAAGAAAAAACCTACAACTAGCACGAAAAAAGATTGCATCGAGCAGTAGTGCAGCTACCGATGCAACAAGTCGAAGCTTTTGTACTAAAACTGAGTGAAGAATTACCTGTCTATTATGGGACGTAAGATTAACACATTTTTAATCTGTTCCATGGTTATGGAAACCAAAACACTATGTTGTAGGACCAAACTTTTTTCGGTTTTACAAAAATACCAGCCAGCGAAGATACAGACATTAATTAAAGCTTCGATAACTCTGGAGGCTTTGCCGACTGCGACGAAACAAAAACGAAGTTGTTATGTTGGTCTCCAGTTTCCAAGCTTTCACAATGTTTTTAGTGCGTTTCCCATTTCTCTGTGAAGTAACTGCGTACCGCGCTGAACGAACTAGATCGCTCTCTAATTTACATCTGCTGTCGCCTCTCGTCAGCGAGAGTACATTGCTTATAGTTAACAAGCATTGTTCGTTTTTCGAATGCCCTGCAAATATATCGTGCACTCCGTAGTGACAGTTCGATCCATATCTCTGCAAATCCAACATGCAACACATAGGTTGCTGTATTTGTAGTACAAGATGCAACAGTATATATCTCAATATTTAACAGAGAAAAAAGCATGATTTGCACTGTTGTTTTTTGCTTCAACATCTCAAGCAAGGACCTGTAGTTTTGAGAAGACAGCTGCCAACCAACCCACGCATTCCGATCAGTGCCCACTTAACGAAATTATTTGTTTTTCATTCCACAAAAAGTGGCTACAAACTCCCATTTCGCTCGATTTGACTCCGGTTTTCTAAAAACAAGCATATCTCTGGTTTCGAGGAACGGACGCTAGGGTTTCATGAATGTGTTCCGTAACAGTTCAGGTCAACTTAGAGTCAAGTAATCAACTACTTTTTATGGCAGTTTCGAACATCATGATGGCAATAAGGTTGTTTCGCATCGAGTAGTCCTCACCTCAACTATGCTACATTATGTTTAGGAACAATTAATCATCTATATGAAAAACAAACATTTTTCAGTAACTTTCCTGCCTGATTTGACAGTTTATGAGTAACAACAGATACCTCCAACCGTAATAGTGAAGCTCGTAGTTCAAATTTTAGGTGAAACTCACTCTCATTTAAAAAGACCAAACCAGTACAAAAAACTCTCTCTTTTTGAAATGTGTTGGCAAAATGCGTTTCAGAATAAAAGCAATTGCTAAACCTCTGAGCGCCGCATATCATCGACTGGTTTAGTTCTCCTGAAGGTTGCCGAAGCTTTAAACGGAGGTGTGAACAATTCATGAACCATGACGCCTGGCATTTGGCTGAAATCAAAAGAGGTGTCGACATGATAATTTGGGATATTTTACAGTTTTTATTTTCACTTTGGCGAAAAGCTGGTTTAAAAACAGGGTTTCCACACAAGTTAACTTAAGACTTATAAACAATACCGAAGAATGTCATTTGATCAAAATAACTTCGATAAAGGCTGACTGATTAGATGGAAACAAAAAAATGGCAGTGTAAATGAAAGTATGATTTAAAATAACTCTTCCCTGTGTGCTTATTCAAATGAAGCGGTGGAAAGAGCGTTGCTTATTTTTACGTTAAATTGACCTATGCTTTGAATATACCCATCTTCAAAAACAAGTTCGGAAACAGCCTATACAAGCTCGATTACTGCCGGACAAAATCTACAAGCAGTTTTAGGTACCGTGAAATTTGCTGTATTTAGCGTCTGTTTCAACTTGAACCAAGGAACATGATAGCAAGACATTGCAGTTACCTGATGGTAATTCCCTTCGGCGCATCGGAAGTACATTTTTGCCAGCAACCAATCATGATGGTTGTCTGACGGTGTGAACAGGTAATCACGATCGCCAGGTACCAGTTGTATAGCAATAGGCACGAAGTTGTCGTGGGCGTTGACGTAAAACAAACAGTAGGCGTCGGCGCAGTAGATAGGTCTATCCTCGAGGTCGGTATTTCGTCCCACTCCACCAAGCAACCTTTCGTAATCGCTTAGGTATATCCTTCCTGCCTAGATATGTACAATGCAATGTTTGCATGGTGAGAAAGGTTTCTGTAAGACAACCACCCGAACACACAGAACGTAGAGACGCTGTGCTTATTATTCGCCAGGTCGTTGCTTCTAGACTGGAAACGTGATGTTGCTTTGGAAATGCATTGCCAGCAATTTGTTTCAAAGACCTAGAAACAGGTATATTTATTTGTAATTCATCTTTTGACACTAGTGAGTACCTACTGATCAGCCTAGGTGTGTTCTGTGCTATTTCTTGAAACATTCACCTTTGTCTAAAATGAAGCATTTCTACAAAGAAATCGCCCCTCTGCAAGTTCTAGGCAGAATTATTATCGATTTCCTCCGGAAAACAGATGCCCATCCAAAATCATTTGATAAATGCTCTAATATGTTCATGACAAGTAAGCTTTTACTGGATATTACTCTTTTGATTACATCCCACACAACTGACACAAAGAAATTGTGCCCGGACGCTTTAACGGAAAGCCAGCTTGTCCTCCGGAACAAACTTCGCTAGCAAGATATTTTCACCTTACACATAACAAACCTTAGCTAAAAGCTCAGCTAAATCACAAACTTACTGAATGACGCAGTCTTTCTCTGTGAATACTATAAAAGTCACGAACTAGGATGTTAAACGTCATTGCTTGTGGGTTTGCGAAACAAAAGTTTATCTACATACTAGAGAAGGTTGCAAAGCTGAAGTATTTATAATGTGCAAAACTATCAGTTTTTAACTGTAACACTTCATACAGCTACGTAATTCCCAGAAAGACGTAACAAACAAAAGGTAATGAAAACTAACAATACAGCATTATTTTGCAGTTGCAACCTTCAGAAAAAAGTAAATTTTTCATCATCACACAGTTTTTCTTATGAGGTGACTACGTGCTATGCAAGAGAGAGGAGGTTATAATCACCACAAATTTTCAGAAAAACGTAAACACGTATGGACGACGTGTTTTTCAGAAAAAAGTTTTTCTGAAAATTTGTTCTTTTTCCTGAAAATATTTTTTCAGAAAAAATTTTCAGAAAAATGTAAACACGTATGAACGAAATAAGCTTTATTGGTTGTGAAGTAAAATAAAAACCTGCATTTCCTCCTCCAGCGTAGTCCCAGGTCTAAGGCTGGTTGATACGTCCTCATGAGTTACATTGAACTTGTCTGGCAAGCAGGTTACTCTCTCAAACGAAAGTGGACTAACACCGTTTAGTACCCGGCGTCCCATACCTTCATCTGTATCCCACCTGCATTACACAAAATGCAAGGTATTTCTTCAGCAATTCGCTTCAGTTTCAAAAACATATTGATGAAACAGGAAAAAAAATCAAGTTTCTGTTTTGGCAAACCTGCACGTTAAGTTGTTTCTCATAGATGTCCTTGATGTTATAATGGACATAGTTAGATTTCGTTACAAAGTTGTTCATGACAGAAGTTCTCAAATTTTCTGGTCACGAAGATTCTTTTTAAGGTATTTTGAGAGATCGTTTAGTTCTCTAAAATTTTTCAAACGATATCTCAAAACACAGTAGAATCTCGCTGTATAACACCACCAAAATGTACTAAAATGTCACACTAAAAATTTGCTTTTTTGTGTATTTATCTGCGTGTTGAGGCTGTAACTCGCAAATATCCTGAGTCCACAGACTCTATGTTGGGAACCACTGAGCTGGTGAAACTGCAATGCAGAAGAGTAAATCGAAGTTAGGCCAGAATTGCTTAGCCTACGGTCCTGGGCTTGGTCTCGCCTATACTGTACATTGTCGACTTTCACAGACACATGATATCTATGGCAGTGGTTAAGTTATAAGCAAAAGAATACAAAAAAAGAAAAAACGCTTGATCACAACACGTTACGGATTAGATGTTGCTATGCGCAGGCATTACTCGAGAGGAACAAACACTGAAACAATGCATCAGCAATTACTGCATTCGCTCAACGTCATGCTCAAATGTTGCACTGTGAGAATAAAATTAAGGCTTGTGAAAAACAGCAGACATTTTAACAAACGAATGAAGGGATCAACGTAGCATAGAAAAAGTATGTTATGTCGGAATGCCCAACTTACGCATTGCAGAATTTCTAACCTACTTCCACACAAATTGTGTTTTTATTATTGCAAATAAAAATGGTTATTCTTATTATTGCAATCTAGCACAACAAGCTCTGTTCAAGGTCTGTTTAAGTTGGCCGATCCGTTGCTTAGGTGCTGTATCTCCCTGTGCTCGAGGCATGTTCATCACTCGATGTTTTGAACCGCTGCTCTAACATGTTTTGGCTTTAACATTCTGGGAAGTTGGCCTTTAATGCACTGCACGCCACCATATCGTATTTCAGCCGGACTCTCAAACCGTTTGCATCAGTGCTTTTGCAGAGATAAAGCTCACATCCTCATACCCTTTTGTGGCCGCTGGACAGGTTTCTTCTGCACCGAGTAGATCGTAGAGGCGGTGATAGTCGTCCAACGTCTGCAGTGGCATCACTTTACCTGCAATGAATTCATAGAATTGTCACGAAAGGACGAAGAATGAGGCAAACCTGGATTTTTGCCTGAGCAACGACACCAAAATGACGCATTCGTGTTGTAAACCTATCACGCAAATCAATTAGTTGTAGCGTGGGCGGTAACAGAGCACCACAACACAACCAGAATCAGTTGCCCTCAAGCATACGCAGCGTTTTCAAGAACACACCTCAAGGCTTTACGCGCAAAGGGAAGAAGTAAACGCGACATATGGCGCTACTTTCATGAACTTTCAATGAAATGCACACTCCTCACATTATGTGAGTTCGAAAACACAAAATACTGCCGACATTATTTAGAACTACGATCCTATCTAATTTTACCGCACACTTTTGCAAAATGCTTCGGTTGCAACGAACTTGTTTTCTGAGCAAAGTAGGTGGCAAACACAACCAACAAATATGAGTTAAAGAATCTACTAAACTCTAATTTCACTCTTTTCACTGAATAATTTTCTCTAGTTCAGTTTTGTGTGTTACTTTGTCCTCAGGATGTCAGGATGTAAACTTTGTACTTTTTTGTGGTTCCTTATACTTAGATATACTGTATGCATCTACCGTATGTGTCCTGAATGCAAATAGTTTTTGATCTTGTTATATACATTCGAAATTCTCTCTCAGCTAGTTGCCACCTACCAGAAATTCTTTGGGCGTAGGAATTCAGCAAAGCAGTGAATCTCGTTCTCTGGAGGTCAGAATATCTGACCTCGTCCCGCTTTAGAAACTTCGGCAAGTCGTCGTAAGTGGCTGCGCTTAAAAGCCTATTCATTCCCCATCCTAGTTCAATTTTAGTAGGCCTTGGACTCCACGCGAAAAGTACTTTCCTTCTGGCAATATCCTGCTTGCGTAGATCACGAACGTAGTCGTTTTGTACTTTTTGCGGCAACATGGCTAAGGAAAAAAAAACATAATTTCATCAAACTCAAAATTGAAACTGTACTTGAACTTGATGTTATAGATTTAGAAGCGGATAATAACAACTGTAAAACATTGCTAAAAACGACTATTTTAACATTTTTTCATGCAACAGATGAAAAACAAGCAGAATGAAAAGGAACAAACTACAAAACAAGTGCTCATACAATCTTTCTTACAAATACTAGCAAGGTTTGACAAACTTTCAAACCGTCCTTTGTGTAGCCATATTGGAGGGGTTGCATGTTGCAAATGTTAAGGTTTTAACAAAAAAAAATTAATAAAATGGTGTTCGTTTCGCATTACACTTTAACCATTAAGAAAACCTATACGAACGTACTCGTAGTCGTACATGTTCTTTCAAGAACGTTTTTGCAAAACGGCCAAAACAGAGTAAAAAAAAAAAAAACCGAAAATTGATGCCGGTTTACAAGAAACTTAGACTAGCAGTGAAACAGCAAACGCTTTGTTTTGCAAAGACAATCGAAATGTAATTCACTAATCCATTTAACCTCATACCTGCTCCTGTAGTGACTTCTGTTCTGCTCTCAATCCAATCGTAAATCGGGAATTCCGCTCTTTGACCGTCGTACGTTATCACGATATTATCGCACAGCCACTCGTCCTCAACTTTCCCGTTCTCAAGCTCTGTGTTTCAAAAACATGTATGTCAGTTTAAGTTGGGATAGATAAAATGTGATTATTTGCAAAACTTAACAATGAATTAGAAAAACTTAAACTGGGGAGTTTTTACTTTCACATGACAATTCTGGTAAATTTTAAAATTGTTGAAAAATGTCTTCAACGTCGTCGATTACAGAATGATTTTGTGGGGACAAATTAACTGCAATTTACTCTTCCATATACATTTCCCCTGCAATGAAAGCAAGTTTTAAAAATCAATTTCTACAAACAACAAAAAAAGTTCCTTAAAACTGATTTTTCACGAGCTTGAATCCACGCAACTGCAGTTCATGGCTATGGGATTGTTCATGAGTTTTGAGTTATTTACACAGGGGCAGCAAGTACTGAAACTTCTCTCTCTATTTGGCGCCGAGTAGCAAGCGACTCGGTAATACGCGTGGAACGATCCATTCTTTTAAATAAAATTAAAAATAAAAAACAAACTAAAAGTTTTGGCCATAGTTGGTCCTTACTAATTTTTAATTTTTTATTTTAATGTATTGAAACAAACACCAAGTCCATAAAGTAAAAGCACACACTGTCTGCACAAGGCACATTGCTCAAATTAGACACAACAGAACGTTTTACGACGGCTTTGGAGGTAGAACCACAGGGTTACCGACACTTTCTTAACACTATTGTTCGCTAACCCGTAACACTTGATACAACACATTAGTCCGCAAGTATTCCGTTGGTGTGGGTATTTTCCAAAAAGTTGCAATGGCGCATAGTTCTAATTCATAAAAAATATCGTCGCCCTGAGATTATCGTCAGTTTTGCTCTTCATATAAAAATTAAAATCAGAAAACTTATTTGTTTGTGAAAAACAGTTTCCGTAGGCTGCCATGTCGTTGCTCAGTTCATGTCACATACGATGCTGCTACACACACAAACAAGCAAGTCTGCACTATTTGGTTTTCGGTTTTGTGAAATTACCACACAAACCCGCTCAACATTTTGCCAATAGTGACAATATAAAAAGTTTGTCTCCTTTATTTCAGCAGTTAGGTTCACAAGAAACTCTAGGTGGAAATGTAAGTGTACGTATATCCTAGTGATGAAGGTTTTATGACACTTTATTATTTCTAAATATTGTTTAAATAGACAAATTTGTTTCAGTAAGCACAAGATGGACATTACAATTCAAAAGCGTAGAAGCAAAACCTTTCATCGGCAGTCAAAGCTTCAGGTTCAAAGCGTATTTTCATGTGCTTTTTAAGCTGCCAGTCCAGGTAGAGGTTTAGCACTTAGCAGCGGTGAGATCGCTTTGTATACATACTCACTGATTCTGATTATTATCGGTAGGCCAACATCTCTTGTATCAAGCTGAAAATGGTCAGTCTGTCCTGGCTCAAAATCATCCCTTAAAATGTGGTCGAGTTTTATCCACCCAGTAGCATCTCCATCCTCTCCAACAAACTCCATTGAAACCGCTGCATCAGTTCCTGCTTCGGCGAATGCATCACTGGTCTAAGAAACGAAGCATTCTAAATTCTGATGCCACAGCACACGGAGATGCAGCCAGGTGCTTTGGACTGAGAACAAAACCAAATCTACTATTCGTACAAAAAAATTTGAAGATCTTATGGTAGAGGAGGGTGACTTGGTGTGAAAATCGGATGTGCCATTATGGAAACAATGTATGCTTTTCATATTCCAATCGTATTGCTATGCAAATTTGATTTTCACTATAAATGTTTTGACGAAATCTACTTTTCTCGTCGTTGTAATCTAAAATTTCGTATTTTATGAATTCATTCGGTGTTATAAACTACATACGTATCGCAAGCTACGTGATTTTGTAAATAGCCTCTACCTACAACGATAGCAACAACATAACATGACCGCTTATTTTTTCAGCATTTTAAAATAATTTTTTTCTGCAGTTAACAGACTGCTTGTCTGGCAGGTTTGGGAAAAATTTTCTTATGTGCTTTGCATGCAGTCGTACATCCTTCAATTTCGCACAAGCACTTCCACGATAGACCTCTGCGCATAATGTGCCGTATGTGACAAACATTTTTCGAAAGCGCCCAAATCAAACCAATAAGCACACATCCAAAATATTGCTTTTACAATATATCACTTTTATACCAAAAACAGTTAATGGTTTCTATTCAAACATTGCCAAGATTTCGATGGTGCACAATATGTTAAGCCAAGATGAAAAAGATGAAGTAGCTAAAAGTTTTCTACATAATGAAAAAAATACTTGTCTTTGTAAGATATTTTTTTATCTAAAAGCAACGAAAACTCGAAAAGAAACTGTTTGCTATACTTTCAGTAATGCAAGTTGACAAGCATGAAGCTTATCTTTACCAACTCTTCGTTCAAGAATCCAGAAGCAGAAAACGTCTTCGCGCAGGGGCTTACTTAAGCTAAGCAAAAGATGTTGTGAGGAGATTCATGACAAATCTAGGTCTCCTAAATATAAAAGCTGTCATCGAGTTCGCACGAGGCCTCCTGTTTCTTTAGGGGGTCTTGGAAAAACTCAAATAAAGTGCAAAGATGATCTCGCCAAGATTCAGGGGCTTCTGCTCATTGATTTACGAAGAGGCATATAAACTGCACTGTTGTTACTGAAACCAATAACAATTCATAAAAACCTGAAGATCCAGACAAAAATAACATATTCCGCTATCGTATTGCTTTGTGCTACGGTAAACAAACAAATGAAATTATAGAAATGTCACCAAAAGTTACCTTACCGTAACTTTCACGCCGTAAGAAGCCAAGCTGGAGTTCTCTGATGTTTCTGTTGTGTTCGTTTTTCCATGTTTTTGCCCCATTTTTACAAAATAACAGCGTAACTATCGTCTAAAAAGTTTACAATAACATCATTAGGAACGTTAGCATGGTGAGTATTCAGGAATTGTGCTAAAGCAACTTACAGAAAATTGATTTTTCTGGACAGAGTGCGTATAAATAAATGGCGTACAACGGAACTTGATAAGATTCTACCTTGGTAGCAAATGTTACAGCTGAAAGAATCCAGAGTTTACCAAAGTGTGACAACCTGTTTGCAGACGAAGAGCACAAACAAAGAGCTCTTTTTCAAATATGGCCCTAATTTGCAAACACTGGAAGTAAAGACGACGTTGGATGCTGCGGAGAAGAACGTAAAGACGATAAATCGGAAAATATAATAAACAACTAGATGGAATTGACAGATGTATGTGGTAGTATGACAGTACTTGAAACAAACAATTTGACAACTGCGCAAGATAGAAATCGCATGGCCAGTCAAAATTTCATATTTTAGAGGTGATATGTGGCTAAATGTCCAGCCCGAGAAGCAACCCAACAGCGGAAGAAAAAATAGCGTTCGTGTGCAATGAAGTCGTTAGGGCCTGACAAGCAATCACCGTGATGACGTTATCGACTGATAAGAAGTGAGTGTCTCAAAAGCGATAATCGCGCTGTTGCGCCTTCGTGTGTAATGAACTCAAGTTGAAATTCTTCCGATAATTGTAAGACGCAGGCATTTGTTGTTTTCAGTGTTACCCGATTGTTGATGCAACGTCTTATAAAGTTCTGTTTCAGAAATCACAATGAAATCGGAAGTAGTACAACCCAGGTCATAAATACTGTATTGAGGTTTGTTTGCTATGCGACTGTTAAAAAGTTTATTTCAAGTCTGGATGCTCAACAAGCTGTGCCCTAACCTATTACAAATTTAAAGACGCTTGTGCCTTTGTTGTTTTCATGTACGATGAAAAAAGTTTTTTTCAGCAGGAAAAAACACTACTTGAATTGTATCGAAAACGCGCAGGTTCGCAGTCCAAAATTAAACAAGATAGAAATTGTTATAAGTTAAAGATCGAACGCACAAGACAGCCACGCTCCAGCTCTCAGGTTCACTACTGATCCTCCGGATGCATTAGTACAGAGAGCTTCAAGAAGTAAAAGCGTTGTTATTTTTCAGAAGTAAGCTAAGCCAAAGTAACGTACAGAGCATTTCTGAACAGTTGAACATGCAACACGATAACATTAATGTCACTTTTTTGCGCAGACTAACAAAGGTGCAAAATTTATGACAGCACAACTCTTGGAAGCTGCGAAGAAAGTTATAGACCTAATAATCGTTTGCCTTTCCGATAAAGACCGGGCTTTGCTCTAGGTTTTCTTTGTTACTTAAGGCATAATCTAAACTTTATGAATGGGTTTCACGACTTTAATCCTGTGTCAAGTTTTCTTTAAAATTGATATTTAAAAGGATGTGCGGGCTTTAAGTTTTAACTCGTATTTAAAAAATGTGAAAAAATTTTCACAACAAGCGGCCCTTTAACATAAAATCCAGTTCAGAACCTCGCCAACTCTTCCTCAGACGCAAGCATAGCATGAATCTATTGCTTATAGCGAAACGCACTTTGCAAATCAAACATGAGATTTCACATCGCACTATTGGCACCACACCACGCTACACAATGAACGGATTCCTTTAGGATGACTAAGACTCTACGTCGTCGTATACAAACCAGCTTTAAGTGCCAGGCGAGCTAGCCAGCCAGATATGTAAGTGAACAAGTGCTTAACATACCATGATGTCTGTTTGCACACATGCTGGACGATGCCTCATAAAGCGGACGCGGCAGACTGGATTGCAGCTGCATTGCAACTTTCATTCAGGGATTTTCTGTCTTTCGGAATTTTTTAAAAACATTCGATTACAACGTTTCATTGCACATTCACAGCCATGCATTCAATTTTGAAGTGTCAAGATCTTTTAAAGTACATTTGGGGTTCAATGTTCAAAACAGCTTGAAACTGATGTGTAATCTATAGATGTAATTACTCGAATCTTCAGATGGCACCATTTCGATTTTTGTGGTCCCTTTAAATCAGGGGTGTCAAACATGCGGCCCGTTGCGGGGTTGAATCCGGCCCGCGGGATGATTTTGTAAAGTAAAAAGTTCTTTGTTTGCTTGAGAAGTTTATCCAGTCATACTTCGATAACTGGTGACTAGATTTCAATTACTTGAAACCTTAACGCAAATATTTTATTGTTTTTCACTGTTTTCTCACATGAAATTTTCCCGTTTTCTGCATATTTCCTTTTGCATGTTCACACCGGTTTCAACTTTCAAACAGGTATATATGAACATGCAAAAGTACAACTACTGTTGATAAAGTTTAACACAAGAACTCCTGGAGAAGCTATACCTTGAGCTTCAGTGATGTCGATTTCGAAACCTTCAGAGTTCTAGGTACAACTCTAACTATAATTTTCTACGTAAAGCTTCTATTCGATTTATTGACCGAAAATAAACTGCTCAGAAATCTGTTCGACAGGGTAAAATTTGAGAATCCGTAAAAGCAGTAAATGCAGAAAATTGCGCTTTGAATTACGAAAAATGTCGAAATCGACATCGCCGGATTTCTAGTGTCAAAAAATATGCGGAAATGTTAACTAAAACCACTTGCTCAAGCAACTTCCTATTTCAAGTATGTCAACCTGGAATGAAAACTGGGAGGACATCTTTGTAGTTTTTCGTGAAAATAAGAGACAAGGAAACTGTATTGTGGCGTAATAAGGACATATTGTTAGATGTAGAACTATTCCAGGCTCGGACTTAGGCTTCTACTTTTCCTTAAAATTGCTCAGTTTAGCCTTTGTTCTCTGTTCCTTGGCAGCTTCGTTTCCCAAAATGTCTTTATAGAAACAGAGAAAAGTTGACAAAGAATGCAGAGTTTTCCAACACAGTTGGTCCGTTTCTTATTTTTTTACGGAGGTGAATGTGATACCTGCATGTTTG
>JGI24022J15233_10005676_pt1 | contig 13308 bp, 7 predicted proteins | sample Ectturendosymbi2_FD_15233 | JGI IMG/M metagenome (IMG submission 15233) | reverse complement strand
GCAAACAACTTTAGTACATCCACGTGTTTTGCGATTTTTGAACTGATTGAGTTCATGTGCTTTGGCTCAATACTCATTTACCCGCACGAAGAATTTCTCATCCCGCGCCCGCCCCGCATCAAGTTCAACCCGCACCCGCACGCAAAGCAGCGCGGGTTCCTACATCCGCCCCGCAAATGCGGGTACCCGCAACCCGCGCGGGCTGACCCGCCCCGCGCAGGACTCTAGTGTGGATGCGGTTGACGAAATAGCCGCATCCACATCCCTGGTTTTGACAAAATCAAAATCACACAATGAAATCAGCCACGTGTATATTCAAAAAAAAGCTTGACGTATTGCTGCGTGGAGATGCTTCACAATACAATTAAAATTACGCATGTAAAGCACTGTAAAAGAAAGCCCTTATTATGAAAAATTACAAAATTGAAACACATGCAAAAAAACAGTATCACCTAATTGCATTAAGCCAATTTAACTGAATGTACTAGCATGTTGTTTTGCAAGTACTATGACTCCGACTTGTCGGTATGAATAGTAAGGAAAAACACTCATTGAACAACAAGAACAAACTACAACTTATCCATCAGAGCTACAATCTGTGAAAGCTCACTCAATGAGTAAAGGCATCTTTAAAATGGCAAATGAGCTAACATTTGTAGGCCTATTGACTTTCAGTTAATGTCCAATGAAATATAATACAAATAAACTGAGCAAGTTTTAATAGGATGTTCCACAAACTTTGAATATTGCATTTTAACTCAAGAGACTATGGTGACACAAAATTGAATTGAACTATAAACCTAGGGGCATGCAGAGGGGGGCAAGCAGGGTGACAGGCCCAAGCGTCAAAAGAATGAAATTACACAAGTTACATTTTATTAAAATGCTGAAACTCAATGCTTCTTCATATTGTAAGGTTACTAATACATGTTGCATGGATCTGATGGCAACTTGAATGAGTTGGGTATGCAAATGTATGTTAAGGAACCCAGAAGAGATGAAGCATTTACATCGTTTTTAAGGGATTATGCCCTATTTCACTTCCTGCTTTTGTAGGCTGGCCAATTCCTGCTAACCTATTCCTAATCTGCAACTTGTAGTCTTTCAAATATCTCTCTATTCTCTCTAGAGCCTGGGTTCTCAAAATGTGTGTGTGTGTGAAAGTTTTGCAAAGGATGGTAGCAACATATTGTTGAAAATATTAAATGCATTGCTGTTTTATTATCATTTCACTATAAAAACCATAATAAAATACAGCCAAGAGTACAGAGAACAAAAACATGACCTAAACATGCTTGTTCAGAGTAGGTCTATGGGTAGTAAGGAATGCTTCCTGTTACGATGGTGTCTTGTTGGCTTGATTTCATTTCTAGTGGCAATGCAAATTGTGTCACAAGGCTATATCATTCATGATGATTTGGTGACAGATTCTTCACTTTCAATTGTAAAAAAGCTCTTGGCTTTAGTCAGCACTGAAAGAGAATTCTTTTCAGTCCATGTAAAAATGAGGCAGTGCAAATATTTTTCAATAAAGGGGCTAAGTGTGTAACTCAGTGGTTCCCAAACTTGTTCAAGTCATTACCCAAATCAAGGTAGCGATGTCTCATTACCCTCAATATTTTTCAGTGATCGCTGATAATACAGAACAACATTGTGGTTTGCATCCGCGTTAACCCCCCAAGAATCATATATTACCATTAGGGATAATTTACCCCCAGTTTGGGAACCACTGGTGTAACTGAATTGTTCATATGTTCTAGTTAAAAAAATACTTCATTTGTTTTTACTAAACAATATCCTTAGCCATTTGTTTATAGTTCAGAAAAACAAAAGCGACAGCACTGTGCCAAACACCATGGTTGTATACTTTCAGATACTAATCTTAACAGAAAATAGACAACTATTTCTTATCATCAAGTGCTGCCTTTTTGGTGGGCTTTTGTGAATTCTTGTAATGGGTATGCTNTGAACTAGATATTGCATTTATTTGCATGCATAAATGCAATATTTAGTTCAAATCATATCCATTACAATAATTTTGCTCATAAACATATGACTAGAACTTGGCAAACAAGCAGTTGCTCCAGGCATTGCCAGACCTCTGCACACCCCTGTATAACCCATTGCTTGAAATGGTAGCTTGCCTCTACTTGTATGTAGTTGATTATAAATATATAAACCACACAATGTAAATCCAACCTTAAACACCAACACAAATGCTTAATAATGACTTATTAACCAAAGTGCATCTGGCATGTTTTGCATAGCATTTTACACACAAACCATGATACATCATTACAGTATTGTGAAACTTGGTCAAAAACTCACCCGGTTTCAAATAAATCATAACTGACATTGAAACCAGATGCGAACACCATTTTTCACATAGCACGATGTATGATTTCCAAACTGTGTTAAATCCAGTGTGTTATGTAAATGAAAACAGTAACATCAATTGGCCAAACAAAAAGCAGTCCTTGCACAGCACCAAATTAGAACCAGTGGTGTAGAGTGCTAGCAAATGTGTATTTCATAAAAAATTGTCACCAGGAAAAGCAATTTATGCAATCTGCTGTTTTCAGATCTCAAGACTGTACTTACGTACTTAAAAGTTAGTGTGAACTCATGCTGTCATTGAATAACAAACATTTAAATTGCTATTTTACAAAAATAGTGATGTATGTAAGCAGTCAAAATCGATCGCTGCACTGCCAAAGATCAAGTTGGTTACACCATAAAATCACACTGAAACAATAAATGGGCCTGCACCAATAATAAAATCCCACACACGGAGAAGACCAAACTTACTTTCGGGTAATTACTTGGTGAACAGTCAGCTGTAAGGCATGTGTGGTGGGAACATTTTCTAATGCTGGGAAAGCTCCTAAGTCACACTATGTGCCAGGAAATATTGCATTAACGAAGTATCAACCAAAAAGAGTAAATTTTACATTTAAATGAACAGAATACATCATCCCTACTAAAAGTCGTAGAACTCATTATGCAACATATTTTATACCCCTGCTACATTTTGACATGCAAACTTTTGTGCTTTGTGAGATTTGTTTAGGCTTACCTTCCAGTAATCTGACTATGATCTGCTTTGGCTTACCATTGTTCCTTACTGGAATCTCCAGTGGTGAATCAGTATATTGGTGAAGGTTTTCAGGTTATTAGCCTCTCGCAGTTGTAACCAACAAAAACAAATTCTCAGAAAGATACAACAATGACCAAACAAGAAGCAACAAACAGAACCTTCCAATTTCTGTAACTTTCCTTTGGATATATTAGTGTTTGGTCATCATTTTATTATCCAACAATTTGTTTCAGCAGACAACCAATATTTCTCCAAATGAAGATCATTTTAGAGTTTGCTAGTACTTTTGTACGGCTCTGAAAGCTATGAAATGATTTTTTAAATTAACCACAATTTCCCTTCTAAAAATTCATTGAAAAAGCTGTATACTGCAAACAGTCAAATGGCTAGTACACCATGGCAATAGTAAAACGCTAAAGCAAGTCAGAAAGGAATGACATGACTGATGCTGTCTAGGTTAAAATCCTCTATGACAATACAACCACCCAGGTGGTGACTGACCAAGATCTAGAAAAATCAGATAACATTTGTGAGCCATGTGAACATTGTTTTTTAGATGGCATGCAATTGAAGTTTCGCTTATAGATTGCACATGTGGTCTTGAGCTTTATTACACTTTTGTTCTGTTTAAACAAGTTAATGTCAATTATTTGAACTCAACCGTTGCTTATGATTAGCACCTTCGTATCCAGGGTGGATTCCCTGCGGCAATGTCCACTGTTGCCTGTGGTTTTGGTAGGAAATTCAAATAACCAGAAGGTGGATAGTGGTGGGCATTCTCCTCTTGTAGGCTGAACAGAAAATATGCTACACGGTTTGTTGCCTGTACACTAATCAATTGCCAACATAACAAAGCATTTCGAAAACAGTTTAGGCTACGTGCCACCACAACAAGCCTGAGCCTACAGCCACCTTCTAGTTGAAGGAAATTTTACTTCAATGGAAGCATTTTTGATATGTCAAAAGCAGCTAACACCAGCATTAAAGAATTAAACCTTATCAATATGTCTGCAAGTACTTACGTAAACATTTGCAATAAATTTTTCCTGCTTTCTCAGCATTTGACAGCATATTAAAGCACTTTCAGTGCACAAAATCGCAATCACTGCTGCAAGATCCTGTTCCCTTCTAGGTGGACCAACTCTAAAGAGCCATACTTTCAAACAACCTCTGAACCACAGAGACTTTGAAATCTCATTCTAAAACCTGTTATTTATAAAATTCCGTCTAGGACCATAATTTTAAGCCATTTCCAGGTGAAAAACATTAGAACCAATGCCCCAAAACACAATTTTTGGTTACAACGTACATTTACACTAGCCGAGAACTGTTGCAAAGATTTTCTGTTCATGGATTTCCGGTTGAAGAATTTGTTTTGGACCCAAAGTGAACAACTCTACATTCAGTTGCTTGGAAAAACACAAAGCACTTATAGAAAATGAACAATTTAAATTTGGCCCAGTTTTGTACTACTGAAGTATTTGAACTGTTAACTGTCAAACTTCAAAGCCAGTCTTGTGTAGCGAATAGCAAAAATCAATGGAGTTTATATACAAGTAAATGCATAATAGCAGTATCAGCTTCGTATGGCTAAGTACAACATGTATTAAGAACTGCAAATTACCTTATTTTCTGGTAATTTACCCACCATTTTCACACATCTTGAAAGCTTCATTTAAAATGAAACATTGCAAATAAATTTCATGTAATATTATCATCAAAAGAAGATATTCTAGCAGAAAAGCTTAATAATACACAATATTATCTAATAAGAGTCATAACAATCCAAATTCTGTAGAGTGAATTACAACTACTTCGCATTATTGATTTGCACATTTTATCTAGTCTAGGTTTAATGAAACCACTAAGCCTTGTGGTCATTTTCAGCTCCTGTTTTCTCAAACAGTTCATACACAAGTTCTACTGTTGCTTTGAAATTCACCAAAAAATCACCAGCAGATTTAGAAGTTTCTTCTTCAGTCAAACCTTCTTCCTTAGCCAAAGTTTTCATGAAGTCTGATCTGTATGGGCAAGCATTTGTTGCAGCTGAAACAACTTTTCCAACTATCCAACCATGGAATGGTTCTAGCGAATCTTTGTATGCTAGTCTAACACATGCCTTTAAATTTTCGGGATTTGGATCATAGTCGTTTTCCAACAAGTGCTCAACAAAGAGTGCAATAAACTTTAAACCTCGCTTGAGCCACATGAGAGCATTGGTTGCTATACCATTCCCATCCTTTGCTTTTAATTTTTTGTCTGTTTCTTTTCGTTCATTGGCAATAATGTCATCCAAAGTAGCAAACTTGTCTGGTGCAGATAAATACCTGTTTTTAATTTTGGTTATATTGCCAACAACATCATTTTTGACAGGTGCAAAGACTCTTGATCCCATAAGGTCAAAAAAACCAGGAATTTTTTCACAAGATTCGATGAAGTGAATAGTTAATATACGCTTGTCATCCGGAATTTCACGAAACCCAGGTTTTAACAAAGGCATTTTGCTGACTAACTAGCAAGACAATAAACCAGTTTTTCATGCAGCAAATACCTTTAAAACAATAGCAATTTTTAAAGAAAAGCAAGAAAACCAACACATTACCGATTAGCAGCTTAAAAGAAAAATTGTTTAGTACTTTTGAAAATACTTGACCCACACCGTTTGAAAATTTTAGGTGCACACAGATTTTTGCAAAAGGCAAGAGTACAGTTTTGATGGCAGCCTGTTGCTGGCTATCAAGTCATATGTTCCTGCTCAGAAGTTAGTTCAGAAAAGTTAACTCACAACTGTTCAACGTGGGTGTTGGACTCCAACAAGGGTGTGTGCTGACACCACTCCTCTTCATAGTGTACATGAATTGAATAGAAGGTCAAAGACAAGTTTATGAAGGTGCAACTGTTGGAAGCTGCAAGAACAACTGTTTGCTTTTTGGGAAAGTTTTAATACTACTTAACGCTTTCACGTCCGGCCTGTTTCAAGGTTTTCATGCCAAAGAAATGGATTGCAAATGGTTTTGTGCAAGCGTAACTCTGGTGCCGAAAGTGGTAGAGAACTGTTCAAAAGCTCAAAAGACTTGGCAAGTCTTCTAGTTTGCACTCGAAAAATTTTTTTTGGTTGGGGAGTGCAGATTTTTTATGAGTGACGTCATAAGTGGAAGACTTTTAGGACATCTTGGCCCACTTCACTTGGCCCTGGGCTCAGACCATTAGAAGGTAGTATTTTGCTGAAGTTTTTATTGGAAACTAGGCTACAATCCGAGTCTTTTGATACTTTGGATGACCTGCTGGGGCTTTGGGTTCAAAAGTGATGGTCTAAACTAAACAAAATATTCAATTAACACTTTGGCGTCCAGCCGCTTTTGAGGATTTTCAATTAAAAGCACCAAAGCACATGTGGCTTTGCGTGGGAATTTCTCTGCAAAGCGCTACCGACCTGGTTAAAGGCTATATATAAAGTAAGCGATATATTTGATTAATCCCTTAGTTAGATAATAATTTTTGTTTGTTTGAGATCATAACTTTTGACCCAGAAACACTAGAAAGTCAATCAAAGGCTTAAAACACTCGGACTCAAGCCTAGTTTCCAATAAAAACTTCAGCGAAACACTTTGGCCTAGTGGTTGGGCCCTAGGCCAGGTAACATGAGCCAAAATGGCCCCAAAAGTACTTCACTTATGACATCACTCACAAAAAATCCGCATACCCCAACCAAAAAATTGATTTATCATATGCAGACTAGAAGACTGGCCGATCCATTTGAGCCCTTGAACAGCTCTCTAGTGCAATGGGCAGAGGAGCTATGGCGTTGGTAAGGCAACTGAAAACTGCTGGTTTTAGGCGAAATCTAGGAACGAATATATCATATGCCGGCTCTCAAAAAGATAATTAGTTGATTAATTCATGTTTATTTTAGATCATAACTTTTGAATCAGTAATGCTAGAAAGTCGATCAAAGGCTCACAAGACTCGGAATCAAGTCTTGTTTCCAATGAGAACTTCAGCAAAATACTTAGCCTAGCAGTTGGGCCCTACGCCAGGTAATATGAGCTAAAATGGCCTAAAAACTACTCCACTTATGATATCACTCACAAAAAATCCACAACCCTCAACCAAACAATTTCTTTCGAGTGGAGACTAGAAGACTTGCCGAATCTTTTGAAGGTTTGAACAGCTTTCTAGCGTAATCAGCGGAGGAGCTATAGTGTTGGTAAGGCAACTGAAAACTGCTGGTTTCAGGTGAAATCTAGGTATGAATATATCATATGCCAGCTCTCAAAGTGTTAATTAGTTAATTGATCATAACTTTTGAATCAGTAACGCTAGAAAGTCGATCAAAGGCTTATAAACTCGAAATCAAGTCTTGTTTCTAATGAAAACTTCAGCAAAGTACTTAGGCCTAGCAGTTGGGCTCTACGGCAGGTAATATGAGTCAAAATGGCCTAAAAACTACTTCACTTATGACATCACTCACAAAAAATCCACAACCCTCAACCAACCAATTTTTTTTTTCGAGTGGAGACTACAAGACTTGCCGAATCTTTTGAAGGTTTGAACAGCTTTCTAGCATAACCAGCGGAGGAGCTATAGTGTTGGTAAGGCAACTGAAAACTGCTGGTTTTAGGCTGAAATCCAGGTACGATATATTCGTAGACCAACCATCAAGGTGCAAGAATGAAAATTAGCACTGAAAAGATCAAGGTATAACACTTTTCCAGAAATCCAAGCCAGCATGCAGCAATACACTGCAGTAGTGCATTAGGTAGAGGAATTCAAGCACCTTGGTCATTTTAGTGGTTGTCCAAGTACCAGAGGTGTGGTTACATCTGACCTTGCCTAGACTTGTCTTGTTGTGGAGCCAGCAGAACTATGTGAGATTACTGAAAACTGTAAGGAATTTCAAGTCAAGTTCTAAGGCTGCTATATGTGCAGCTCTCCCCAGAACAAAAACTGGTATGAAAATGAATCAGTAAGTATTGTTTAGGCACATAAAAATCTGTGGGAAACAGGCATAGGGCAATTACACTGCTGGTGTAATTGTAATGGGATTACTTGCCACATGCACAAATATCAATAAACAAAACCACAAGGTAATCAGTTATGATTACATTAAAAGAAATCACATTCTAAGAAAACAAAACCCATTTGCATGGTTTGATGCATGTGTCATGGTCTATGAAACATCTGCACGCCAGCATAGCATTATGGGTTCTAAAATGCTGACAAATGATGAAAAAACACCTTTGAAAGTTTTTCAGAGTGTTGTACCCAATAATGGTCATGCAACTAAATTTCAAATGTCATCTGGCCTCCAAAATTACAATACAGTATTGGTTATAATCTGATAACTGCTAGTGCTAGAAAGCTTGAACTACTTTCAAAATGTGCAAAAGTTTCATATTCCGGTCTGTCCATTCTATTTGAATAAGGGTTGTCACATTAGATTTGAATAGGCTGTTTTCATTTTACATTACAACTGTTTGGTACAAAAATGGTGAAGACAAGCTCAATGGGAATCAGCTTGGAAGCTGTGCATTCAGCTTTGGTTGAAGTTAGTCAACTGTAAGTAGCATTTGGGATAAGCTGGTGGGACTTGAATCTAAATTAGAAAAAGTTCAAAATGAAAATGTTAAGTTAAAACAAGATAACCTGAAACTTGAAGCCTTCTACACACTGAATCATTTTCAAACCGATTATGGACCAATATCGCAGGAAAGAAAATTTCCGAATCTTTGGAATACCAGAGGACTATACAGTTGAAGATGATCGCAAAAAACTCCTAAAAGTAGCTGGGAAACTGTAGCATTACAAGAAAAAGATCCAAAGACTGAGTAAAAAGAAACAGCAAGTCCACAGATTGAGTAAAAGAAAAAATTGAAAGCAGCCAAACCTAGAGGAATCCTTGCTCATTTTCTTTCATATGCTAAAAAAACAAGAATTTATAGAGAAAAGAAAAAAGCATAAAAGTAATATAAAAATGCACTGTACAATTTAAAAAATACTGATGGTCTGTTTCAGCTAAACATTGGCATAAACTGAAAGTTGAGAGCAAAATATTTAGCAGATTTACATGCTGATTAAAGTCAACAGTAATATCAAGTTTCATTATTCTTTGGACTAGAGTGTAGATTACAGTTTTAGTCAATTCACTTTGCCTTGTGCAATTTATGTAAAACACTGTACGGAAAAAAACAAAAATCTGTAGCTTGTGTGAGAAGAATGCATTTTAAATATATTGATATGCAGGGATGCCAGAGCAGTAGTACGACAGGGGGGCAGTAGAAGAGTTGAAGGCAATGGAAACTTATAAAAATTAAAAAACAAAACAATCATTACCAATTATGCTGGTTTCTGTTCAGCAACAATGTTGACATAAAAATACTAACAGAAATTATTAAAAAAACTAGTATGTACTCTCCATGATGGGGTAAGCAAAGGAATCGATTGGCAAATTTTCAATAGGAAATCAATTTCATGTTAAATTATGTATCCTCAAGTTGAACTTGATAAACCATGATATTACCTATGATAGTTATGTAAAAGCACCTCTGCCACCATTTCTCCCATTTTGAGAAGGGGGACATCTGGCATCCCTGTTGATATATGTCTATCTACATTTAATTCATTGGCATCTAGCCCTGAACCATATTACTGTCACCATTTTTTAACACTTTGGCGTCCAGCTGAAAAAGGGGATTATCGAAAAAAAACACCGGAACGCACGTGGCTTTGGCGGGAATCACTCCGCTCCTGTAAGGGTTACAGACCTGGTCGAAGTGTCAAAAGACACTGTCTTCTAGTCTGCACATGAAAAAAAAATTTTTAGTTGGGGGGTGCAGATTTTTTGTGGGTGACATCGTAAGTGGAGGACTTTTAGGCCACCTTGGCCCACTTTACCCGGCCATGGGCGCCAACCGTTAGATGGTAGTATTTCGCTGAAGTTTTTGTTGGAAACTAGGCTACAATCTAAGTCTTTTGATACTTTGGATGACTTGCTGGGATTTCGGGTTCAAAAGTTATGATCTAAACCAGTGGTTGTCAAAGTGGTCGATATCGACCCCCAGGGGTCAAATGGGGGTCAGTGAATGGTCAGGGGGTCAATGAAAAACTTCTGGTGTCTACTGGAGGTATGAAGCCTCCAGTTCAAAATTATTGTTGATCGGGCAAGGAATGCAAATGGCCTTTTTCAACATATCAAACAGAATTAAGAGGGATGATCAAGTCTCAGCTACAGTAGTTTAAAAGGACATTCCAGGGTGGCCAAACCTGCTCCATGAATGAGCTGCAAATCGTAAAACCCAAGTTACAAAGAGCCGCAACATAAAAATCTAAAAACATGAATTTTTTGCAATCTACGCTTCCGTGACATCATAATTTTTTTAACGACTTGCAAAAGTAATACTGTACGGCATGCTGGTCACCACAGTCAGGGACGGATTTAGGGAGTGCAGTGCCCTAGGCCATCTTAGTTTTTGGGGTCCCATGCAGGTGTGACCTATTTGGCCATTTGTCTGAAAAGTGTGAAAGTATGCCCCTCTTATGTGTACAGCCCCCTCAAAGATCTATCTTTTGTGGTGCTGACTTTGGTTCTATGACTGCCTTAGATCTTTAACAGAAATTAAAGCCTTTCCTACGTTCTTCTCTGGAACAAATGGCAATGCAATCTTTTCTTGGAATTTATGGCTCTTTTGTGTAGTTCAGAACTTCTCTTCGTTAAATTTCCGAGATTTCTAGCTTTTTTTTGTGGATTTATTTTCAGATATATACATTTTCATACAGGACCATGTTGCTGCCCCCAGAAATATCCTCTAGTTGTCGATCTGATGAGCTGTACGTAAACTCCTTTGTTATAGTAACCACATATTTTATGGAACAAACAAGCACATTCCATTCAGTAGACACAGGGTTTACTTATACCTATGACTTTTCAAGTTGTCATTTTCTAAGCAATACAAAGTACAGCGTTTTAATCCTCTGAGGGTAAACAGCATCAAAACAAGCTTTGCACAGCAAGGTATCGTCACAACACTCTCAGCTAACCATATGAAGTAAGCCCAACGTAGACATGTTTTTCCAAATAAAACTCATGAAAAACTGTTCTAGCTGATTTAGTTTCAACAAGTAATCTCTGTTTGGGGGCAATCTAGTTGGTAACAACCAAACGTAGCATCCAACACTGACAATATTGCTTTTCGTTGGAGTTCTGCAGTGCTTCGCTGTCTTGCGTTGTTGAAAGCTTTTTGTCTGGAAGATCGAACATCAAGAAAGTACTGTTCTTTCTTTTTCATTCTTTTCTCGTAACCATAGGCGTAGCCAGGGGGGCAATGGAACCATTCCCCCTAAGTTTCTAATTTATCTTGACATTTTGTGCTTTGACAGGCAATGTCCAAATAAAATATTGTTGCTCACTCTAAGTCTTGGTATTTGGCCCCCCACAAAAATTTTGGGCTGGCAACACTACTGCTTATAACCACTTTCATACAGACAGCCTGCATCTCTCAGGTGCTGCCGTTCTTTAGTATCAAACCTTTGACACAGCACTTCCTCATTTGATGTTCAATCTTCCACTGACAAAAAGCTCGTAACAACACTTTGCAATATGCAGAAATAAAACTACAATTTTTCGGAAAGCTCAAAGAGCCGGGGTTTGGCCACTCCTGGTACATTTGATTCAAATAGTTTTTTATTAAACCATCCATTGTGATGACAGTATGAGAACTGTTCTATTTGTTACGTCACAAACAATATTGTAGTGCATGTGTCCCAGTTCGGCAGTTGTTAGCAGGGTTGCCAATTTGGCTTTTTTGAAGCCAGATTTTGAAATTCTGGCATTTTTTGAACACCTTTGGCTTTTTTTGGAAATCAAAAAATCCAAAATCTGGCTTTTTTCAGTCAGAAAAGCTTGGCTCTGGAAAACATTGCATGAGCAGCATATTCACTACAAATCACTTCTGAAAAGAGTTTATAACCATGCAGGGTGCACAAAATATTGAAAAAAATTTACTGTTGCCCTAAAAATGATCGATGTTATTGATAAGAAACAAATGCACAACAGTTAAATTACGAGGAAAGAAAATGTTTCTAAAGAGTGGAATTGTACTTTATCGATCTTTTTGATGAGTTTTAATGTCTATTTTGTGTTTGGTTATGTATGATTTATGCATATATTCCTTAAATCTGCTATCTGGCTTTTTTTGGGACGAGGTCAGGCTTTTTTGGTGAAGACAGGTTGGCAACCCCGTTTGTTAGACTGGCAGAACAGCAGTAGGCTACGCAGCAGGACGGAGAACAATTGTTTGTTTATGTTATGCTTGCATCTATAGTTCGAAGCATATTTTCGGATTGTGTATTATTTTATCATGCATTTCAAGTAAAAAGTACTCAAATTTGTTTTGACACATACTATCCTTGTATTAGTAACTGTTGGGTTAGGCCACGGGGTCTACAAAAAGTTGTATACTTTAATTGGGGGTCAACGTGCAAAAAAGTTTGAGAACCACTGATCTAAACTAATAAAAATATTTGACTAATTAATTAATTTGTTTATTTTAGATCATAACTTTTGAACCAGAAACGCTAGAAAGTTGATCAAACATGAACCAAAATGACCCCAAATCCGCAACCCCCAACCAAAAAAATTTTTTTCGAGTGCAATCTAGAAGACTGGCCGATCTGTTTGAGCCGTTGAACAGCTCTCTAGCGCAATCGACAGAGGATTTATGGCGTTGGTAAGGCAACCGAAAAGTGCTGTTTTTAGGCTGAAATCTAGGTACGAATATATCGTACACCGGCTCTCAAAGTGTGAACAAATCATATACTTTTAGTGACTTGACAAATGAAGAATTATAAAACCTATTTAACGCCTTAATGTCCGCATTATTATCCACTTGTTGAAAAAATTATTTCAACTTAAAATTATTATCAAATATGAGCCTAAAAATTAAATTGCGTGTTATTTTCCTATTCTAAACTTTATTAGGGGGGAATGGATTCATGTGCCGAATTGGCGACAATGGTTGTTTGGGCCAGTTTACATGGAATTTTGAGTTTTAAAAAAATATAAGTATATTTTTGTTTTTTGTCAGTATATTTCATAACAGAAAAGCGAAACTTAAACAAAATGGTTACATGAAGCAGCACTGCTGAAAAGAAACAACTTTGAAGAGCTGAGTCATTACAAAATCAGATTTTTATGAATTGCTATCAATTTGCAT
>JGI24022J15233_10005675_pt1 | contig 13308 bp, 6 predicted proteins | sample Ectturendosymbi2_FD_15233 | JGI IMG/M metagenome (IMG submission 15233) | reverse complement strand
GACTGAGCTTAAAGCATACAACTGCTGTGCAAAGAAGCATTACCAGCGAAAATAGGCATAAGATATGGTAGCCCCATGGTTTGTTGAAGCCCTCTAAAATAAACGGATCAAAAGATGAGCAAAACATATACAATGTTTCCTCAATATCTAAAGCTCAACTGGTGTATCAATAAAACGTGAAAGCAGATGAAACGTTAAAACGGATAATGCCAACGTTTTGTTGACGGTGCAGTCAACTTCTTCAGGGTGAACACAAAAGCGGCAAGCCATCTGTCAACCATGCGTCGACCGGGGTTAAGCCTTAGGCATAATCATTAGCAGCGCGGAATCACTGGACCTAATGAATTGAAGCGGGGTAGCAATTAAAGCAACAACGAAATTGGCGTGGAAAGGAATCACCTAGAAAACCAGTCAAGGCACAATCGACAGAAGCACCGACGAAACGTTAAATCAGCATTAGCACGACCGAAACAGTGGGCAAGCCATAAGCCGAGCAAAGTAATAAACGTCATCATTTGTTTATCAAAAAACGGTATATGTCTGGGAAAATGTCGGAGGATTTATCGTTCATGCTAGATTGGTTAGTGTTGATATAATAAGATTATATGAAACGGCGTTTATGAAAATCACATTCAAATTCTAAAACTTTCAACTGTTGCCAATCCATGGAATGGCCTGAGTCGAAAACATGTCGAGTTGAAGCACTTCTGTCGAAGCGTCTATGTTTAACATCAGCCATATGTTCTTTTTCTTTGTGTCTAGTCCCAAGATATCGTTTGGTTTCCCCGATAAAACGTTGATCACAATCACGACAAGGAATTGAGTAAATTACTCCTTGTCTTAAATTCTTGTTAATTGAATCTTTGGTTATACACACTGTTTCGTTTGAAGGTTATATACATTGTTTCGTTTGAAGCAAATTGAAAGCATGCAAATAGTATTGTTTTCGCGACATTTGTGCAGTAGGAGCGATGCACGAGCAGATAAACCCATGCCAAAAGAACAATTTTTAGAAAACGTTACAAGAAAAATTCAAATATATTTGCCTTGAACAAAACCGAAAATATTTATATTCAGTAGTGATTACTAAAATTAGCATAAAGTCAAACTTGCATAAAAATTATTAATGATACTCAACATCGGAATATAGAATTGTATTCTTGTATTTCTATTGAATCACGACGATTTATCAAACACTCGTGTAGGAGGCGGGGGTGCAGGGGAGGCAACTGCACCCCCAAGTTTTGAATTGGTGAAAATCCGGGCAAAATGTGAGGAAATTTGGGCAAAAAATTTCAAATTTTCGCAATTTTGCTGTATATGTGCGTTTACTTTACAAAAATGGCACCCAAAATGAAAGTGAGACGTTTTTTTTGAAGGCTATGTTTTAATTCAGTTGTTTTAGTTGTTTTCAGGCAAGTTAGGAGACATTTGGGAAAGCATGCGCAAAAGATGGTGGTTGAAGTGCCTCGTGCCCAGTGAAGCAGTGCAGTGGTTTTTGTTGGAGGTCATTTTCTCCGTTTTTTTCGAGCGGAAATTCGGGCTAATTCTTCGCACCCCCATGAAATTGCCTGCTTCTACACCAAACGAATATTTTATTTAAAACAAATAAATGTCATCACAGGGGAACCCTTGCAGCGGAGGGCTCGGGGCAATTGGCCCCGTTGCCCCCCCTTTATCCGGCCCTGGCAATAAGGTCTGTTCGTTAAAAGAATAATAACTTGTTGTGCCTGTTTTTATTAACATTTGATAGCTAAGGTAGACATCATAGTAAACAACTGACAGCGTAAAGTACGATATTGCCCCTAAAAATAAAAATGCAATAGAAATATATTCACTACAAGTCTACTTTCAATTTTGTTTGTAAATTTTACAAAAATTCTTATATCTGATTTCTCAAGCCAATTGGTATGGCAACCCCAAACTTTGCATTTCGCGCCCCATTTGGATCCATGACCCATAGTTTGAGAAGCCCTGCCCTCTACCATAGGCCGATGGTAAACAGCGTGAAGACAAGTTTTACAAAGCAGCAAAGTATCGTCGCGACACCCTCAACTATCCACATGAAATATGCGCAATGTAGAGACATTTTTCCCAGCAAAGCTCACAAGAAACTGTTCTAGCTGATTTAACAAACATATAGAATTTCAACAATCAATCTCTGTTTGCTGGAAATCTTGTAAAAACAACCAAACGTAGGATCCAATACGTAACTTTTTGCAGTCCACAGAATCGAAAAACTGCACTTTGTGGTGACTTTTAATGTTTTTCGTTAGGTTTAAGGGTTGACTATTTTTGGCTATAGGTTTTTGCCAATTTTAGCTACTTTTGGCTAACATTTTTGTGAAGTTTGACAATAAAGCATTTTGAAATCAGGCAACACTGCTGTTCAGGTCGCGACAGCAGAAATGCTGCCGAAGACTCACGACCCAACCTACTCCAGCTGAACACTGAAGGGCTTCCTGCAAACAAGATCGCTGTCATTCAGCACCTAACCTATAAGAACAAGGATTTCATCATCGTCCTACAGGAGACTCACTGCACAACTGCTGACAAGCTAGTGATTCCCAACTTTTTACTAGCTGGGTCAATCCTGAGCAGGAATCACGGCCTTGCCACACGTTTGTCCATGAGCGGTTGGAATGGTCACCGGTTGATCGGTCTCCAGAACAATCAAAGACTGTGTGTGGTTGTGCGTAGACGTTGCAGGATACAAGCTCATTAACGTCTAAAAACCTCCATGCTCGCGATTCACACCAACGGCCATCCCGACGTTCCCACACCCCAGTCCGTATGTTGGTGACTTCAATTGCCAACATGTCAACCAGGGTTACAACAAAACATCTCCTGACGGTGAGAGCCTGGACTCCTGGGCAACATCCAACAACGTTGGACTGTTGTATAACCCAAAGGAAACAGCCAGCTTCTTCTCTCGCCGTTGGAACGTCGGCACCAACCCAGACCTGGCCTTCGCGAGTTTCGGCCAGGACAGCCGACTGCCGGACAGACGTGTTCTAGGAAATTTCCTGCGGTCGGAACATTGGCCTTCCCTCATAACGCCACCGAAGATCAAGATTCCATGCTTTTAAGAATGTGATAAAGTTTTGCGATTTGCGTTTCGAAATTTTTGCGGGCATGGCTGCAGACTGAGTCCCTTCCATGATCGATAAATATATTGTTTTGATAGCCTTTTTAAAAAAGCAGGATGAAATCGATAGAAAGGCATTTAGAGATTACCACTGCATTATTCATCAAAAAAATTTGTGTGCAAAAACTTTACGATTTGATGCCGTCATGGAGGTGCTTCCTACTGTTGTAAAATTTATTCGGGAAAAGGCTTTGAACCACCATCAGTTTCAAATCTTTGCAAAATCCGAATGGGAAGCAGATCATCGCAATGTGATTTGCTATTGCGATGTACGCTGGGTGAGTCGTGCATACTTGCTCAAAAAAATTGCTGGATTAAAAGATCCAATCCAAGCATTCATGACCTACAAAAATAAACCGATTTTGGAATTTGACGATCCGCAATTTGTGGCAGATTTTGCATTTCTCACTAATATACCTTCTCACGTGGCGACTGTCACCCTCAAACGGCAACTAAGAGAACAACTAATCAACACTCTTTTCAGTCATGTGAAAGCATTTCAAGCTAAACTGACACTTTTTCATTATCAACTTGCCAAGAAAGATCTGAGTCATTTCCCAGTCATGACTCACATGATTTGCAAAGAGTACGCACTGAAGTTGGTAAAGTGCATTTCTGAATTGGAAAACACATTTAATGAGCGCTTTAATGACTTCCGTTTACTGGAGCAAAATATTAATTGTGTTACACCACCTCTTTCTCTTGAAACTGACGATGCATCAGCAGAGCTTCAACTGGAACTAATCCACTTCCAATGCGACGAATTAATCAAGAAGAAATTTGATGAAATTTCAGGACATGAATTCTATCGCAAATACATGTCTTCTGAAAAGTTTCCCAAGTTGAAAAAGAACGCAGTACTAATAATATCTCTATTTGGTAGCACATATGTTTGCGAACAGATGTTTTCTCGAATGAAACACGTAAAGAATAAGATTAGATCTTCTATCACTGATGGTCACCTGGAGCAATGCATGCAGTTGGCCACTGCATCGTTAGAAGCCGACATATATTTCCTAGTTCGAGAAAAACAAAATCAAGTGGCTTATTAACGAGTAATTATTGACCCCACTGATTTTATATGAATAAACTTTTTTTATGTATTATGTAAATTCATAAATTTTTACGTAAATTGTGTGCATTGCGCGATGAAACATTGTGAATGAACTTGATTGGTATTTCAGTTAGGTAAAATGTTTGTGGCCCGCAACACTGAAAAGGTTGTGCAGGTCTGTCTCAAATGAATTGGCTCAATAGTCATGGAACCAGTGAAACACAGTTGCAAGCAGCTAATATGTTTGTGGCGTAAATCATTTGCAACTGGTTGCTTTGCCAAAATAATTTTTGGTGCTTTCAAAAAGTTTTGAAAACTTTGTGGAGAGCAGTTGCCCAGTTGTCACCCTGGTTCCGGACCTGTAGTGAAACAAGTATAACGCTTGTTGTTAAACGCTTATATACTGCGCAACAATCGTCGGTGCGCGTGAGTCAGTGACGTAGCAAGGCAACGCCACTGTGCAGCGTTCTAGAATTTCACACTTATTCGTTCATCTGCAAATGTGTCAGGAGTTTGTGTCTCGGACACACGTCACGGTGCATTGACTTTCGCACACGCGACCGCAGTACAGGGCATGCTGTGAAATGGAAATTGTATGAAACGTTTGCAGATTATCGAAAAATTCCGTTCCTATCAATAGCACGCCGTGTGACACAACTTCCTGACATGCAACCTCTCGTGTAGTGCAGGAAAACAAGCTTTCCTGAAATCATTTAACTTCAGTAGAAAGCAAAACCATATCTTGGCTTTCAAAAGCTGGCGTGGCATTGAAAAATGTCAGAATGTCGTTCAAACACACACGATTTTGAGACTTGGACTAATTCAACGTGTATTGCAACTGGAGGCAGCGTCAAGTAACCGTTTCAGATTTCTGACAGGTTTTTCGAGGGTAGTTCCAATGGCAGTTACATCATTAAACATATTTACAATGTACATACACGCGAAAAATGGCATCGTTCGACGCAAGTAGAACCATTCAAGTTACGGGCAGAGCACTGAGAACAAGGGCTGTGAGGTTTACCCACCGCAATATAAAAACAAAGAACAGTTTCACATGAAGCGTCAAGTCACGTGAACTGTTATAGAGTATTCCAAACCGGAGACACCAAAATGATTTTCTATACAGTATGTGTTATCATGTGAGAAGCAAAGTAGGCAACAACCAAACATCGTTTTCCGCACTACTGGCAACATCGTGGTTTTTATCCCGTGTGTGTTCGCATGTGGCTGGTCAGGTGATGTGATCGGGTAAATTTCTTTCCACATTTCCGACAACAATAAGGTTTTACTCCAGTGTGTTTTCGGAAGTGCGTGGTCAGCCTGCAAGCAACGGAAAACAATGACAAAGTTGTCAATCAATTATCTACACCCAGTCGAGACTGCTAGTGAAAATCTAGAAGAAAGCAATGAAGAAGTGCTAGATACCACTAGACAACCTACATGGTGTGTATCTCCAAAACCAGTCTCAACAATTGGTAAAAATGATGAGATCGCAATAATAGACGTGGAGTTCCAAGAACTGCGCAACAAGCATCCAAATTAATCAAAAATTTTAGCTAGTTACAACAAGGAAGCAAGATAAAGTGGTTAACCACCACCCAAGACTTTCTCACAAGATTTTCAAAGGTGCATTTTAAATAGAAATTGCAACTGATTACTGTACCTAGGAAATTTCATATAGAAGCTAAAAAAAACATGGTTTTAGCTCTAACAATCGTTTATCATTCCATTATAAAGGCTGAAAAACCTCAACAAAAATAGGAATATGAGATCATGTCGTTATATAAAATAGAATGATCAAGAGCAAAATGTGCTCGTCATGAAGTAAATCCATTCACTAGGTTAATCCAGTCATCTTCCCTCTACAATTTTATATATGCAGATTTCGAAAAGTGACTTTTACTAAATTCTGAAAGAGTAATTTAGAAATTAGTTTGTTCCTATTTACCACCGGACACTTCTCTGGCAACCTATGTAAAAATGTTTGGCTGCAAGCTACAAAAGTTTTTCTTTCCCTACGTTTGGATGACCAATCCAGAGAAATTGAAAGAAACTCCACTGCCACCGGCTCAAGCCTTTCACAACGATTTGACATGCAAGGAAATCAGCGACGAAGAATATCAACTATGTCAGCGCGTGAGTAACATGTTTAACAAGCGTTGAATAACTTGTCTTTCATTCGTAGCAGCGTTATAAATCAGTTGGTTGGTGTTAGTAATCCCTTGAGAGCAGGGGTGTAGTGCTAAAAAAGAGGTGTGGGAACGCCGTTCCCAGGCCCGTTAACTAAGGGGAGCGTTGGGGAAACATGTGTTGGACCAGGGACGCCGGAACATCGTGAGGGGGGGGCAGTAAAAAGGTGAGGGCAATGGCAACTTATGAAAAACAAAACAAATCGTTACCAAATATGCTTGCTACTGTTCAGCAATAATGTTGACCTCAAAAGTATTAAAACAAACTATAAAAAATTTGTTTCAATTCGATCTTGATAAACTATAATCATAAAATAATTTACCTACGATGCTGTTTTGAAAAATACTCCTCCACCCCCGTTTCCCCCTTATAAAAGGTCAGGGGGGCAAGGACTCGCTTTCCGGCGTCCCTGCTTACCACTATCAGCAGTCACTGTCTCGCTGCATTGCCTGCCAAGATGTCTGCGTTCAACAGTCATATGTGATAAAATGCCTAATATTGTGATTTGAAGTAAACATTGGAACAGTGCTCTTCAACCTTTTGTCACCGTGGAATCCCTATATATATTCGCGTTTGTCATGGAACCCCCATTGACAAATATTAAAAAACACAAATTACTTGTAAGAAAATCAAATATTTCGTCAAATAAATCAAATGAGAAAATCAAGTAAGGAAATCAAATACTTCAACAAATAAACAGTTGTAATAGAAGTTAAAAAGTAAAAAAATTAGTGACTCGGCTGTTCTTGCATTTCTGGAATTTATCTGCTACATTCAGAATTTGGCCATCCGGCAAAAGGAACCCGTATCTCAAATACGTGTCGTCCCATTTTCTATTTTGGCAATTGAATTACATTTGCTCCGAATTAGGTGCCTCTTTTACATTTGAACTACGTTGCACATTACCGTCCACACCTTCTCTGTTGTTATTATTTCGCTTCAGATAAGACAATGTTACTTTGCTTCATCTGGCTTGATTAACACCCCTCAACGCCCGCGCCAGCCACTATTGTGACCGGCACCCTTTTAGGGCATAACTCGCCAGCTGCTGCAGCTAGAGAAGTGTTCAAACCCTCTACCGATTCAGGAAGTCTTCTAGTTCCGAGTCAAAAAAATTTTCAGTTTTGTATTGGGGGTTCTCTTGGGGGGACGTCACAAGTGGGGTTGTTTTAGCGTTTTTATGGCCTGTATACCCGGCCCTTGACGCCCATCGAATGGGCCCAAATTTTGACCCAAATATGTTTACGAAACTAGGCTATCCTACGAGTTTTTTGAGCCCTTGATTGGCTTTCTAGCATATCTGGATCAAAAATTATGCCACAAAAATTTGTCAAACTTCCTATCCCTTCAAACACTAACCTGTGGCGGAAAACACCCCGCGTGTATATGGCCATAACTCGCCCTTAGAATAGTCTAGAGAGCTGTTCAAGCCCTTTAAAGATTCGTGAAGACTAGTAGTTTAGACTGGAAAAAAATTTTCAGCTTGAGATCACGTTTTTTTGTTGATGTTTACATATTGAGAGGATGTTTATGCATATTTGTTTACATTTGGATAATGATGTCATACCCTGGGAGTCGAACAATCCATCAGATTTTGTGACTCGAAGTTTTTTGGACTCTAGGCTGCAATACGAGACTTAAGAGAGTTTGATGGACTTTCCTGAATTTCTGGTTCAAAAGTTATGGCAAACTAAGCATAAATTAATTAGGGAAATCCCCTGAAATTACTTAGGCATGTTCCCAATGATTTGGGGTCTAATGGCCCTATCTTGGGCACTAGAAACGCTATGAAGTCGATCTAGCCCTTTACAGCTTCATATTCCAGCCTAGAATACAACCAAATTTTGAGCCACAATTTTGGTCCATTATCCGGGTGTTGACGTCATAAAAGAACAACCAAAAAAAGCCAAACCTACCCTTTTTCTAACGACGGACCGAAAACCTCGAACCTAAATCTCAAAAGTTTTTTTTCAGTGAAAACTGCAAGACTTCATGAGTCTTTCGAGGGTTCGAATAGCTCGCCAGCGTGTTCTAACGGCGAGTTATCGAAAATCGAAATGGTGCCAGTGGGAGACTCAATGCATTTTCTGCAACTTGCTGATTTTGGGGTAATACGTTTTTTATGGGCCATAACTTTGGTTCCAGACATGCTAGAACGTCAATCACGGGCTCTATTGACGAGGGAAATCATGCAGTTTCCAAAAAAAGTTTGAGTCAAACTTTGGGCTCAATGGATTGGCATCCAGGGCTAATCAAAGTTGGTCAAAAGTTCACAAACACCCCCACTTTGGGAGCTCCTCCCAGGTGAATCCCTAACCCTAATTTTAAAAAATGTTTTAATGGAACCAAGAAGACTTGCCGCATCCGTACAGGGTTTGACCAGCTCTCTAGCTATAGCGCCTGGCGAGTTATGAAAAAAGTGTCGGCTACAGTTATAAACAAAAGTTCCGGCCACTAGAGGGCGCAAGTGCGTGAAAGGGCAAATATAGTACAAAGTTGAGTATCACACTGTTTTTACTTTTTTCCCGCAAAGTTTGAACGGCAGCTCTAGTCTGTGACTCAGTCAACTCTCTACTAGACCAGTGTTGCCACTCTGTTGTTACGGAAAAGTACTAGATTTCGTGGTAAAAAACCACTAGATTCACAAAAAAAACACTAGATTACAAAAACAAATTTACACACAGTATAAATGCCCAGAAAATGCGTTGCAATGCCAACCACAGACATTGTGCAACTTTTTGGAAGCCAGAGACAACGAAAACGGTAAATAGCAGCAAAGCTTGTGTTTGTTTGTACAGAGCGCTAAAACTTTTAACAGATGGCCAAGTGACTTCCCAGCGGTTTAACTCAAAACATATTTTATTGTCTTGTGTAATTCAAGATTTAATTAGGCAGAATGTTTGGCAAATTACAATTGCACTAAATCAAAAGGTCTCGATTACAGTTGCAATAACACACAATTGTGCAATTAATCACATTCACCTCACTCATAAAAAAATACTAGACAGCCATGAAAAAAACACTGGAACAGTAGATGAAATGAAAAAACACTAGATCTAGTGGAAAAACACCTAGGAGTGGCACCACTGTACTAGACTCAGGCTGCGTCTGCTTTCTACTCAAGTCTATTCTACTGTGAACTGCACATTGGCAACATCGCTTCTGTGATGCAACAATAACGCTCTTCCTAATTGCACAGCAATGAACAAGTGACGCCACAACCACCAATATTTCTTGTTCCGCTATCTGCACTCAACCTGCTGTATAACCAACTGGCCTACTTGGAGTCTGAATGCGGCACGACACGGGCGCATCCAGGGGGTCTGTTTGGCTGTCATGACAGGCCCCTTTGTGCCGCAGGTAATCAGCATTAAAGCCAATAAAAAAACAAAAGCTTCCACTGCATGTCTCTAATGCGGGTGATTTGAAACAGGCAACAGCATTTCCCTTCTAACGTTGCATAGTATTATTCCGAAACAAGAACGTCCCTGCCTTGTCTAAATAGTGCCTGTGCAATGACATCAAACAATCCACCTTTTTGAACACTTTAAACTAATATTGCGTCGACGCAGGTGTTTAAGAATTTCCTTCTCTGACAGTCATAAGTGTACGGCATGGAGATGCGGTCACATCCCCAACGCTGAAAAATTGGCCATTATTCGGGCAAATATTTTCAACATTTGGGCAAAGTATACAGCTACAATCACATGTAAATGAGGTGGTCTCTGTTTTCCAAACTAAGGCAAAATAATGGCCAAATCAACGGCAAAATAATCTGAGACTATTTTGCCATTCCTTTTTGCCCCTGATGGCAAAATAGACACTGCTCTTGAGTAAACTGGAACCAGGGGTTAAATCCAGCAGGCTTCATCAAATTTGAGCCAACTAAAAAAATTCATTCACGTTTTGAGTAAACTTGGAAAGATTTGAGTAAATTAGGAGCATTTTGGTATGGTCCAACAACTTCAATTAATTTTGGGCAAATGAGAAACGCTTCATGCAAATTTGGCTGAAAATAAAACCATTTAGATAAATTGGAAGCATTTGGATGAAGCCCATCAGTCAAATCAAATTTTGGCAATTTGCAACAGCTTCATTCAATCGTGGGCAACTTTGGTACATTCAGAAAATCTGGCTGAACTATAAGAGCTTTATTCAAATTTGAATCATTTGGGCAAATTTAAAAATCTCAATGAAATTTTAGCAAATTGAGACAACTTCATTCAATTTTGTGTGAAGTTAAAAATGTTTCCTTAAATTGGAAAAATTTGGGTAAATTCCAACAAACTAAAACAAGTCTGGCCTACTGACAAGAGCTCCATTCAAATTTTGGCCAAGTCGAACATCTTCATTCAATTTTGGGTAACTTCAAACAGCTTTATTCATTTTTGGGGAACTTCGTACAGCTTCATTCCAGTTTGGGTAATATATAAGTTCTTCATTTAATTTTGCATACAATTAGAAACGTTTGGGCAAATTCCAACGGCCTTAATCACATTTGGGTAATTGAAACAGTTTCGTTCACACTTAGGTACAATTCGAACCATCTGAGCAAATTGGAAGAGTTTCATACAGACTTGCATATATTATAAATGTTTGGGTAAATTACAACAGATCCATTCAAATTTGGGCCAACTGAAACAACTTCATTCAAATTTGGGAAGAGTTAGAAACATTTTAAAATTAGGAATTTATAGTAGTAGCCCACCATTCCAACTAACCCTATATTTTGTAAACCTCAAATTGTTGATGCTGTAAAGTGTACAACTAAGATGTAGTTGTACTGTAGCTGCAAAATGTTTTTATGATAGTAATGTGCTGTAGCTGTGATATGATAATGTGATGTTTTGGTGTCTCAAACTTGCTTGATGTTGTGAGATTTGTCTGTTTCCGCGAAGTATTCACGAAGACAATCAACTACGTAACTGCAGCTGTATATGTTGTGTGGTCGTGAAGTAGCTGTGATTTCATACTGTTTAGGTTTAGCCTACATATTTTCCGTTTGTTTCATGCAATGAATTTCAAATATTAGGCTACATCTTGCCAAATTTTAATGTTTCAATTTTATGAAAATTTTATGAATGTTTCAATTTTATGAAGATGCTGAACAACACCTTCCATACGTGGTGGCATGAACAGCAATTTTTGGTAATTTTATTGTAATTCAGGCCCGTAACCAGCTTTGGACCCCAGGAGGGGCGAAACGTTTTCTGAGAGGGGCCCACATTTTTCGAACTATGTCTAATACTTTTAAACTACGTCCAACACATTTTTCCAGGGGGGGGCGAAAAATTTTCTAGGCGGTTTCTCCCCTCTGCGTCCGGACCTGTTGTAATAGATAACATTTTTCAACAAAATAAATATTACCATTTTTCACATCTGGCTATGCAGAATACTGATTGCTAGTTCAGGGCGTACGGCTTTGAACTCCGGTAATTAGGCATGTAGACACCTTGATTTGTTTGCAATGGGATGTTTTAGTCTTAACAAAGACTTGCTGTTCATACGTTTTTTTGGATAAACAAGATCAAATTTGGGCAAAACTGTTTTGCATCCCCTAGAATATGTACTCCCGTACACATATGCTGACAGTGCCAATTCCAATGCAAGCAAAGCTGTCAGAAACTCATACACTGCCACGCACACACAGAGTTGTTTCGCAATATTTCGCTTCATGGCGAGAGGGCACAGTCTCCAATCGCGACCGGTTTGTCATGCAGTTTCGGGCTAAGTTTTATCTCCTGTTCACAACTACTAGGTTATGACAAAATTAAATAAGTTTAGGCCTTTATCAGGGTCACGCCAAGTAATGCGGGTTCGTTTGCACTGAAGCTATATTTTTGCGAGGAATTTTTCAGAAATTATGGTCGCATCACATTATCTGACAAAATATCAGCCAAGCGTTTGTATTTCGAAATTAGCCTTATTAGAATTGAGCAGTTGACGTTGTTGTTTGCTGCGCAAGAAGCCCTATGTTGATTTCGAGTAATTCACTTTTACATTACGATGTAAAATCATCAGAGCAATTGCAACTCAATCGTTCTTTGAAGTAAATTCGCAAGTGTCTTTATAAAAACACCGTCATATTGATAGACAGCGCTCCACAGACGCAGTTGTGCAGCTGATTGTCAGCATCGATTTTATAAGTGCATGTATGTATGGATACAGGGACTCCAGAACAGCCGTAGGGCAGGGGGGAAGTAAAAGAGTTGAGGGCAGTAGAAACTTTTAAAAACAAACAAATCGTTACTAATTATGCTTGCTTTTGCGCAGCAACAATGTTGACATCAAATAACAGCAGAAATTACAGAAAACCATTCTGAATTTTATGGGTGCTCGAATAGCTGCAACAAATTTGTTTCAGGTCGATCTTGATCAACCATAAAATTACCTGTGATTCTGTTATGAAAAGACAACTCCGTCTCTGTTGGCCTCTTTTGAAAGGCCGGGGGGAAATACCCCGTCATTTCACCGCTCTCCGGCGTCCCTGAAATTACCTATGTTGCTGTTATGAAAGGCACCTTTGCACACCCTTTCAAAGGGCAGGTGGGGGCAGTTCCACCGTCATGCATCCCCGTTCCGGCATCTTTGTGTGGATAAACAGCTCTCATTGCAGTATGGCTAACATTTGCCGAATGTTCGACAAGCTAAGTATCTTTTCAGCACCATGTTCGTAGGAACAAACAGCGATTGTGATGTAATGAATGCGCTATGACCGAAAGCAATAACTTGGAAGTCTTTCCTTTTCTGGGCAACACTGCTTTTCAGGGCAAGCGCAAGTTGCTCAAAAATCCTGAAAGATAAATATATATTCAATACAGCAATGTTTGTCAAGCCACAACAGTGACCCACACCAAGCGAATCGATCGCAATTTATTGCGTAAGGAAACTAGTTTCGTGTATTACACATCTTCAG
>JGI24022J15233_10005672_pt1 | contig 13310 bp, 5 predicted proteins | sample Ectturendosymbi2_FD_15233 | JGI IMG/M metagenome (IMG submission 15233) | reverse complement strand
CGGGACCAAGCCAGGCAATAGATATAATCCCACCACCTGGTCTTCGGTCGACCTCTGGGCCGCTTTCCCGTGGGTGTATCCAGCAGGACTTGCCTCGCCAATCTTTCGTGGGGCATTCCGGTCACGTGACCGAACCGCCGTAGCTGAAATCTCTCGCTTCGGAGAAGTTGTTCGACATTCACAGCTTTGCGAATTTCACAGCTGCGCACTTTGTTGCGAAGAAACATGCCGTGAACTCTTCGAAAAAAATCCCATCTCTGCCGCTTTAACTTGAGATAGCAGCAGCACTCGTCCCACCATTACGCAAGATTAATGAGTGTTGGTTGAAAGCTCCCGTTTTTTGATTACGGAGCGATAAAGTTTACGCAGAACTGCATTTGCTTTTTACCAATCCGTGTTCCAATCGTTTTTTCTGCCCTCCGTCTCTCCGCTCGTGAATACCACCTCGAGGTACTTGAACTTCTCGACTTGCTGCAGTGTATCACCGCTTATTTGCAGCGCACACTACCTTTGAGTTTTGGATAGACGTAATACCTCGGTCTTTTAGTGCTGATTTTCTTTCCCGCTTGCTCGCACGCAGCAGAAAACCAATGAATTGCATGCCGAAGACCCTGTTCGGAGAATGAAAGCAGCACCGAATTGTCGGCGAAAAGTAAACGGTTGATCCTGCACCTTCCAACAGTGACACTCTTATCGACTCGATTGTGACTGTTTATCACTCCGTCCAATTCATGTAGACCCTGCAAAGGAGTGGTGAAAGCACACACCCTTGTCGGAATTCAACACCCACGGTGAGCGGATGGGATTTAACTCAGCCGACACGGACACAAACGTCTGAGCAGGAATACGGTGACTTGACGGCCGGTAACAGGCGATCGTCAACACCGTACTCCCGCAGCACTTCCCAGGGCTTTTCACTAAGAACCGGTCTTATGCTTTCTCGAGGTCGACCAAACATATGTAGACGTCTTTGGTATACTCCCAAGATTTCTCGAAAATTTGTTGAAGAGTGAATATTTGGCCTGTAGTGTTAGGGCCAGGACGAAAACCACGTAGGGTATGCTCTAGCTTTGATTTAATTATTTCGGGGAATCTTTTTCAAGTTACTAGACATACACTTTTCCAGGAAGGTTATGGATAGAGATGCCTTCTTGTGTATGGGCATGTTCAACCCAATTTGCTAATCTTTCGGTACTCTTCCAGAAGGCCAGGCGACTTGATACACACGGATCAAAGACTTCCTTTTCTATTCAAAGATTTGAGCATTTCAGGTTAGATTTCATCACAGCCTGTAATCTTCCTTTAGTGTTTTGACAGCCAGAAAGACTTCAGCCACAGTGATGGTATTATCCTCCCCTAAATGCACCTTTTGTGTATCCGATGGTGTAAAAGTGAATGGCTTCAAATGATCGTAGAAATACTCTCTCCATCTGTCAAGACCAGGCCTGCCCAACCTTTTTAGTGTTGCGGGCCGCTTTTCACATGAGGAAATTTATTGCGGGCCACAAACGTTTTTATGATGTAACAATAAGCTATTGTGACGTAACAAACCACTTGATTTTGATTAGTTTTATGCGATAACAGGAGGTGATATTGCGTCCTATAGTTGTACGCAGTGTTGCCAGCTTGTGTGGATGTAAACCAAATAAAAAAATTGACATATTTTCGAAGCTTTCATTATACACGTTTTTGGATGATAGGCCCATAACAGAAACAACAGGTATAATTTTGGTGTGTTTTGATGGCAAATATGCTTGAGCCTATAAAAACGCACTAAAAATTTAAAAAGTCTGCTTACGAACTTAGTACATCGCGGGCCACTTAAAACAACCTCGCGGGCCGCGGATTGGGCAGCCTTGGTCAAGACCCTTCATTGCTGAGTGAAATCCCATTTTTGTCTTCGATGGATCTAGCGACATGCGATTCTTTGCCGTGGAAACGCCAGATGGTTTGCCAGATAACTTGCCAGTAATTGGAGTCCAGTCTATGTCCGCAATTCTCCGAGCATTTTTGACGTTTTTCCATTTGAGCAGCGTATTCGTTCGCCTCAGTGTGCCGCGAATGCAAAGAAAGTTCGGCTTTGTTCTGAAGACATATCCTGTAGGCTGCACTTTTTGCTCGAAAAGTATCTTTCACCTCTTGGTTCCACCACGGGGCTACTTTTTTGCCATTGTTTGCCACACCGAGTCGTTTTCATCCAGAGACCCGAGCAGTGAATGAAGCTATACAGCTGCCACTCCACATCTGCGTCGGTTGTGGACTCCGGGAGCTCTCGAAACAAGGACGATGCGCTGTCTGCAAAGGTCTTTTTTGCATTTTTACCTACCAGACCCACCCAACGTATATACTTTATTTCAGGGACACACAATCTTTTTGTTATATGCCGGCCGCATCACGTGATTCACGTATATTTTTATGAATTACTTCCGCCAGTCAGTTGAAGATATTTTTATTTTTTTGCATTTCTTCAGTTCTGTTTCAACACATTGAGCTTAGCCCACTTCCAAACGTCTGCTTGGCGGTATTTCTACAAAGTACCTTCACACAGCAAAAATAGTTTTAATTAATGCACAGCCAGTTTTAATTAACACGGTTTGAATTCGTTTCGTTTGAACTAATGCGCATAACTCGCACTTTGAATTATGTGCACGGCCGCATACATACTTACTGAAGGTCGCATGCGGCCGTATGGCCGTAGGTAGTGCACCCCTGCTTTATTCTACAGGGCCTCTTGCTCCTTCACGTTTGTGGAGGACCGTTTGATTTTTCCGGACGTAAGTTGCAGACAATCAAGTGATGATCGGTCGACCCTATTATTTGAAACGAGCGTTCAACAATGATTGGAACAAGTCACCTGAAACTACGCAGGAATCAATGAGTGGCTGTTGACCCAACGAATCTCTGCACCAGGCGTACTTGTGCAAATCTATGTGTTGGAAGAAAGTGTCCATGATGCACAGTGCGTTGGTACAGCACAGTTGCAGCAGGAACCTTCCGTTGTCATTGAAGTCAGCATCACCACGTTGGCCCCTTAAACCCTTCCATACCCCAGCCTCGTTTCCAACGTGAACATTGAAGTCTCTCACACAAGCCCATCGTGGATTCGTTAGTTTTAACCCTTCGCAGGGCATCACTAGCTTCCTCCGCAAGCTCCAGTTATGACACAAGTGAGTTTGGGACGAATTGTGTTAAACAACGGTAGCTGTCTCACAACATCAACTTTAACATGCACATCCTTCCTCCTGGAGCAGAGTCACTCAGCCTTTTCCTTACTTGTCTCAGATAACGTTTAGTGAAAATTGCGTGACCCACTACCTTATATTAGCATAGGTTAACTTTCATACACATAAAAAAACACACATTTTAAACTTTGGATTTAGATTTATACAGTCCATTGGAAAACTGCAATACGACCCACCAGTTGGCAATGGCTCACTGGATGAGAAACACTGTCCTAGTGTGATCCATCCATTAACACAGGGTGCCGCTCGGGGCTTATAATTATCCAATCCCAGCCTGGGCAAAACTTGCTGTCACATTGCCAGAGTAGAAGAGTTCCCACCCATCGTCCAACTCGACAGTGTTAGAGCACGACGCCTAGTCTAAGAGATGCCAACAACATCCAAGGGATGTCATTCGACTCGCTCGACCAGTTCGTGCTCTTTTCCAGTGAGCGAAGTGATGTTTCAGTTCAGAACCGTCGCCAGAAAGTCTTCAATAGGGGGGCTTTACGCTTGCGCAGGGGGGCTTGACATTACAAAATTTGACAAAAACTCTACTTGTTTATGGTATTTCTTAATTCAGTTTGGGGAGGCTTGGAGCTTTGTTTGGGGGAATAAGCCCACCAAAGCCCCCCTTGTCGACGGGACTCTTCCAGTTTCAAACAAGTAGCCTATAGCAAGATTGACGTTTACGCATGGCATCCAAGATTCCCAGAAACACTCTCTGCGCTGTCCCCACTCGCCTCACCAGATGCGTAAATTATACCGCGGGCAAACCAGTCGCGCCAAGATATGCTCGTATATTAGGTTGAATTTAATTCAGCTTGGCTGGTTGGACGCATGTAGAATGTCACAAATGCCATAGATATTCAAAAAAATGTCAGAAATATCACAAACATTCAAAACAAAGTTTGATTGCCAACGGGTGATCCTTCTTTTCTTCCTTGTACCTTTTTAATAGAATGTCCTTGATCACTATCATCCACAAGAAGGAAATCAGGTAAATGCAGTATAGTGGTCTTTCTGAAGAACCCCATAAAAACGTTTTTGCAAATGCTCGCAAGAGTTTTTTCTGGCTAAGCAAAACTTGATAAGAAACACCGAAATCACATATATAAATTAAGCCTTAATTTTTGGTGAGGAATGTACTTGACGTGGAGGGAAAAGTACTCACTTTTAAGAATAACGTCCACAAGGTGTTTCTTTACATGAAGCAGTGCAAACATCTACCCACCTAATTTTTCAAGGAACTTATTAGCAAATTAGATCAAGATTTATGGTGAAGTCATGTCAAATTTGGTTGTTTTTCACTGATTTTTCAAAAAGCGTTTCCGCTATTTAGGTGGCACAGATATACGTAGATAAAATCTATGGCAATGGCCATCAATGGGCGAAAGGTCTACCTAAGTCACAGCTTTACTTTATGACGAAAATGCAGAAATGTATTTAAGTAAACACAACTGGCCACTTCTCAGAGTGAAACCTAGCAGGTCACGCCTCAAAATTCTCTGGCTGACGGCACACACTCATGCGTGCGCTTTTTCCGGGTAAGAATAATTTTCGCAGAATCTCTGAATTTGTTAGAGGTTATTTGTCGGCTCCAGCGTCTCAAACATTTCACAAATACTGTGTTTTTTATGCACTTGTCTTTTTCGTATCATTAGTAAGTAGGTCTACGAGCAGGTCAAATGACGGTTGTTTAAGACTCCCAAAGAAAAAATGAGGTGATTGACTGCCTGGCAAAGAAAGAAGTTTAAAAAATCGACAAAACTGTCTTTGAAAAAGACAAACTGTTTATCTTATAAGTAGGTCCATGTTCTGTTTGTTACACAGTTGGCATGAAAAGGTTTAGACGCAAACTTTTAAGATCGTCAAGGAATACTTTTGGTCACTTTGTTTTCACGACTGACTGACTCCACATCACTATCTTTCATGTTCTTCCAGTCTAACGCGTCGCCACTCGTTTTTGAACAATCTTTTTATTTAAAATAAGGCCAAAATAGTTCTGGCAACTTGAGCATGACTACATTCCAGTGGCGGGTCCAAGGGGAAATTGTCGAAGTTTTTATTAGCTGCTACACACATGGGCGTAACGAGGTTAGATGGCGCCCGGGGCAAGAAGCAAGTTTGACGCCCCCATGTTCGAACCTGAGATCTGTCAGAAGCAAATCTACTGTATTGAAGAAAGGACTTGTGACATGGTTGGGACGTTTGAGCGTGCCCCGCAGTCATTCGGCACCCCCATATTGATTTGGCGCCCCAGGCAATTGTGCCCACTCGCCCCCTCGTTACACCCCTGGTTACACAGGCAGAGACCACAAGAAAAAACACCTACTGTCACATAGTTCCTACTGGCTTAAAGCGCGCTCGAGTTAACACACCTTCAGTACTCCCATGCGCAAACTATGGACCAGTGATAGACAGTCCTACTGTATTTGTGGAAGGAACGTAAGGCCCAGCGTTTGCTGAAAAGCTTTTTTTCAAATGTTTTGCAACCTTTTTCCGTGTTTCGGACCAACAGACTAGAAAAAATCTTTGCAAAGTTTATCAGAAAAATCAGTGACACAGGTGCATGCGCCAATCTAACGTAGCGCCCCTTTTGCTTCCATCATAGTTTTGCATTATTAAGCGTGAAGTCACTGAAGTAAAGGTTGTCCCACAATGTGTTTAAGGTTTTCCTGTGTGATCTACAAAAAATTTTGAAACGGCGATAATTTTATGACAGATAAACAGAATCATTTTAGTTGTTTAGTAACATTAATCTTTATAGTTCAGGTTGGAGTTTAATACAAACCTTAGTGGGGGGGGCAAGATTACTTTATAGAATCACACAACAAACGTAACTGAACTGATAAAAAAGTTTAACGATAAACCGGTGATCACCTCAGTAAATTCTGATGTGAACAGTTGTACTTACAAAATATATTAAAGGATATTTTGTCGAAATGAAAACTGTCCGTTTTTCTTACACGCTTTACCATTTTTTGTAGCATGTTTAGAGGAGATTTCGTTTTGACACTGCGTATTATCAGGGGAGTAGTTGGAGACTAACCTGACCATTGAGCATGACGGAATCAACTGAAAGCGCAAGCGTTATGAGTGTGGAGGAAAAATCTAACAAAAAAAGAAAAAAGGCTCCCAACTACAAAGCGAACCTCCTTCTGGCAGGGTGTTGCGTTGTCTACATCCTCCTCAATTTACTGGCGTCTTATATTTTTATTCTACTGGAAGGGCAAAACGACCTGGTGCAGCAGAAAGCATCTTCCAAAGAATTCGCAATTGCCAGAGAAACCTTCATGGCTGAAAACAATCATTGCATTTCCGAAGAAAGTCTTGAAGCTTTTTTGCATGTGAGTTTATCTTCATGAGCAGTGGACGTATACTGTTTAGGATGGAGGGTTGTTGTTTAGAGCAGTGGACATATACTATTTTTTACAAACTGTTTAGCAAACAATTAAAACAAGATGATTAACGCTCAATATTAATGTTTGACAAAACTTGATACAGCCAATACAGTAATATATAGTAAAATTTCGCAAAGTTATAAGGTCTTTTTCAAGGTTTTATACAAAAGATTACAAATTTAGTTTTAGAAAGTTATAGAAACCTTTGCAAGATATATGCTGAATGCTACAATGTTTTTAAAGAATATGCTCTATAATAAATCAGCCTGGAAAAATATAATTTTTCTTAGGAGAAACAAATATAAAAGCAAAGCTAAATTTACAAAGCAAGATTAATTTCATTGACAGCGGTGCCCTTGCAGAGCGCCATGTCAATCAATACTAAAGTTTTGCAATTCTAGTATGAAGGTTTAATTGCACTAGTTTTCGTTGTGCTTTCGCGAAATGTAAACGGGGCCGAAAAATGTTTTTGTTGTGCAACCGTAAACAATTTGATAAGGATTTCATGAATCGAATTTTCTACAGTATAAGAAACATTCGCGCAGTTTGTTTTCTACTACTTTGCTTAATTGCGACTGCCTTGGAACAGATGACAATGCAAAGTTTAAGGTGGATGCTATACAGTTACAGTGCGAATGCAATGGTCTTTATTTCTTGAAAAGCTTTGGTAAATTTCAAGCAAGTATAGGAGTTTTCTGTAGCGCCCTTGTCATCTTCAAGAAAACTTTAGACTTTTTTTAGAGAAAAAATAGGACGTTTAGTAACCATGGATTACCGACGAAGCTTTTTACTCTTTAGAAATACTTGGCTGCGATTAAGTCCGTGTATTTTTGCATTTGTCAATGTATTTAGACTCACGTGCCGGGTAGCAACTTCAATATGGTGCCAATCACATGGCTGAGCTATGGCATTGCAGTACGCATCTTCATTGCGTGACAAAACAAGCTGTACAGTTTGTCGGCATCAAAGAAAATTTTAGTTGTTCATCTTCTGACAAATCTGAATTATTCACCTAGAGCAATATCTTACGTTTGCCAGAATGTGGACAAGGCGATTAACAATGGAATCAGCGTTGGTAACGCGACGAATGCAAACGTAACTATTGAAGGCAGATGGACTCTTCACAACGCGTTTCTCCTTTCCTTTACGATTGCAAGCACCATTGGTAAGTTTCTTGGTTTATTCACTGACTAGGGCTGTGGGTATCTAAAGAACTACGATTCAAAACGACATGTTTGGCAGTTGGTTCAATCTTAAACTAAATCTTGTTCCAAAATATGGTGATCCGTGTTGGAACTCGAAGTGCATTTGACTGATTTCTTCTTTGACGAATTTTGTACCTGAACTCTGTAAGCAGGTTTCAAAAACGTTTTGTGATAGAGTTGTTGAATTAGGTTCAGAAATGGAATGAAAAACAAGTGACTTGTATTTTCAGAAAAGTGAAACTCAGCAGGTCACTCGTATCTGCCCCAATTACACACATAACCGTTTTAACGCATTCAAAAAGTCTGTTTTTGCTCTTTATCAGTAATATGTTACTGTTCTGTCACAAACTTTTTTTAAGTAAAAAAAAGTTGAGAGAAATTCTACCATGAACTCATACAGCGTTGCTCGTTTCTTTAAAAGGCTACGGCGTCCTGACTCCGATCACAACTGAAGGCCAACTTTTCTGCATTTTCTTTGCGTTTATTTCTATTCCATTCACTGGATTGCTTGCTGCCAAAATTGGTTGGGTGATGGCTTACTATATCAAGGAGGCAAGTAACACAAGTTCAGGTTGTTTTGTTATGATGATTTCAGAATGCCCAGGACAACAGCTTCGATAGTTCTTCACGTGACGTGGTGTCACTGGCTTATTCTTTATCAAAAAATAACACTGCGTGTATTTTCGCACTTTTGAGCCATGCTGCTTCCAAGTATATACTTTTTTCTAGATTTATTGGGTCGTTAGAGAAAATACAGATTTTTCACAGTAATATTTTTCATTAATCCTCCACGAAAATTGCATAGAATATTTTCCAAGAAGCACCTAAACCTGAAAACCTGTTCGTTGGGACGAGAATTGTGAAGGTTCTGCCAAAATTTATTTTACAACCAATATTCGTGGCGTGTCTGAACAGCATTTGTGAAGGCATGTGGATTATGGCCAGAGTTTAAAGAGCCTGGCTTATTCCAATGTTATACGTACAATGTACTTTGAACAATGATGTGTTGCTGAAAATAAAAACAGTCAAACACTTGGCAAATATAGAGCTCGTACGTATAATTGTGGCAGTTTGATTTTCATTGATTGTTTCATTGCAAATCAATCAACTAATTAGCCAAAGAAAGAATTCCTCAGAAACAAATTGATTTACTTTAGAATGTGCTCGAATTTTGATTTATAAGTTTATTGTTCTTACTCGGCTGCAGATAGATAGCATTAATCCACCTAACACAATTTGACAGACAAAATTGAAGTGCTTGCCGAAAGACCCCTGCTCTAAGTCGTGATTATGTGCAAAATGGTGACGCATTTGTTGAAATTTGCCCATCGGAATCTGGTTGAGGTTGAACTGTCAAACTTTTGCGGCACTGCTTTTGCAAACGCCTGAAATGAGTTAGTGGTTTGGGTGACTTCCTTAGAAAACCTACTTTTATCCAGAAAGATTTTAAGCCCACGTTGTTGCCGCACTTGCTTACTTTAGAACGGTGTGGCTTAGGTGGCATGCACAATGTGATCTTGCTTATGCGAAACAATGGTTTTAAATCGGCGCAGTTAAGCCTTATTTTATTTTTAAGTACGGATGAAACTTTACAACCTTGCCAAGTTGTATAGCCCTATTGTGCAAAATATCTCTTAATCTTTTGATTTGAAAACTGGCGAATGCTCACAACCATTGGCAGAAAATAGCAAACTTTATTTCTGCTGGAGACGAACTTCTAATTACTTGTACGCTCGCTTGTTTGGCAGTGGTGTAGTAATGCGATCGTTATCAAATGGCCTGCACCGATAGAAAGCAAGGCCAAGGCCAAGGCCAAGGCGACACTGAAGCCAAAAGTTTCGTGAATAACATGGAGAGCAACATAAAGCTGGTGTTGAAGTTTTCTTGGTCTTAACTTTACCACCGCCTTTCTTTTCTTTGTTGCACTCATTGGCTAAGTGACCAAAAGCACAGAAGTTTAATACTTCAAAACGATGGGATGTGATTGATACGTTTTCAGATCGTCGGGAAAACGTGCGCATCGCTTTCGAGAACAAAGATCATCAGCGTCGTTTTCACATTATTCATCGGTCTGACGGTTTACGTCATCGTGCCAACTCTTATTATCTATTTGGTAGACAACGAGGAACATTGGAACTTAGTGGAATGTTTATATTGCGTCATAATCACTCTAACAACCATCGGCTTCGGAGATTTAGTACCTAGTAAGTGTACATGTGGAACTGTAACGGAACTGTACTCCGGGCCGGTCCTAAGCCGATGCTAGTCATGCAACTGCATTGGGCCCCACACCTTTAAGGGTCCCGCACCTTTGTGTTTGGGAAGATTGTGCAATGTTTTACCAGAATCAGCTAGTGACCCACAATTGCAGTAGAGTCCTCTTAATAAATCCATTTTCAGATCTCGAATTGTTTGCAAACAATGACGCCTCTTAGATAAACAATGAGTCTTCATCTATTTAATCGAAGGTTTTCAAACGTGTCAATCCCATCCTACGGTGTTTTATCCACTTTTCGCCATTCGGAAAATGTCCTACATTTCTTGATCGGAACGTAAGTGCAACTATAATATCAGTTAATATTCAATTGCTCTACTATTATTGCAACAAGGTCATTGTTGTTGACGTGTATGGCAAACCTCTGAAAGTAAGGATGATCGTTTTGTGGAACTTTCAAAAAGATTCAGGGCAAGGATTACAGCCAGAGAGTTGCACAGTCGTCAGAAGGCCCCGCTTTGCACCCCCAGAGAGGCCCAAGGAAAGTCCCAAGAATTGGCCCAAAAGAACCAAAAGGAAATGACTTGATGGTCCTCGAAAAGATTTTTTCCTTTTGATGTTACGCGAAATGTTTCCTTATGTTTTTCTTATCTGAGAGAGAAAAAGGTTTGAAAAACCCTAAGGTTCAGTTTCATTATGAAACTCACAACTGCATTGCAGCTTAATCTCAACAGATCAAAAAAGAAAAGAATGACCCATCACATGCTCGTTCTCTGTTCATCATGGCAACTGTAGCGCAGTTGGATCTTTGTAGGTTTATTGCTATAGTAAAAGATATCATAACTTCTCAACTCACTGCTTCAATGTCACAAATTTTGAAATCGCAGATCTATATAACGATATTTTCTTCATCCTCTGACCACTTTGAAGAAGCTTCTCATCAACTTTACTACTTTTAGACGGAGAACGTCGTATCGGTGTCATTACATTTTTATAAACATTCCTAAGTCAGGGCAGCGTCGAAAAGAAACTCGAGAATGGAAATCTACAAGTTAAAGCAATGCACAGAACTTAAAATGCACGGAACTCAACGGGTGTTCATGCTCAGTCTGAAGGTTGCTAATTAATAACCGCAAGCTGAACTAACTGGTTGGCGACACGCGTTGAGTTGCTGAGTGCCTTGAGTAAATGTGATGCAATAATGTGCATGTGAGAATTGTACTGCGAAAAAATGGAAAAGCCTGGTAAACTGGCATGATTGTGGTAACCTCTCAAAAACTGTCCAGTATCTGGCTAGTTTTCCAGGGGAACAAACGCGGTACGGAAAGTTTATGTTTTTTTCCGAAAAGAAATATTGGTTATTTGAAAATAGGTGTAACCAAAATTTGAGTTCGATAGTTTCAACATAATGCAGTATTTTTAGACGAAAAAATATTTGGGAGGTTTGATGCTTTTCTTGTGGCAAACAATATCAGCACAGACGGGAATCACCGCAAAAAGTGAGGAGTAGTGCAGAGGATATGCTTCCTCAAATATCTNAAGCTTGTCTATAGATATAATACATGACCAGATACAGAAGCCTCTCACTTCTAACTTCTTTCGAAAAATCTTTTGCCGAGATAAATTACTCTAAGGGTGCTAGAAAAATTCCTACAATGCATTTTTCATGACAACATTAGAACACAGTTTGGTAACATGTATCAGCACTATTCTCGATTGCAAATGATCTCAGACTGCGAATTTCCTTGCAGTAGTTTCCTCAAAAGTTACAATCGCACCTTGGTTTGCTGATTGGTTCTTTCGATTGGAGAAGTTTTCATGTAAGTGTTTGTATCTAATTACACCAAAAGGCTGCTTAAACATGAAGTTAAATATGATGGAATCACTAAACTGGGTAATCACAAAAAGTACCTTCGTAAAAGCTTTCTTGTACGCTCTTTAAAATAAAAAAGGTATGATGATTAACGTGTACAGGCATGTCTGGCGTCAAGACATCACTGAACGTATAGAACCCCTTATCTAAAGTCTAAAATGTGATGTTTGATTTTAAACAACGTTTGCTTCAAAACAATGTCAAGCTGCCAAACAGAACGTGACGATCATTCGAGAAAGTTTACAGAAACAGACGAATGCAAGGAACACAAGACCGGTCGGCTCCAAAACAGAGTTGTATAAACTTTTCAGATCCAGACGCTACCGGAGGCTTTGCGGCAACGATTGCTGTGCTGGTTTGGGTTGTTGCTGGCTTAGCGTGGTTGGCTAGCATCGTCAACATCATTGCTACAACAATGACAAGACAAGCTCAACACCTGGGAAAGAAGGTCGCAGACGCCAGTGCTCCCATTTTGAAAGGTAAGAACCTCTTCGAGCCCTGGAAGGCTTGTGGCTGATCATAGTCAAGTTTATCAGCACTGCATGTTAACACGTCTCGTACCGGACTTGTTGAGATGAAGTAACTCGAAACCAACAAGATAACGAGAAGTCCCTCAAAACTTTGAGAATGAAGGCAGTTTAATCACTGTGCAAATTGTGGGTGTTATTAAGAATCCCAGATTTTTATAATGTTAGTATTTAGTATTTATAAGCCGGTAATCGTGAGGGAACATGAAAAATTCGCAACCCTCCATATTATGTGCGCGTTTCTGTTTTTGTACACTTCAGAAGTCTTGGAGTTCTGAACTTAAATATGTTGAGCCGCAACTGTAAGAATCACCCAAACACTTCGATCAGATTCTTCATTGCCTTGGTTCCTTCCGATTTTCACTTTAGCTGCTCTAGCGTTCCCAATGCTATTTCTTGCTTCTACAGATACAATAGACAGGCTGGAAATGTTGAAAGGTAGCAGAAGCTCCTCCCAAGCCGTAAGTATCTACGTTAAGCCCAAACTCGAGGTGTTGCGTTTCGCTGGTGATTCTTGCTTCATGTCAACACATCGATTCGAACATTACAGGGGTCAGAATCATTCGACGAAAACACCAACCGAAGTGAAGAAATCCATATTTCGCGCTCTGACGAAGAGAAGCACCGACGAAACTCAGCAGTTAAGGCAGTGGATGAAGGAACGCAAACTGAAATAAACATGCTTGGTCCTAGCTCAGTTCAAGCAGTCATTCTTAACAACATAGAAGAGAGTTAGGTCCACACTTATGCGCCATTTCATTTAATTTACTGAAAGCGGTGTTCTTTTTCTTCGTCGTTTGAAGGAGTTGTTGCAATTCACTGCTTGGTCGCACCAGATCTCGGGGCAGATGTTGAGCAGCCATTC
>JGI24022J15233_10005671_pt1 | contig 13312 bp, 8 predicted proteins | sample Ectturendosymbi2_FD_15233 | JGI IMG/M metagenome (IMG submission 15233) | reverse complement strand
AATACTACCACCTAACGGTTGGCGCCCAGGGCCAGGCAAAGTGGGCCAAGGTGCCTAAAAGTCCTCCACTTATGACATCACTCACAAAAAACCTGCACCCCAAGCAAAAAATTTTTTTCGAGTGCAGGCTAGAAGACTTGCTGCGTCTTTTGAGACTTTTACTGGTTCTGTAGAGCATACCAGACCGGAGAAATTCCCACGCAAAGCCACGTGCGTTTAGGCGTTTGCAATAGCATTTTAAGTTTTATGAAAACATTTGAAAAAGAAATATGAGTGCATAATTTGGTTAAAATTTGTGCATTTTTTGCTTTCACAATATCAACATTAGCATCCAAAATTAAGAAGTTAGAATACTTCAGAATTCATACAAAAGAAACTTTTTTGATTTGCATTGTGCAGTACAGTGCAGCATATAGAGCACTGCTTGAAATGTAAACATAGTTTACTTGCCAACTCAAAACTGGTACTTTACATACTTGTTTATTTGCAGAAAAATATGGAGATTGATGAATTTCCTGTGTCTCCACATGTGGAGGGGAAAAAGAGGCTTTCTGTTGAAAGAATTTATCAAAAAAAAACACAGCTAGAACATATTTTGCTACGTCCTGACACTTACATTGGTTCTGTTGAACCTGTAACCCAGGTTGGTGTTTTCAGTTCAGTCAATCACCGGTTTATAGATTTGACTTTTTAAACTTGGTGTCCATTCTTAACTAAGGTTATTTGACTAAGACTAATTTTGTTGCAAATACTTTATTTGATAGTTTTACGATATATATTTCTTGTAATGCTGATGAAAAAGGTTTAAAAGCAACGTTTTGACATCACTTGCTTTGACATACTGGTGTCCCACCATTGCTACTCCACTGGTATCTTCTTAGAACTCTGCTGCCATAGGACAAAGTGTATCCAAGAAGCTTTTTGGCTTCCATAACGTCCCAAGGTTACTTGCACATAGAGTAGCTAATATTCTTCTTGGTGTGATAATTTTGCTTTGATTGTAACAGGCTATGTGGGTATGGGACGAAGGAGTTGGAATGGTGAATCGGGAAATAACATACGTTCCTGGTTTGTACAAGATTTTTGATGAAATTCTTGTGAATGCTGCTGACAACAAACAAAGAGATCCAAAGATGTCAACTATAAAGATTGATATTGATTCGTAAGAACATAACATTTGTTGTATATAATCATTTAACTATCTCAAAATTACACAGTCAATTATCTGCACGTGACAGTCGTGTGGATTTGGATGAATGCGTTACATTGTTCGAAGATTTTACAAAACGTTAAGTGATGACTTTGATTTGTGCAACCGATTACACCACATTTACTTCTAAATTGCTATATGCTATATTTTACATGGCCTTCAACAAAAAATTCTTGAGAAACTGAGTAGATATTTGAGTAAAACAAATTCTCTCAATGTTTATTTTGCATTGACTTTAATCAGATCTGGTGTGAATACCAGAAACATATTTTTTGTCTGTGAAAAGAAACACTGGTAGTGCATCTTTCAACAACAACAGTAAATTACAGTATGTCAAATACTTGCACCTGAGCTTAATTTGGTGCATTACTTATGTCATTTTGGAAAAATGTATAATGTTAGTTGAAGTCCCACATGATGCTTGGTTTATGATGTGTTCTGTTATTTTCTGTAGACAAGCTTGTGTTTGAATTTTGAAGCAAACCTTGATTGTCACTTAAGTTTTTATAGTGACTAAACATTATTTTTTTGACAAAATGAATGAAGTTGTGTAAAAATGTATTGCTTACTCTAGTTGTCTGTACTGTACAGGTGGCAAGGTAGATGGTGGTCAGTGATCACTACCTGCTAGCACAGAATATCAGCTGAAGTCTAATCTTATGGTGGGAGTCACTCTTATCCGCAGATCCTCTTGCTAGTCTCATGCCAAAATGATTATGCATTGATACAACTCTGAAGAAATAATGATAAGGAAGATCACATAAACTTAAATTTCAAGATTTTAGCAAAGCTGAACCCCCCCTTCATTTATTGGTCTTTCCATGATTGCATATAGCTTTTGTTTGTTTTTATTCTCACAAACACAATTAATTCCTTCTAAAAGCATGCACATTGGACAGTTTAATGGCAAAGCAATTATGAAAAACTTAATGTAGCTATCACTTCTTGTAACCACACCCAATTCCTTAAACAGTTGGTGACAAAAAAGTGTTTTTAAAGGCACTTTTCCAGTATGTCACATTTTGTTGGTTGTGTGTATTGCGTAAAAATTAATGCTGATACAGGTTACAATAACTGTGATAGTAAACTCTTGGTTTGCTGCAAGGTTACGATGAATCAGCAGACTGACACTGGTCAGTTGGCTGATTGACACAGGCATTGCTTCATGACAACTGCAGTTTACATGCTATGCTTCGTTTTTTTGGATTTGGTCACTAGTGCATAAGAAAATGTTCCTGGTCTTTCTTTGAATGACTTTGAGTTGATTTGATGCGGCTTGTTTGCAAATTTTGGAGTTTGCCAAACTCTACAATGTTTTTTTCCACAGCAAAAGTAATTAAAAGGGTTCCCACGCAGTACTGAATTGCGAAATCAGTTTTCAAGACCTTGAAAAAGTATTGAATTTGGCCAAAATATTCATAGAGTAGTGAAAAAGTATTGAAATTCCAAATTCAGCAAGTTATTTATTCAGACGTTTTTTGCATCATATTCCATGCATAAATTTTGGAAAAATGAAGATAGTAATGGTATTAATGTTTTTTGATATAGTATTGAAAAAGTATGGAAAATGGGTTTTGAAAATGTGTGGGAACCCTGTTAAATTGAAACAGTCATTTCAAATTTTACGTAAATCAAAGATGGCATGCAGGTCAGTTATTGCATTGCTTTAAAAGTGTTAGTGTCTACTTCTTCACACGAAGGTTTGCATTTCACGCATTGCTCTGAATGTCTTACAACTTGCACTGTGTACATTGTATGACATTGCATATGGCATGCCAAAAATATTTTAGGGAGAACAACAGGATATCTGTGTGGAATGACGGAAAAGGAATTCCTATTGTGGAGCATAAGGTGGAAAAAATGTATGTCCCTGAGATGATTTTCGGACATCTACTAACATCCAGTAATTACAGTGACGAAGAAAAGAAAGTAACTGGTTCGTATTCTTAAAGCTCTGCTTCTTGCCCACCGAAGTTTTCCCTTGCTTCTTGCACAATATTTGATTTGTTTTTTCACGATAGCTTCTAGCTTTGAATGAATTGCTTTACATTAATCATCGTCTGAGTTTCGAATTGTTTTGTGCTAGTTCCGTATTGCTCATTACTCTCAACTTTGAAATGAATTGTGACTGATTGCATTTACTTAGGTATGACTACTTTGCTACTCTAGCTTTCCCTATCTTTTCGCGACATCTTTATGATGCCTGGGAAACCTGCTGATAGGTACTGTGATCTGTTTTGCATTTTTTATCGTGGCTTTGTCAAACCACATATTTCTGTCAAACTTTCGTTTCTTTGTATTTGTATAATGTAGGTGGCAGAAATGGCTATGGGGCTAAGCTTTGCAACATTTTCAGCACCAAGTTTACTGTGGAAACTGCTTCGAAAGAATATCGCAAGAAATTTAAGCAGGTTTGCAATTATTTATGATCGTTGATTGAAAGCCCATTTTTATTTCAAAAAGCCATTTTACGTGTATTTCTTAATTTGATAGACATGGACGAATAACATGGGCAAGGCCCATGAGCGAAAATTAGTTTCCTATGACAAGCCAGACTTCACATGCGTCACCTTCCATGTAAGTACACCAATAAATTTGCAAAATATCAATTCAAAGTTCCAAGCATAGTAAATGCAACAAACACTGATACTTGATCATCTAGAAACAAGCTTTGATTTGTAATTTGTTTTAACCGACGCTTTCATGTAGTCACGAGAGCGTTAGTTCCTTTTATGGTAATGTCAGTATTCCTCAATATATACATTATATTGTATTTGATCTATGTTCTTGCTTTTAGCCCGACTTGTCCAAGTTTCATATGACATCACTGGACAAAGACACGGTTGCACTTCTGTCACGCAGAGCTTACGACGTTGCTGGATCCACTTCCGGTGTCAAAGTTTATTTGAACGGCAGCAGGTTGCCGGTGGGTGCGACTTCCGGTAGTGGTTAAATTCTTGATGGCGATCGATTTTGGGCGTCAACGACCTAGGTCAGAGGTACCCAAATGCGGTGTCGCGAGTCGCGACGCCCTGGCGCGTCGTTTCCACATGTCAAGGTCGTCACAAGCTTACTGCCGCCTTCAAAAATTTCAGGGCTACCCCGTACTTGTGCTAATCCGGCGTTTCCGCTGATGCGGCAATAAAAAACAAAGTACGGTATCGCTCGAAGATGGATATCTGAAGAGAAACGTGCTCAGTCGTTTCAAACGTAACGCTGCGTTTTGATGTGCCCTGTCACAAAAAAGCAAGTTAATAAATCGTATTAAAAAACAACTTGAGTATATTTTGTGCAGTGCGTCGCGAGTTTATACAAGATAGGAGTTTTGGCGATATCAGCATATTTTTTTCTCGAATTATCTGCAAGTTTAGATGCAGGGTGGTGATTTTCGTGCTCAACTCGATGAGATGCTGGTGATATTGTTATCAACTAATAAATTTGTTTGCACAGATAAAGTCGTTCAAGGACTATGTCCAACTCTACACGCAGTTGTTTAAGAACGACCAAGGCGAGCCGTTAAAAGTCATCCACGAAGTGGTTGGACCTCGGTGGGAGGTAAATTTTATAAGCTTGATCAACGTGTTGTTCATTTAGATGAAAAACCAAGACATTTGTGTCTTGTGTGGTTGTACGTGTTCAAAATTAGTACTGCTTTCGAGTATTTTTATTGCGTCAAAGCGGCACACTGGATGCAGCACGCGCCCATCAAGCTAGAGAAGCGGGTTCGATTCCCGGTCCGGTCATACCGAAGACAGAAAACGATTCGCGCTCGACGTTAATTGGATGGTTGCGAATTGCGAGGCAAAGCTTCAAGCGCAGCCTTGCCATTAACTTGCCACCAGTGCAACATTCACCACAAAAGTAGCCGTGCGGTCCCCGGCGTAGGCAAGCGGAGGTGGGCGCCGCAAACCACACGGCTCTAAACCAAAGGGATTGGAAAGCGAGTATAGTAAAACTGAGACATTGTAGCTTTTTCTGAACCACATGCAGGCAAAAATTACCTGCTCCTTTTGTCAAACGCTTTTCTGTAATTCACATTGTGTGTATTTGAACAGTAATAAAAGTTTCATGTGCATGGTTTTTTTGTGACGGTATCGTGTGAATTGAAAGACGAAACACATGGGAAATTTTGCATCTTACTGATTGCAGACAGATTTGCAATATGGAAGAAAGATTGTTCGTGTGTTCATTAAAATTTATGAACGGCCAAGTGGTAGGTTGTATGGTTTTGTAAAGGGCAGAGTACAAATGACCAGTCGGAGTTGAGTTTTAATCTCCATCTTTCAGCTAAGTTGATGAGTGGGTCATGTCGACGTAGTATAGAAACTACGTTGTGTTTGTTTGCAAAGCCACCAAATTTTTTTTCAACCGGAGCTTCGCACAACGCTAGATTTTAACAGGTTGCCTTCGAATGTGCTCGAACTTGTGTTTCTGGTTGTTGCGAGTATATTTTGTATTTTGTGAAAATGCTAGCTGAGCAAAATGCAAGTTTAAGTTTGTTCTTGCAGATTTGCTTGACCTCTTCTGACAAAGGATTCCAACAATTCTCGTTCGTTAACAGCATTGCAACTACTAAAGGTGGAAGGCACGTTGATCACGTCATGGAACAGGTACCTTAGTCCATCTCCTGCTTCCTTAAATCTTTTGCGCCTTCCATTGTTCAAGCAGCGCTTGAAGCATTCTCTTGAGAAAAAAAAGTAACACTATCTGTTTTGCTGACTTGTCTTGTGAATGTATTGCATCTTGCACGCACTTCTAAGTTGAGAATAGAACTGCATCGCGTAATCATGTGTGGTTTGCACTTACAGTATTACTGTTCCAAGCCACTTTGTTATAACTTAGCTCTGCAGTTCTGTTGACCTTGGGTTATTCGCAAACGTTACAGCGAACAAGAGCAGGTTTTTTGCAAAGTAGTTGTGTTAATATTGAAGCTTGGTGTTCATTCTTTAGGTGACAAAAAAACTTGCTGAAGTTGTAAAGAAGAAGAACAAAGGGGGCGTGGATGTCAAACCATTCCAGGTGTGTTGAATGCCGTAATCTTAGTTATTGTATGATCATTGGGTAGAGGTGTAAGATGCAAAGTGTTTTGGGTGGTCGCTAACCCGAGAACTTAAAGCGTGACACATGGGTTGTACATGATTCGCGAGCCTATATTGAGCTCTCCGCGAAATACTTCAAAAGCATATTTATATTTTCCGTTTACGAAAATGTATTTTTCTTTTTTGGAGAATAAAGTATTTTACAAAATCTTTATCAAACAATATTTTGTAGCGGTATTGTCAGAGTAATGGGACGATAAAAATCATCGTTACTTTATCGACTGCACCTCATCTAACGGACAGCTGCCATTTCTTGTAGCACTGCTACTGGCCTGATTTTTTTCACGATGTTGGGTAGTTTTCAAAAAATACAGAAAAATAAAAAGAAAGCCGAGGCATTGCAGTGACATCAAGGCGCGAAACACAACCAGACCGCAAATGTGAAAGTACGTTAAGAAGCTTTTCGTTTTAAAAAACACACAATAAGACTTTAGTTCTGCGTTTTTTACAGATAAAAAACCACTGCTGGTTGTTTGTTAACTGCCTCATTGAAAACCCAACCTTTGGTTCTCAAACGAAGGAGGACATGACTTTGCAAGCAAAGAAGTTTGGATCGCAATGCCATTTGACTGAGAAGTTTCTTAAGCTGGTTTGTGTTACTCTTTTCCTTGCCTTTCGGAGCGGTTTCAATGTAATGTACAGTGATTACGGGTTTGGGGGAACTCTAATGATATTAGCAAATTTAATCAAAACATACGCGCCGCAGTAACAGTCATCTGACTGATCGCTTTCATGCCGGGAAGAGTTTCTGCGTTTGCCGACTTCGCTCTTGCTCAAAAGCTTAGCGTGTGAACTCATCATCGAATGTTGCTCTGCAACAACGTGCGATGTTTTTTGTCACATACCCAGGGTACCTGCGCAGTCCCGAAAAATGTAGAAAAGTATGGAAAATTTTTTGTCATTTTTAAAGTGTGGAAAAAAGTTTTTGGTCTGTTAGTATATGGAAAAAGAAAATAATTTTCCAGATTTGATCTTTTGACATACATTTTCTTATAGTTTATTCAAAGTTTGATATAACTTTCATCATGTTAAATATTGCACTGCTTGTATTTGACATGAGTAGGTCATACGGAAATGTTAGGTCTGTAAAAAGTCTGGAGATTTATTTTCAAAATTGCGTAGTAACCCTGCATACCTCTGTGTGTGTACAGATGAGGGGCTGTGTGCATGTACCTGAAAGCAGTTCTAACTTTCACTTGCCGCGAAACTGCGATAGAAACATCATCAGTTCTTCATTTTGATACGCATTTGGATGTAAATAATTTCCAAATTTTTCCTCACCCGATGCTTTAACCAAAGAATTGCGGGATTGGTATTTAAAAGCATTAAGTGCTTAGAACCTTCGTGTATAATCGTCATGTCCTTTCGAAGGGTTTGTCTGAAGGTCATCGAACCGGTGGTTCCATCAAAACTTTGTTTTGTCTGTAGTTACTTTTTTGGATTTTTTTCCATGCGTGTATTTTTCTATCTTAGGCTTTTATTCAGTATGCAGAGCATGTGCTGATCAATGATTTGTTACCCTCTTTTGAATCAGTAATAACATTTTTGCAGGCTGGGAACAGTGGTATTGTCGATAACATTATGAACTGGGTCAGATTCAAAGCTCAGAGCCAGCTGCAAAAAAAGTCGGCCACCAAGTCAAACAAACTGAAAGGTACGGCGTGTAGGCAGTGACGGGGGCGGGCTTGTACGAAGGCAATGTGTTGAAATCGTTTATTTACTGTTAGCTGTCAACCAACGTGCTGCTTCGCTCACGTGTCATCGCAATTTCCGTGCAATATGCATCGCTTGCCGGACCTGCTTTCGCAGTTCATATATATTTTTGCGCAGGCGTTCCAAAGCTCGATGATGCCAACGACGCTGGAACAAAGAACTCTTTGGAATGTACGTTAATCCTGACGGAAGGAGACTCGGCTAAAACTTTGGCTGTGTCGGGTCTGTCTGTTGTTGGTCGCGACAGATACGGGGTTTTCCCTTTGCGTGGAAAGCTCCTGAATGTTAGAGATGCTTCACATTCGCAAGTAAGACCTGCATTTGTTGCGTCACTGGCACTGGGTGGTTGTTCGAAATGTCGTTGCCAATACGCTGCTGTCATTATTGGGCAAGTTGACACAACACCGAGCTTTCTGTGGGAATTTTATTTTAAGCGACTTCTTGACGCCGCAAATACAGACATACTTAGAAATTGTTTTGAGAAGTTGAAGAAAAAGTTGGTTAAAAATCTACGCCGACAATGGCAGCTGAAACTTCGGTCATTTTGTGTTTTTACATAAAATCATTGTCAATTCGCTACGTCATCGATCAGAGAGATGGAAATTATTATGATAACTACACGTTTATATGATGTTGTAAAGTTGCCGGCTATGTACTGGAATTCTATTGCAATGCATTATTTAGATACCACCATTCAGATGTAAAATGTGAGTACACCGAAGCATAACTAGAATATTCAAGGCCTTATCTACGCAAAGAACTACCTATCTTATTTTATACCAACTGGAATTTTGCTCCTATTCAAACAGCAATTCCTTTCAGTTAACGTGCCCCCTGCATTTTATTGCAAAAAATCCAATTTAAAATTTTCTTCCGTTTGATGAAGGATCCTAGTGATTTAAATTTTCTCAAGAGGCACCAACAGGCTGCAGAGCATTGTCAGCAAAATGACATTAATTTTTGACTCAAATCCAGTTCCTCGCAACTAGGTCTGCTCAGCGTCACTCACAAACACAGCACATGCCTGGTGCAAGCAACCAAAGACCATCACAATTCCACACAAATCGTAAGGGCCTGAAGTAGATTCGCAAAATCTTTTTCAGTGATCAGACCAGTCCCGTCGCCACGGGGGGCTTTGGTGGGCTTAGCCCCTCTCAAACAAAGCTCCAAGTCCCCCCAAAATTGAAACGTGAAACACTATCATCTGTGGAGTTTTTTTTAATTTTTACAATGTCAAGCCCCACCGCAAAAAGGCAAAGCGTCAACGCAGAACCGGAAAGCACCCCTGCTGAGAAAACTTTCTGGCGACGGTTCTGGGTTAGACTCGTGAAAAATTGGCGAAGGGAATACTACAATTTAGACTAGGATGCAGCTCAGGCAGGTCATGTAACTTACTTTGACTAACTCCTAAACTTCTGCATAAAAGTCAAGTCCTTAATTGACGTCTTATTTCCGTTTTGTTTGGGGTTGATAGGTCATGTGTAGTGACTAATTAATTGTTGGTATTAAATGCTTTTATCCTGTTAACACATTTTTTTCTTTCACACGTTTTCGCGAGTTTTTGGCTGGGCTTATACTCAGGGGCGTAACGAGGTTAGATGGCGCTCGGAGCAAAAGACAAGTTTGGCGCCCCCTTGGTCGAACCGGCGCCCCATGGTCGAAGTTTGGCTCCCCTATGGTGGAACCTGAGCTCTTTCGAAAGCAAATTTGCTGTATTGAACAAAGTACTTGTGACATTGTTGGGACTTTTCGGCGACTCCCGCAGTGATTCGGCGCCCCCCCATAGTCAATTGGCTCCCGGGGAATTTGCCCCCCCTTCGTTACACCTCTGCTTATACTGCATAGTTTATGGTCAGTAAACATCCAGATTCAATTTGCGGCATGCAGAACACTCCTCACAAATACATGAAAATGACATTTGCTGGTGCAGGCAGTGTTCCAGTTCGTTTGTAGCGTGGTCTTGCAAAGCGTGCAAAACATAGAATTGCAGCTGGTTGAAATTCAAATATCTGCCTTGTGAAAACAAGTTAATAGCACTGAATCGACACAGCGAACTCTCATTTCAGGTTGCAGTTACATACACAAGCCTGAGGTGTGTTCCACAGAATCACTCATTTCAACTCAGTTGCATGTACCAAAAAAAATTGAGTTCCGAAGCTCGATCTATTGCTTGGCAACCTTGGCTAAAGCATGGTTGTCTCCATCTTTGTTCCCTGGCATCATCAGTACTGTATTGTCAGCAAGTGTACGGGATATTTCGTTCCCATCGTTGATGAGTGTTGTAGATCCGGATAGCGCAGTGGGCCAATAATAAATTTTTGGTTTCCAAAACAATCTGTGTTCAAACAACCAACGTTCGAGTTAGCACTGAAGATCTCTTTCATTCGACGTAGTGTTACGTCCTCTTGTGTTTTCACACTACTTATCACTATGTTCCGTTTCAGATCATGGGCAACGCAGAAATTGGGAATATTGTGAAAATCATGGGCCTGAAATACGGGAAAAAGTACGAAACGGATGATGAAGTAAAGACACTGCGATACGGAAGACTGATGATTATGACAGATCAGGTTGTGTGATATGTGAAGCGTGACATACGCTCTTTGTATGGACGCATTGTCAACGACGTGTGACTTAGCATGTCGCAAGATTTCACGCTCGTAATGTTGCGAGCTCCTGTGTTGCAGGATCACGACGGCTCGCACATCAAAGGCCTGCTTATCAACTTCATTCATAGCAACTGGCCAAACATGCTGCAAAGGAGGTGCGTACGGTTTTCTGTCACAGAATATTAGAAACTTTTGATTTCGACCATGATTCAGCCGCACTGAATAGTTAGTACCTTTACTACTCTTCGTTCAAAGCACAGTATTAGTTTCTGCGCAGAGGTGTTGTTCCCGTTTACTTGTTGTCAACCAATCAATGCGTCTCTAACGTTCTCGCCTGCACAACGTTCGCTTTTTGTGTACGAGATTGCTCAGCATGGGTGTGATGACAATTTGAAACGTGAATGCTGTTGACATACTGACGCCTATGTATTCATACTGTCTGACCCTGCTGCAAACCGCTGCCAATTCAATTCACAATTAAAAACTAGTGTTTTGCGGCCTCCCTAACTTTCATGTTTCAGTGGTTTTGCTTCTGTAGGTTGTCTCACGACACTTGGTAAGGATTCGCTTACCTTTCTTGTTAACTTGGTTGCAGGGTTATGGAAGAATTCATCACTCCGATCGTCAAAGTTACGAAAGGAACACAAGTCCTGTCGTTTTACACGATACCTGAGTTCGAGGAGTGGAAATCGTCAGTTGATACAGCCAAGTCGTGGAAGATCAAGTACTACAAAGGTTATTTATTTCGTCGCTTTTCATGTATATTTACGAGGTGTGGTAACCTCTGTGGTGTTGGCGGTCATGCCAAGTTATGTTACAAGCGTTTCTGTCTTGATATGTGGCGCGAAATCGTTGAAAATACACGCAACGAGCATATTTCAAGAAACTGCTTTTTATCCGCTGTTTTGGTTCAGGTACAGTTTGAGATCAGCATTGTACCCTTCTCAGGACGCCTATAGCAACCACAAAAGTTGTTTTTTGGTTCATATTTGTATTCGTTTCCAGACACTGATAGGAGATACAAGCTTTTTTGGGTCATTTTTGTACCCCTTTTACGACGTTGATATGACCCACTTTTTACGTTGCGTCATCGTTTTTTCAAAATGACCACTGTGGCTGTTCCCGCTGTTTACTGCTGTTCAAGGCATAGTTGATAATCTCACTTTACAGTTACCGGTACTCATTGTTTTTCCTTGAAAAGTTCTAGAATGTTCGTACGGCTACGAACCTTAAAGCTTCCTTATCGTTTCGTCGTTTGCTGTTTAAGCGCACATCTAGAACATGGAGGATTACGTGTTGTTCTCCAAGAGTTCATAAACCATCTGTCAGAAAGAAGCCACTGAAATTATTTTCAAAAGATGCTTCGAAGAAGATAAAGTTGCAATTAAGCGGGAACTTAGTTTGCTGTATCAAAGAAGTCCTGTATATGAAGAAAAGTGATATTATTTTCGAACTGACTCCACAGCTAAAAAGACCGGAAAATGAGTCATCACTTGGCAGCAAGTTGTGGCTCAATTTTGACTTGACGTGAAACTTCTAGCCATGGTTGGAACTCGATTCGTTTGCCAGACTAAAGTTTCTTTCGTGTCCATCTTCATTTAATGAACGCCAAAATTGATTTCGCTGACCTGTGCCACAGACGCTCGTGACGCCACTGCTCCAAAAACGTCACAATAAAAATCTTTCGCTTCAAGACCAACCAGCATAACATGCACTCAGCTTGTTGTTGCCTCGAAGGTCTTAAAAATTTGCAGATGCTGCGAAAAGTAGTCTCACTCATACATCATGTTTGTTCACCACCCGCCCTTGCGATTGCAATAGCGATTGCTGTTGGTTGGATGCTCAAGCTATTTACGCGCTTATTCGCCTGTCCTTGAACGCTTGGCGCAGGTTTGGGTACGTCCACGTCCAAAGAGGCGAAGTCGTACTTTGCTGACATGACGCGACACCGGGTGCGATTCAAATATTCGGGGCCTGAAGATGACGGCTGCATTGACATGGTGAGTAGTGAGCGGTTTGTTTTTGCTGCTGAGTTCACTGAAATGTTGCAGAAGACAATGAGTAGGCAGTTGCACATAAAACAGAAACCGATTTATTGTTGCTTCATATTGTGTCTTTCACAAATGTACCCACCAAACGATGAGCATTTACTTTCGCACAACACAAACTGTCCATATATCTGCATTGTGTAGTTCTAGTTACAGCTATAACTAAGGCGGAATGCACGCCTTATCGCACTGTTTAACTACGCATGAGGTATCCGCTTGCTCTGCATGTTCAAAGAAGTTCCAATGCTTTGCTGAGGTCGTGTTCTGAACAATTTTCGAATTATAAAAATGAACCTAATGATTTTTTGGATGCCAATAGCATTTTCATAAACAAGTAAACCAAGTCGACAAAAATCAGGTCGAGTCTCATGACTCATTACGAGGGACCCTGAAATTTACGTGGGAAATCTTTTCGACATTAAATTTTTGAGGCGTTTGCTGAAAAACGTAATGCTTGTTTATGGTTTTTGCGAGTTTTGTATTAAAAATTGCAATAAAATCTGTTTAGCCCAAGGATCCAAATCCACTATCCGCCATTTGCTTCCGTTACGTTTTTCCTACTTCTCTCTATTCAGTCGCATTTGTCACCTCAGGCATTCAACAAAAAACGGGCTGACGACAGAAAAGAGTGGC
>JGI24022J15233_10005668_pt1 | contig 13315 bp, 9 predicted proteins | sample Ectturendosymbi2_FD_15233 | JGI IMG/M metagenome (IMG submission 15233) | reverse complement strand
CCCTGTTCTAGCCGATGGCCCCATGCGGAAGCTCTGGAGAAATGCGTACAAAAATTTGGTGTTGAGCTTTTTATTTTGACAGAAAATGTCTTTAGCTATGTTCAATGTGCAATGCTCACGTAAACTACATCCACTTTAGAAAAGTATGTAAGATTATGTAGAAAAATGAACGGCAAAATAGGAGCCATATTTTCTTTATTAAAGCCACATAAATCAATCTGATAGAAGGATGCAAAAACAATTAAAAGAAACATAACAAGAAAAGCAAGAAGACAAACAGAAAAGTTCGCAAACACGAAAACAACGTTTCAGAAGATGTTCAGGTGGAAAATGCAGGTTTCTGTTAAAAACAACCCAGTACGTGACAAGAGCAACTTTTAATGAGTAAAGGTTTAGTACTGCGATGGATAAAATTCACACCCAGCCTTTTGAAATAGGTGGAGAGACAAATGTTCGCATTCCGGATTAACTTCTCGTATCACTGCTCTTTCGGAAGATAATGAATTTGTTACCGACATTGCTGTGGTCAATAAAAATAAATTAATTCTGATTTCTCGCACATCTTGCGCATTAAATATGAATGTCAGACGATCTCTGCAGTAGGCTATTGCAAAATCTAGTAAGCATCCTTCCATGAAATCTATGCATTAGTGTGGGCAATTCCATTTGCATAGAGCTACAGTTGTAAAAGTTTCAATATTACAGTATCTTCAGATACTTTTAGAACACTTTTCAGAAATTTTATTTGAGATTACATGCGCATCGTAATTTATGAACGTCGGGTTGCGCAAAATTTTGTTTTACGTTGTTTGATCAAACTTGTGAAGCGGTTGCAAATCCCCGAGTTGCAAAACGCTAAATTATGTTGCTGTAGGTAAAACCATAGTAAAGTAACTTAGTACATTGATTTTGAAAATTATATTTTTTTTATTTTTCACAGTCAATGATGAAACATACTTTGTATTAATATTTCTATGATATGATAACCTGCATGTTTTTACATCGGTTAAAACACCTACTTATTTCACAGATTACTCGAGTTTAAGTTGTTGGTTGCCCTTAATAACTGCGGGATCATTTGCCAAATTACCATTTGTGTTTTGTTTCCTTCAAAAACATATAAGCTTATAATATTTTTTGGATGATTTATTCAGGAACATCAACCTACGAACATTGAGTAACTCAGACTTTAACAATCATCTGCAAAGAAGATAGACTGAAAAGTGATGGAGAAAATTTCGTGGCTTACTCTTTGATAAAACTTAGCTCACAACATGTGTTTCGTCGCATCACCTCACATGTCCAGAGCGCGCAATCGGGAAAAACTTCCAGAATGAAGTAGCACACAAAAAACAATAAAATCAACCACACCTTCAAAAGTGTGTTTGATGCAACAAGCGGCCACCACGGTTTTCATTTTCATTAGTTCGTCGCTTTGTTCCCATATTGCCACCATTCTCCCCATCTTCAACCATAGGTGCCGCCACACGNCTTTGGGGAGAGGGTTTTGGCTTTGTCGTTACATACTATTCAACAACATTGCATAATTCCAGATTTCTTCTGTCGCAATTGAAATTGTTGCAATGGTGAAGCTTAGGTCTTTGCTGCTTGAGAACAAATTGGAACTTGAGTTTTTTTAAGGCTGCGGCAAACTCGCCATGTTTGCTTTGGTTGATTGATGACCGTTTTCAGCAGTTGCGACGCATGGTGGCGTTTTTGAGAAAGCAGTAGTTTTCACGTACTGTCGATTACTGGATAGGCGAACAAGTTTGTTTTTCATGGCAAACCAGGGAAATGTCATTTCTTTCCAGTTGGTAAAGCAACTCAAGATGCAAACGAGATTAACCACCATGTCAATATCCCAAATTAGGTTCATGACCTGGAAGAAAGAAACACACGAGTTTTCTCATAAGGTGCAAAGATTTGAACAAATAANGGAAAAANGTGTCTTGAACGAAGACACAAAAACGTATGAATCTAACGACAGACACATGACAAACTCTTTAACACTCTGAAAATTACTGTTTCACAAACGTTGCTATCAGATATTGTTAAGAAAGCGGGCTCAATAACAAATTTTAAAAAAATTGTTTTTGGGTTATTTGGTAAAAACAAGGGGTTGTTTGCAAAAAATGGCCACATAAATGCTATGGTGCACTTTACTGTTAAAACAAAGGAAATGTTTCCAGAAAACTAAAGTTTATAAAATTTTTTTAAAAAATCAAAGTAATTTATTGTTTTTTCTGGCTCAATGTGCAGATGAATTTCTTACCATAGTATTTAAACGACCTCGAAGTACAAATTCAAGTAGATTGGTGAAAAGCTCAGTGACAGAAGATATACAAGTTGCTATGGCGTAAGAGCGCACAAGCTGCCGAAGTTGACCAATGGCTGTCCAACCGCCGCCTTGAAAATGTGTGCGAGATTTGTGAAACAAGGCTTGCTGCTTCCAAAGGATGTTGGCAAACAAAAAGAAGATGCAACCTGTTAAACAAAACCCTCAATTTATTTTTTTTCATTTTCTGCTTGCATTCCCTAAAGGAACCACCGGGACCTCACTGGGATCTCAGCTAATTTATGGGGCACCTGACTAAATAACCTCTGTGTTTTTCAGTGCCCCGGTGTTTGCTGTTTTCATGAGTACACCTGGTGCAATTAACTCAATCCCGCCAAATAAATCTATCTGCCTGTAGCTCATGGAATGTCAAAAAACATTTGAGCGTTTTAATGACTTCTGATACTTAGGTTGGATCCACGGGATTTACAACAATGAAATGAAATGTTCATGCAATGACAATCATCCATCACTTGCCTTACATCTCCGTAGCTGGAAAGTTTAATTCTACGGTAAAAAATAGTGGACTGGTATCGTGAAACCAGTTATTTCACAGAAAGCATTAGGAAATGCGTTGCAATGCAATCATTCATACGAGGAAATTGTCTTACTTTTTGTTGGACATTTTTTTAATTAAAAAATTTGATATATTTATTAAGTCAAATATTAACATCCTGCTGCCTTTCCAAAAATTCACGTACAAGACTCTATTCTGCATTCACGGTAAACGATCTTTCTGGGTTCAAACGTTCATGTTATTTACTATAGGTAAAATTTGACAAGCTCAAAATGTTTGAAAAGGTTCCATTTCGTTACTACTACCAAGTTTATGTGCAAGTGGTTTTATTACAATCAAGATACGTTACTCGTTAACCTTTAGATTTTTGTGCATTGGCGAAAACTAAAAATCATGTTACATTTCAGTGACTTTAGACACCTTTGTTACTGCGCCGCTGCCATCTTAACTCACCACGTTTCAATTCCTCATTTTTGTTTTTAATTTCCGTTGTATTACACTAAAATACTTTGGCTAAGTACATTGTATTACACTAAAATACTTTGGCTAAGTACATTGTATTACACTAAAATACTTTGATTGGTTTCTCATTTGCAAAAGAATAATCTACAAAAATTTTAAATGATGAAACAAAGCTCGAAGAGAGCCTACTTCTCCAAAGCGGGAGGTGAATTTACGTTACTTACATTTTAAGAACACAACGTGTCTTGATAGAAACATATGGTTGCATTTTAATTTGTTACAGACTCAGGTTGGCTTCGTTTTTAGTAATAGCAAGTGCAGATAATAATACCAAAAGAAACAATTTAAAATCTACTTTAAGCAAATATTTTTATGTTTAATTGATAAATTTATATAGTACCTCCTTGTCGTCATTAACTTTGATTCAGAAAAATTTCTAGAAATATAAGTTTCAAAGTCAACCTTGAAAGTAAATACGATCCTATTCAGAAAATAAATGTTTTACGGAAATAAGTACAGAAATGCCTACAAACCGTGTAGGAACAGGACAAAACAAAATCCTCCTATAAGCTGCGGGTCGTTCTTTGTGAAGGGAGGATGCTGAACGCAGGAGGAATTGCTGGCCTTGAAAGCAGATTTTGTGATTGTAAGAGGTATGGATACTGTGAAAGCAACTGCAGTGACGCACATGGCAACGAGAAGAATGCGACTGAACCTGTTAAATAAACTTTGAGAGTTGAATAGAAAAAAAGAATGTTCACGTAAAAAAACATACAAAAAGTTGAATTCATCTTTTTTGGTTAACCTCGTTGCTTGCTGAACCCAAATACGTTTTTATGTGTTAAAACTTGAACCTAAATTTATGAAACAAAATGATGAGAATAATTGCTTGTTTCTTTCTCTATTAATTTTGCTGCCTAGTGCAGCATAAAAACGGAACAATGTACATTAGCTAAAGTCCTCAAATACTCAGAAGTCTTTGAAAGAACACAGCAAAGTTTTGTTTTTTGTTATGGGTAACCATACACCACGAGCAAATCCTCAACTGATACTCCAACTTAAAATCGTATACCACCTGTGAGACACAGCGCAAATGAAAGTGATTGATGTTTAAATCAAAACGTATTACAACGTGTAAAGTAACAACGTGTAAAGCATTTTAACCTCGAAGGTTAAAATGCTAATACTAGCATTAGAAAACCTTACCATAAAACACGTGGAGTAGAGAGCCTGCTGAAATATATGTTTCTGTACAGAATATGTTGCCTCAACCAGAGATAGATGAAAAGTTCGGCAGTGGCTGCCAATAAAATCTCTCACTAAGTACAAGTTTTATAATATACTAATTAGCAAAATTTAATACTTTAAACAAAGACCTTTAGAAAGTTTTTAAGAAAATCTTTAAAAAGTAAAGACGTTCGAACAAATGTATTGTAGACTGTGATAATAAGCAATATTTTATCTTTCACATATGTCCAACTGCTAAACACAATGAAACTTTCAGTAAATCAACTAATTGCGAAAACCATCATTGCCTGGTGTTGGCGACAAATTTGGCGAAAACTTGCATAGTAGTAAAATAGGCCTGAAAAACTGTTATTAAAAAAAATATGAAGGGAGCTGTTGCTAATCAATTATCATCTTAATCAGTTGTCACTCAGCCAGGAAGAACAATCTCGTTCAAACCAATCAAAGTACCTGCAACGTGAATAAGTTGATGCGTGATGGCTACTGTAGCACACCGAACTCGGTTCCAAATGTAAATATCTTGAAAATAGACAAATGCAAGAATAGATTTTGCGCAGACACTCAACCCGTATGAGGCATAAAATGCGATAAAAATCCTTTTATATCTTTCTCCATGGTGTGTAGCAGAATTTGAACCACCTCGTTCACGTCTCAGTTTCTTGTTTCTGTGATGAAAACAATTTGTTTTTTGGCAGAGGTTCCGCAGTTTTAAGAAAGCACGAGTGAAATGTTTTACAATCTAATGAACCAATTTTTATAAACAATCTGATTCCATCGTATTATTTCTGCGTTTCACGCTACCTCTAAATTCTGAACACATTTCAATGTCACTGTACTCAAATATGATTAAAATATTCTTTCATCCAATATCAAAGAACACTTTTTCGTGAATTACCAAGTTTGGGTTTTCTTCTCAGAGTGGAAACAAAATGATATTTTTGTGAAAGTGCTTTATGATAAAAATATTTCATTTTTCAATATGCTTTACATTTTGAGCGATAAATTCTATCCTTATTGGTATAGTAGAAACGTACTGCTCTCAAATTCTTTTTTTCAGGCCATGTGCAAAACAATTTCGAAATTCCATCAAAGCTGTTTTTTGATCTACACCAGTGGTCTTCAAGGGAGCGAAATCGTCCCCTTGTGGGCGATTTTATGTGTTAAGGCGGCGATTTTGTGATTTACGAGATTTGGGGGCGATTTATGCAGGTTAGAATGTATTAAAATTCTGAAGTGATTCCAAAAATAAAAACTGCATGTACCACTTTCGAACCAATAATTTGATACACTTTCGACTCCATGATTTGTAACAAACACAATATGTAGGACTGGTGATGTAACAATCAAGCCAACATTGTTCTGTGTAACGCTTCACCGCACTAGCTATGCAATGTCATGGACCGTGTTACTGGTTGGGAACCACGCACTGCGGTTATGACAAAGTTCCAAGAATGGTTTAACCCTAATGTCAAAAATAAGATGGCACAGTCGTGAAACTGTTGCTATGAGTACAATATTTTGGTAATTTAATGACCTAGCTGTTGCATGAGCAGCGTCAAATAAGGAATATCAAGCAATAACATTTGCAAGCTTGCATGCATATCATCACGCGCAGAATTTTGGACTTTTTTCGTATACAATAATATAGATTATTTCGTTTTATTATACTTGTATTGGCTGAAAGCGACCAAAACTGATATACCTATCGGAAAATGCCTAGTTGGCCAAACTCCATTTTTTCAAGAGGAAAACTTTAGTTTATTTGAAGTTACTATAAATGGTCCAACAATCATAAAATTGCTACCACTAAATCATCGCACTGACTGACCCAGCGATCGGGAATATTCATAAAAAGTTTCCATTAAGTTTAGCCTAATTATTTTTCGCCATGAACTGTCATACATGCCTCCAACTGTATGTGTTACCATTTGCAAAATTGTCCTGAAACAAGACTTCATATGGTTTTCGGTAGAGCACTGCCAAACCATTGTTTCACAGGCAAAACATGTCATAGCCCGTTATTTACGTTTTTTGTAAACTTTTGTCCGCAACTTGAATAAAACAATGGAACCGAGTCTATTCTATTGAAAAAACACATGGAAAATAATTGTGGCGAAAAGATTTACGTAGCAGTTAATGGCTAGTAAAATTAATTAAGTTGTAAAACTTAAGTTGTAAAAAAGGTAAGTCAGGTTTTTTTTAAGGAAAATGTTAAGTACCCGGTATGAATCTGTAGAGACCCGATTTCTCTTATTCCAGGGACCCGATTTTGTCTGCTTCTAGGGACCCGATGATAACATTCTTTGATTCTAGGGACCCGAATCGGGTCCCTAAAACACCTTAAAAAAACCTGGGCTAAGTCCAACTAACCCCATCATGACTAAACTAAGAATTCCAAAAATCGTTTTCGCTACCTGAAATTTGAGGGTTGCTAAGAAGTCATTCTCTTCTGAACATCACACCGAAAGCTTATTGCGCAGAAAGTGACTGTGCCTTTTTGCCAGTTAATTCACATAAGCGAACGCAATTCCACATTCAAGAATTTTTCATCTAATTCCAAAGAGATGATGAAGCCCGTACCATATTTTATCAACATGGATGATCAGACCTTTGGATCAACGCAGTGAGGGTTTTCCGGAAGTTTGTGGAAAGGTTGAGCTATTACCACAACTGGAGTTTTGGAGTTTCCCACGATGCATGTTCAGCCAAGTACTGCACATGCAAATTTTCACTATATTCCCCACCACTGCTACCCTCGCTTAGCTGCTCTTCTGTTTCCAAATGGTACGCAAGAAACATTGCACAAACTGTTGGGTCTCATATTTCATCATTCCGCCATTTTGCACACGTAGGCCAGATCTCCCCAATTCCTTATATTCTGCCCATGCTCGGTCGGCGGGCAATTCCATTTGAACGTTTTAATCGTAATTTGTGTCTAAAAGTTTCAAACGTTTATTGTGGTAATGCTATTATATCTATTTTTAGTTCACACTGTTTTTGATTTTTAAATAAATAATCTCGCTCGCACACATATATTGCCACCTGATCACACTATATTTATAGTGATTTCAAAAACGAATTCAAGTCAATTCAAAACGCAACCTTTCAGGAAAACAGCTTTCACCGAAAAAACGATTCTGTGACAATGTGGTGACAGACAAACTTTGACGCTACACGTGGGCGTGGTGTACAGCAGCGAAATGTTCTTGATTTCATGCGTTTTGAAGCAATTGTCGGACTACTCAAAAACAAATTTTGTGGAAATGGAGATTGTTGATGGCCGTGAAACGTTCACTTCTCCAACACGTCTTTTTTCTGATGTTCATGTTTGATACATGAACCCACGTGTCCAAGAATTATCACAATGGACAAAAGTTTTAGTGCTTGGAATAACTCATCGCAACAATCTGGCAGACGTTGTCATAGTGCAAAAGGCACAAAAATGTCGAATGGCTTGTTTACTTTGTGGGTTTTAACGCCCGGTCCGGCTACTACAGTGGCCAGTAAACATTTGATTAGCCATAACTCCTAAGCGGATCGGGCTAGAAAGCCAGTGAAAACAGCAATGGATCCACGGGTCAGCAAGGAATCGAATTAGAATGACAAAAACATACCTTTGCGTTTGAAAGTTTTGAGAAAAGTCCATATTTGTGCATTTGCCGTTCTGAAATTTTAGCAAAATCCGGAGTAAATGTGAAAAAACGCACACCGCATCCCGTTTAGCCTTTCCGATCCGGTTTTTGCGCTTCGCCGACTGCTAGAATACTCGAAAACAGATCCTTTTGACAAAAGTCGATTTGGGCCGTTTCGGAGGGAAAATGTGGGGTCTAAAAGTGGAGGTCAGAAAAACTAAGTCCTAGATCACTGCTTGGGGTCCTGAAAACCCCACCTTGGTGTTAATAAGGTAAGAGTGGCCTAAAATGTTCTAGGAGCTATTCTGAAGCTTTAAAGACCGACCTTGGGAAGGCTGCTAGCCTGTGGAGTTGGGAAGTTATGGCCAAAAATAAGACTTGAAAACTGCTCGGCCACTTAGTAGATATTTCGATTCCCAAATGAAATTTTCTTGTCACTATATTGGCTTGAAAATTCGCGAGATGTTGTAAAAACCCAAGTACACCTTTTCTGCAAACTAGGTGGAATTGGTGGACACCAACTGAAAGAAAAGTGGCTTGAACCTCAAAAGAGTCCCGAAATCCAAGGTTTTTCCCCCTTGGACCCCCAACAATGGAAGTGTCAACTGTTTTGTTCAACACTGCAAAGGTAAGGTCTTCACAAACATTTTTATGTAGAATGTTTGTTTCCAACGTGTTTGGTTTAGGCTCTGTAGCCTACTGAATGGACGCAAAAAGGTTTTCTGGCCTTCGCGAAAAACGTTTTTTCCTCGGAAATGAGATCACTATAACGTCACTGGCGGGTGCAACCTATCTCAAAATGAGCAGACATGTCTTACGGATCCAGTGATACTTTCGTTGACTTTCTAGCTCATTCCGTTCAGACGTTATGGTCACTCATAAGTTTACCGGCCACTAGTAGCCGGCGTGGATGTTCAAGGGTTCAATAAAAACACAAATTTTCAAGGTATTATTTGTTGTGTTCCTAAGAGCATGACATTTCATTTACTATATTTGTGCTTGATCATTTTTTAAAATAACAGTCGACATGCACCTGTCAAAAATTGATTTCGACCTTATGTTCTCCTTTTCTCAGTATAACGAAGTCTCCAGAAAAGTAGCGTACCTGCACAAGAAGTATGCCAGTGCCACAAAAATGTAACAACATATTGCAAAAATTAAGGCTTCTAAAACGACTGAGATCACATCAGCTTTGTAGAACATGATGAATTCTGTAATGCTCAGTTCACCTGTTAAAAAACAACAAAATTTTACGCAGCACAGTCAAAAAGTCTACAAAATCTAAAGATCCAAAACGCTTGGAAGAATTGCAACAAGGTTTCATCACAAATAAAGACATATTTTCTTTGACAAACATTTGAATGTTTTAATTGATGTGAACTGGATAATGTTCTGGAAGTATTTGAAGCATATTGAAATGTATTGGTTCGTGATAACATTTTTGCACTTTCTATTTTTTTGGGCGAAAGTCGTTGCCCATTACTAACTCGCTGAATGATACGTTACATAACCTTGAAAGGTAAAATCAAAATCAAACCATGTTATGCGTTTTTAATAAAAACTTTTTGCTGGTTTTCAGATACTTTGCACAGAAACATTTGAGTTAAAATATGATGAAACGCAGCAATTGGGATTTTTTGCGTTCATCAGGTAGATCTGTATAATACTGAAAAGATTAACAGTTAAGGTTTTTCAGAACCTATTTCTGACTGATTTGATAAAATTTCGGAGTGCTGATTTCATATCTGATATCAGATTTTTATCTATCACGTCACAGTTGTGTGCAACAACATACCTCTGGTTTTACGAAATTGTGTTCCTTCGAGCAAATATTAATTACTATCTATGAAACGTTTAGATAACAGCGATTAAAAATACAGGGTGGCCCAGAAGTCGCGCACCATGCAGATTTTTATGAAAATACATTCAAAACATAAATACCAATTTAACTCTTTCTTGCATTGTTAGTTTTTCAGACACATCCAATTAAATCTGAAACATAAAAAACAAATTATTAAATGGTGCGCGACTTCTGGGACACCCTGTATATGAAAGGCTGATAAAGAGCGATCACGTGAAAGGTGAACATTTCCAATCTTTCCGTGACGTTTGCAAAGGTTAATTGATTTTATTGGTGATGCACTTGAAGCTTGAACAACAAAGATAAAATTAATTCTTAAGCAACTGAAAGCAAGTGCTACCTGTGTTTGGAAAGAAGCATTTCATAATGAACATGTAGAATTATTATCAATATACTATTGTCGACCTCAATCGAAAGTACTGCACCATACAAAGTAATCAGTTTGAGCAAGATCGTTACGCATTACTACGAACAGCCTTTCAATTTATTCTCGTATCTGGTGCGTTGTAAAATCGAAGGTATTGCTTAAAAATGGATAGAGTTATATTGCTTAGTATCGCAAGTTACTCTTTTTCTAAAAAATCTGAACTTGTGTTGCCGCACAATCGTTTCACAATTATATTGCTATAACCATGTACAATAGTGGATTACACAAAATGACGTAAAATCAAAATAGTCCTGCGGAAAATTCAAGTGTTATCAGGAAACCAGCGGGACTGGTTCCGTGATAACGCCTGCCGTCTTCTACCTGCCCTTGCAACTGAATCGTTCAGCTGCTAAACGATTAGCCAGATTGAAGGCGAGAAACCGTAGCTCCGCTCACAGGGAGCTACAAACTGCGAAATGTACCATTAACCCTCTTACTCGCTTTGCAGTCTCACGCTGCTGGGAAAATCTGAGTAGCCGCATACGACAAAATGCAAACTGTGGAGACCGTCATGGACTCTACAAGGATATATGTGAGACCATCGGCCCAAATCCGAAGAAAATGTCCCATTTACTTTCAGCTGACGGAGCACTCGTGGTTGAAACCTCCGCCCAACGGAATCGCTTGGTAGATTATGAAACTCCATATATTCCCACTAAACACATGTCAGCCGTTCGCCATTATCTAACATCGAGCAGTTACCTATCCTTCAAGAACTGGACAGCACCAAAGGTGATGCGAAACTTGCAATCAAAGGTCTCAAGAACAAGAAGCCTACTGGGCAGGGCGGATTCCGCCCGAGATTTTAAAAAGTGGTTGCAAACCTCTTGCAAAGGGGTATATTTTCGAACTTCTGGGATAGCGGTTGTCTTTCAGACGATTGCAAATACATTTACGTCATTACTCTGTCAAAGAACAAGGGTGATAGTAGAGAATGCAAGAAATATCGTGGCATCCCGCTTTTGTGTATTGCCGTGAAAGTTTTTACTCTTCTTGTCTCCTCTTGCCCAGAGTCCATCGGATTGCTGAAAGAATTCTCCCTTGGTGTCAGTATGTCTTTCGCCCCTCTAGAAGTGTAACTGGCATGTTATCTCACTCAGACAGCTACAAGTAAAAAGCATTGAGCAATCTCGCCCGCTATATGTGGTTAGATTTGATCAAAGTCTTCCATACGGTGACCCGGTCCGGCTTTATAATATGCTCAAAAGTCCGGCTTTATAATATGCTCAAAAATAATATGCTCAATCTGTTGGGTTTTCCCGAAACGCTACTTTTGAATATTTTGTAATTTGCTGAGGGGTCAAAGTGAGTTGCGTCCAAGCCCCGACGTTTTTCAGCATATTTTAACAACTCTTCTCGCCCACGCTTTCCCAGAGGAGCCCGGAGTCATTCTTCACACTCGTTGCAGCGGCAGGTTGTTTTTTAACCTTTCCCGGCTGTGGGCTAAAAGCAAGACCAAGCGTATACTGATTTGTCGACTCCTGTGCGCCGGTGACCCTGCCCCTGTAGCTCACTCCGAGATGCTCTTGCAAAACATGTGCGAAAGTTTTGCTAAGGCCTGCACTGACTTCTGCATGACCATCAGCTTGAAGAAAACTATCGCAATGTCACTCGGAATACCCAATCCACTACGCATTCTCATCAACGGCTCATTGCCTAAAAATGACGACAAGTTATCTCATCTGGCTTCTGCTGTCAACTTTTCTAAGAGTTTGGATGCGAATTCAACCAATGAATTGGAAAGGCTTAGACCAACGTCGGGGAACTCAGTTTTCGGGTTGGTAACAATCACAACCTCACTATCAAACTGAAGATCAGAGTCTACTCCGCGTGCGTCCTAAATACAGCAGCAAGACGTGATGCACATACCGCCGCCAAGAAAAGCCCCCAACGCTTGTCACTTCAGATGCCGCCGCTCCATCCTTGGTGTCTCGTGGAGGGAACGTGTTCCTAACTATACCAACCTACATGCAGGGCCGGATTTAACTGATGCGAGGCCCTAGGTTAATCCACTGGTGAGGCCCCCTCTCCCATTGCTGCAAGGAAAAAGTGGAAAGTGCTAATCAATTTGCGAAAATTCGAAAATGATGCTCTAAAAGCACGGTCAGTAAAAAATTCTAAATCATAACTGGAGTGCCCACGATCATTGCGTTTGTTGCTGCCTTCGGCGCAAAAGCGTTCAATTGCACGGAGTTGTTGAAATCCTACTTGGCTGGCGGGAACAGGATTGTTAACTGCCACAGGCAAACCAACCCAAATCACCACAGTCAAAATATTTGACAAAACACATGGCCTACGTTTTTTATAAGAATCACAGCTGTCTTTTCGTATCTGTGTTCAAAAAAACAAACAAACAAACTGCACCTGCGACCTGTATAGTATGCGTGGCGGCATAAAGACTTTAGCACAACGTGAGGACCACGTTGCAACTCGCTTACCTCGGCTGTAAATAGCTCACACACACAAGCAAAACACGTCATGTAAAACGCACCCAAATGGTTGTAACCGTTACGTTCACGATTCGCGTGTTTCGTACTTTTTCAGACTGGTAAAAATCGAACGCAACTAAACTGTCGCGTGAAAAGATGTGAGATTTAAAAAACAGAACCGTCGCCAGAAAGTCTTGAATAGGGCATTTAAATTTGCGCAAGGGGACTTGACATTATGAAAATTTGATAAAATCTTTACTGATTTATATTGTTTCATATTCAAATTTGGAAGGGCTTAGCTCACCAATGCCTATCGTGACGACTGGACTGGTTTAAATTTCGCTTGTGCTGTCATTATTGAAATACGCATAAAGAAATAAAAAGCTACAATCATCGAATCCAGT
>JGI24022J15233_10005666_pt1 | contig 13316 bp, 5 predicted proteins | sample Ectturendosymbi2_FD_15233 | JGI IMG/M metagenome (IMG submission 15233) | reverse complement strand
CGAAACGTTTGCAAGATGTCAGTTGTATCGTTTGCTTTGGCCGTAGTATTTATTATAAGGCTATTTAGCACTTCCGCTTTTCGTGTACCAAATTTAACTCTACACTTGGCTTACTGGCTACATGCATATTGCTAAGTGGCAAATATTTGGAACAGTTCATAAATAATATTGTGAAGTTCATCTGCACTTCATTTTGTCCGGGTATTCTGCAGGTTTCGTGTTTTCAAAACATGTGAAACCTTTTTCATGAACTTCCACACATCGCTGACTTTGATTTCGTACAACATGATCCTGTTTAACGGCTGTTTGTTTATGCTGCACATTTATGCCAACAACACAGAAGACAAAATATACGTTCCGCTATGCCAAGAAACTCGGGATTAAAAAATAAGGTTGGTCGTTCCTTAAAATCACAACGGAGTGCAGACGACGACAAATGATTCAATTGCTGTTGTGGCCTCAACTGTAAAGGTTAGGTTTTCCCCTTCACGCGATGAGTGCACACTGTTACCTGCTGACCATGAACTTTTTCCAACTGCCTTCAAAAAAAAAGCAGTTGAACTGGAAAATTTACAAATGGCTGACCATCAAAGCAGAGACTTTGTGGATAAAAATGATTGTATGCGGTCAGAAATTCCCTTCCGAAAATCTGGGGCATAAGCACAAACCTACCTACACGAAAAACAAACCTACACCAAAGAGTTTTATCCCATTCCATCCTATGGCTATATAAAACACTCCAAAACTTCCAATTGGAGAAAGTATATGCAATCGTATACTTTCCTAAGGCTGTTCTGCTCCGTCAAACGTCGACCGAATATCATTAAGCAGGCTTATCCATGGGTTTTGACTAATGGGACAGTGGACTTGTTCCATATTTCATCCCATGTCCCATTTCACGTCATATAGCAGGAATTTTATGTAAAATACCACTATCGTATGCTCATAGGACAGTGATATTACACGTAAAGGTTCAGTGCCATGGCGTACTGATGCGAGGTCGCCGAAAACAGGGTTGTTGGGTCCTATTTCATTTAGGTGGCAACCAAAAAAGGATCATCCAATTTTCACTGGTTCCTCTAATTGGAAGTTTTGGAGTGTTTTACATACATAGCCTTAGCTCTGTAGAGACTAGACATAAGACATGCTCATGGTTCAGCGCACTTCGCATAGCTAGTTTCGTGGGAATCCCATGTGATGAGACAGTTAAAAGTTGCCACGGGATGGAATGTGACAGAAAAGAGTGTCCCATAGACAAGCTGCCATTCTGGGATTCCGCAACCCAAGCCCTGTACGCAAAGTATCCCATCAAGCCGCCATCTAATCGCAAGAATGCCCGCATAAACTGAGAAGTTCCAAGACTTGATATGCATTCTTAAAGTACATACCAGCGACCACTGAACTTCAACCTCCACGACTTGGTTCGCCGGAAGAGGCTTCCATGCAACGGTGATTGTATGACTTGTAACATTTAATGTGCTCAACTGCATGGCAGTAAACGGACTGCAACGTATTTCTGCGACGCTGTATTGGTTTCGAGCTTCATGGCAGTCAACGGCGTAAGACCGGATCTGTAAAAAATACCAAGGTTTCGAACTCGAGAACTGCTAAACCGAGTTGAAGAAAACTGATAAACGTATCAATACGTAACAAAAAAATAAAAAGATACTTTTTTAATCAACCGCCAGCCTCGAAACTGTGAAAGTTACGCAAGTACAGATAGCTACGACATGAATGCTTGCTTCCCCGGCCGCGTTCTTGTTTAGACAATGTTCATGCCGTAAAGGAATCACATCCGACGCTCTAACTGCAACTAAACATTCAAGGCGGCACAACAACCCAAGGTGCTGGTATGGAGCCAGATTCAATATAGCCTGACACAGTGCAATAATCAAAATCCCACCAACAAATAAAACACGCATGCTCGCTGTGTTTTCGTTATGAGTTCATACCATATTATACCGATGTCTCAAAATAACAATACACATGAATTTTACGTGACTTAAATTCCTATTTGCTGACAGAAACATTTTATTTTTAGCCACAATCAACGACCACAAGAAAAAAAGAAGCAGAAAACATTTAAGACATTATCAAACAATTTTTCACAATAAAGCAGCCAATAGAAATTTTTGTAAGTCAGTTAACGACACTAAGCGACACGCAGATAAAATAGCAACAACGCTATTGGCGCCACTTTCACCAGCAACGCATTTTGCGTGAAACAACGCGTAAGTTAATAAGATATGCACAATAGAAAACAAATGATGGCCTATGGATAGCTTCGATGGCTTTCATTCATAACACAACGCAAAGCTCGAACGACAGCACTGTTAACTGAGGAGATTTCTTCGGCATCAGTTTTGAGTCTTTCAGCGTGAGATTTTAGGTAAGGAGAAAATTGAGGGCTGCCTCCCAAAACGAACAGCTGCGTCATCGCATGTACAACACAGCTGTTGGTGCCATTGGCTGGAGCAATTAACTGGAGTGCTTTAGAAGAATTGGTTACCTGGCAGCTTTTTGCACAAAAACAGTGGATATATTGTGTAATGGGTTACTTCTTTGCTATTCAGAGAGAGTTAACTACGTTCTCTTCGAAAAAACAAACATGAGAGCCTATTTTCTTTGGAAATACAACGACCTACTATGAAATACCCAACACGCTAACACTAGTGTCTTTGTGTTTTCCAGTATCACGCAGATGCTGCTTATCGACTTCTCGCCTAAATTCATTGTCTAGGATTTAAGCAATTACGCTGGGCGAACGACAGAAGGTAAGTACGTAACTTCTTGTAAATAGCAGACTAATCAAGTGCGCAAAACTTTATTACCGGTATAGCTTTCGCAATTCATAAGTGGCGTTAGTAATCCAGCTAAGCAATCGTTGACAAAGGCTTGCTTCAGACAGACCTCAGGCGCAAAACACGCACTAAAATAAACGCAATCAGCCGGCAAATTTTTTTCCACAAAAGTTTAAAATTCGAGAAGCCAAAGCTGTGGAAGCGGGTTCGCTTACACAAGAACAAGCGAATGGGGGCTATACTACGTTTTCACAGACACCCTGTTTATGCCAAAAAATCAAACTTGCATACAAACGGACTTTCGCCCTTTATCTTCCTGCATTAGGATTTCAGTTTCGTTTGGGTAAAGAAAAAGATTCATTAGTCTGATGGACAATGGACATGTACACAAACCTAAAATCTAATCTCTCATAAATAAACATAAAGCATTTCACCGCACACCCCAATCTATTACTGCAATTGGAATAAGGCTAAATCTCGTTCAAGACGTAGGGAAATCTTGCAGGTAGAAGAACTTGATATTCACTAACATATGAGAGTGAGTATAACAGATGGCACACGTGTTTTAGTGGCATAATGTGCATACATGCAATGAACACCAAATCAAGAGATTACCCACTAAGGCGCATTCATTAACACACATGACATAAAGTGTTTCCAAGTTCTTGCCAGCACACTTTAAACATAACTGCACTGGTAAATTGATACCTGATAGAGATTTTCCTCAGTTGTTGGGGAATGTAAGAACTGCGATGAAGAAACGTGATGTGGCGTTTCACCGAACACAACCTCGTATCTCAGCTGCCGGGTGTTCATAACAAGCGGAGCTTCCCATGTCAACAGCAGACTATGCGGAGTTTGCGGACTGCACGTCAATCTTGAAACGGGGGATGATACTGAACAAGCAACAGATAAATGATTAATTTTACTAGGACTGGTCGGTATTGAGCACGAAAAAATCAATGATTTTGTCAGTGGCGACTTTCGGGCTTGTTTTTTCAAGTTCCGCTTTCGCTCAACGAAACGATACGTTTACTGTTCCGCTACGAAGAGTTTTCGCGGTCTGCGTTAACTGACTATAGGCAGATGTCACGCTAAAAATGCCAAACATTCGGATGAAAATACAATCGACGGAAAGCCGGTGCATCAAGTTGTGTGTCTCGGAGCATCAGGTCGTGTTGCTTGACCCGTTGCTCGTCAAGCCCACAACGCAGTTGCAACGTAACGACCACGCAAGAAATTCACGTTTTTAAAATCAACCTGCAACCAGTTGTTTGAATATTTGCTGCGTCTTAGTGCGTTGAAAAAAATCTCCCAGGACAACTTTACAAAACAACTTTTCCCAGATTATCTCAAATCTGCCAGTTCACTAAATTTTCGTTGCGTGACACATGCCTGCTGCGATAGCAGGAAAAGGCCTCTCGCAGGAATTGAATAAGATTGAAAACAAAATTAGACCGTGCCTCTTTGCAAACCTCCACATGCGGATACTTGTCTGTAATGCACTACGGTCATATACAACGACTGTATCATCGAAACTCCGGTGTAGATCTCACCCTTATTTTTGCAACACACCGGCAAAGGTTTCAGTACTGACTTGTTAGTACAATGAAAACTTTATATGGGCACAGGCCGCTTCTATGCACAAATAGTATTGAATATGTCGCAACATCCCGAAATTAAGCCTTGTCAGAACGCGTACCTCCACAACTAGTATTGAGAAGCGTGTGAGGCGATAAGGCATAGAAAGCAGCAGACAAATATTGCTGTTTAACGATGAGCTGAAATGAATATGTAGAACCGGGCTGCAACTTCAAGATTTTCGCTTCGTGGTAATCGTCCGAACTGGAGATATTCACTACCTGCAAAGCAGCAATGCAGTTCGACGGTTAGCGATAAATTCATTCTTCTGTGGACATCAAGGGCATTTAAAAATAACGTGAAACCTGATCGTGGATCTGCTGTTACGCACATCGCCGTTAAGTGCGCCAAAAGATACTGAAATAACGTCGCGGGAGAAAAAACTGTAAAACCTTAAATGGTTTCATAAAATCGATTCTCGTGCTCTGTTTTGATGTCTAGCAGCAGTAATCATTTCGCGTGTTGTTGAACACATCACATGGGATAATTGAAAATAGACTTTGAACTACAACATTATTTGATAGTTTTATTGAAAACGCAAGTCTTCTTTATATAAAACATGCGTTAGATACGGCTAATCAGATATGAATACAATTGTTCGACTAGTTCAGCTTATGTCCAACCCAAATTGCTTACTGAGCAAATATTACATCACTATCATAACCAGGCCCACACATTGAATGATATATTAACGAGGGCCGCATATTGAATGAAACCTTACTTTGATCTTAGCAAACTAAATTTAGCTCACGCTAACGTTCGAATTCCTAACTGCAATGACAACAGACGTAATAAAGTAGCACTGAGGACCACCTGCATCAAAAACGTCAAATTCAAGATTATCAAAATAAGGACAGGTTGTGAGTATTTAGGATACTTTACCGCAGCGAAAACCTAAACTGGGTCGCATAAAACCTTCGAGTTGACCGCATGTGGCCCGCGGGTTGGACACAGCTGGATTAGTTGATTACGTCAGCGTGCACACGTGGATTTCGAAGAAGGATCGGGTCTCTACGATCTGAGACTGTTAGTCACAGCTTAAATAACTATGATATATAGTGGGGATATATTTCATCAAACTAACAAAAACAATGCTGCACACAAACTTACTTGAACAATGCATGTCTCGCTGCCAATGCACACTGATTCATTGTATGACCAATATAAAACCGCGTAAATAGACTTTGGCATGCTGGCAGTTGTGTTAGATGAACATCCGTTTTTTCTCCATGATTGACGGATCGAAAAATTCAACGCAACAGAACTTTCATTGACTGATAAAATTTGTGGAGGATATCTCCTTTCCGGCAGAACACTGCATAGCAGGGCATCTGAATAAATGAAACCATGCGTGTCAGGATCTCGTCACGACGATCTACTTACTGTTTCTAAACTGCATAGGGCTCAACAAATTTGTATCAATTCACCAGAGAATTACCGCAATTTTGACCAATGTAGGGCGAAGTTCTGCAATGAGTGTGGAGCGATCTGCTTGGGCAAATAAGAAATCAAAAAGTAACACAAAAGTAAACCTTGATGAGTAGCATTGGATAATGGAACAGAAGATGTATTGACGAATGGATGTTGAAGAGTTTCCATTGTAGCCTTGCTACGAGACAACCAGTGCAAACCATCTTGATCTGCAGTCATACTCCACACTGTAGTAAAAATAAAAGTGTTTTACTTAGTCCAAAAACATGTCCATCTGTTACTCCAAATAATTTCTATTGATTTTCTGAATTTCATTCATAGTCCGAACATCTGAACACCTTGAGGTTAATATCATTAACAAAAATTAACTATTGCACGCAAAACTCAACTTTACAAGTTACAAGTAACTTGTAACATAATATAATCGTAATTACTATCAAAAACAAACCTTTTTCATTGTTTACAAATATTCTTTGGCAAGAGCACACGTCTCCAAAATTTACTTGCCAGATGTCCAAGCCATTACATACATAAATGGCTGCCGGAATAGCAGCGAAGTCTGCGCGCAAACAAAAAAGGGATGTCGTTATTTACTGTGTTACGTATCGTTGTGGTTACAATTTCAGTGGTAAGCATTTGAGAATCAACAAGTTTGTGCTATGTTGTCATAACCGTTCAAAAGCAGAACGAACACAGTTGCAAGTGTAAGAAATCTTTCTGTACACTAAAATCCAGACGGTTTGCAACTATACAATACTGTGCTAGTAAGTAGTAAATATCAAAGAATGCCCATAAAGGAATACATATAGCAGTTCCAGCTACTAAATTACACAAAGAAACATTGAAGACATTCAACGTCCACAAAAAATTTAAATGTTATGTTTGTACAACAATAAAAACGTAAGGCTTGAGGAAATTTCAAGTCAACTTTATTTTTTTCAGATTCTTCTTTCGTTTACACAGCTGACAAGTCATGTGCGGTTAGGTCTGAAATGAAGAATTGCAGAGGTATTAATTCAGATCTTCATTGGTGGTGTTGGTGATACTGCACGGCCAGCACGGTACAGTGATTGAGGATATGGCTGGCGGATTGAATGTCTCCGCGCACACAGTTTTTGTCATTGGCAAATCCCATTCTGTAGACGTTCGCGACAGGTCATGTCCAGTGCGCAGTCGGTTAAGTGGACGCACTTTGCGTCTTTGCGCGGCGCGTTGCATTCTGGTGGAGAAGTTGTAAAACTAGAGAGATATGGCTTCAAAGAGGCTGGAACTGGAGGGGGACAGAAGTCGTGTTTTGTGAGGTTCTCCATGAAAGATCTTAAGGGGCGTCTCGAGTGGAGTCTGTCGGGAGCGCGCCGTACGTGCAGGCCTTTATATAGCGGATGATTGGGACTTTGTACTTTGAGATGGTAGCCGTAGACACGCCATGTTTCTTCGAATAGAGGGAATCAGGATATCAGAAAGGAAGTCTACAGGAGTACATCTTATGCAACCTGAGATTGTCCACATGGCTTCATTCTGCTGTGAGTCCAATTTGCGCGTGGGAACTTTGACACCAAGCTTGGGAGCAATATTCTGCAGGAGCGTATAACAAAGCAGTTGTCGAGCTTCTGAGCACGTTAAATAAGCATCCCCAACTCAGATATGCGAGGCGCTCCATCAGGGCAAATCGAGATGAAACTTTGTTTTTCAATTTCAGGATGTGAGCTTTGAAGTGGGACTTTTGTCAAGAGTGATACACCCAGGTATGTAGGACTACTTTGGAATATTTTCAAATCGAAAAATACTTTCGTTAAACTGTATGAATAAAAAGGATGATTTGTTCTTAACTAACTGAAATGCAATTCAAAAAATCAGGTGGCAATGTGCATATTGACATCATCAAGAGCAGGGTTTCGGAGTCGGAAATTTTTCAGCAAAGCTTAGTGAAACCGATAATATCTTTACAAACTTAGAAGTTGCAAACCTGCATTTATAAACTCCTGCCAGAAGTACGTTGATGAATACGTAAATGTAGGTGTGGATTAAAAATCTGCAGTTTTTAGTTACAATAAAAACATGAACAGTTTGAAATAACATACACAACACAGTATAGCAATGCAGCAGAAACTTTAGTATGTCACCACTGCCTTACATAACAGTAATACTTGCGGTTTAAACAAACTGTAAATATGCACGTTTGTTGAACTGCAATTAATTTAGCTATTATTGTCAAGCATTGCGGTTTAAATGCTTGTATCAAAGATTCTTAAAATCAAGTACCGTTTTATGTGGAAATAATTAGCACAGATGCAGCAAAGGAGAACAACCTGCATGCTGTATTACTTACGACATGCAGAACCGTTAGTGGAACCAACTTGTAAATCTCACAACAATTCAACATTGTCTTTCTGCGCCTAGGGACTCAGAAGGTACACAAATGTTTTAAGAACTAAGTCAACTCTAGATAAACAAACACTTGAATGTTGCTCGCAGAAAACAAAGAACTAGTTGAAATGTGCATAAAACGAAAGTGAAAGTACATGATAATTTTGCGATGATTTGTACAAAAACAGATTAATGTCGGTTTCGATTCAGTTTTTAATTTTACTGTTATTAATGCAGCATCACTCCGCAGCTTGCCTGTAACCTTGTCATAAGCTAGTACCTGCAGAGGTTTGTTGGTTCAGGCATTGTTTCTAACAACAAAATTGTTTCCATCAAATCTTTTCTCATCGGCGTTCGCAAGTCTGACTTTACTGTGCGTAAAGCGGAAAAGAGCCACTGTACGCTAACGTGCGCTGGTGGGAGAGATGTGACAATCGCTACGACCTCTCGAAGGATTGGAGGGTATAGCGTTGTATGACCTCGCAAACACACAGTTTTGATGAACGGCCGATTTTTCCACCTGCATTTCTAATTTCGGCAGTTATTGCGATACTCCACTGATTCAACTTGTCGAGATGTTTTTTCACAGCTGTATGCACCAGCATCATCGGAATTGGTGGACGATGAGGCCACTGAAGCGAATGCGTCGTTTTCCTGGTCTTCAATAAATCCTGATCTTAAAAGCCCGGTCGCCGAAGGTTTCTTTTGACACTGACCTGATTGTCCTGCCTGAATAGATTTACGATTTCAGCAAACTTCTACCGCCTTGACCACTATAACGGACGTTTATGGAAAATGGTTTACTCGAACCCTTGTGCATATATCCATTTTCAAGCGCAGAAACTTTCCAGCAAGATCTTTTCCAGTGCCTCTTCCATCATCGTATTTCCAATATTGTCTTTACCCAAAGAAATGGAAAGCGTTAGTGCCATCCCGCCATTCGGACTGGCTTTGATCTACAGCTAACATTGAGTCATAAGGCTTTTTTCATCTCATTTACTAGTGCTGCAGCGGCAAACGTAATGCTTCTCGTCGTCGGTAAGGGTGAAATGTTGAAAAGCTGTGGGTTTTTCTCGTTTGTACATGCTTACAACTAATAAAAGCACAGTTTGAAGCACAATTTTGGCTCTGTCGCTCTCGCTGAGAGAAAACTCTTTGTATCACGCTTGAATCTACTAGGAGCATTGTATACAGGCTACAAATATTGAACAAGGTGACTATGAACACTTCTATGAGAGCAATTACACAACTACAGCTTGTACACAATCAACAATTAAATACGGATAGAATACAATAATACAGCAAGCTATACGCTGAATATATAACGGTGCGGAAACATCTAGTGCACAAGAGAAAACCTAGGTCCGTCCGGAACATTCAGATGTCTGCATCATATTCATTATTCACATTCATGACGCACAACAGTGGCGCTTAATCGGGCAAGAGACCCAGAGCAAGGCCTGCCTAGACCTACCGCTGTCTAGAAGCAAAGCATAACAATTGCATTGTAACCCAATAACTACACGTCACTGCATAGCAGTGTTGAACATGATCCGGTTTCCGGATCGCGATCCAACCGGATTCTGCAATTCAGAACTGGATCCGGAGCAGACTGGATTTTGAAAAAAACTCTACCGGATCGGATACAGATATCCAAACTGTGCTGATCACTGCAGTCAAATGTGCGATCACAGGTTTTTTCGGATACAAGCCGGATTGGATCAAACATTTGAGCAATACTACCGGATTAGGATCGGACTGGATTACACAATGAAAATATTGGACTGGATTAGGATAGCACAATTCTTCAATCCATTCAACACTACTGCATAGCTGGTTAAAATTGAGTATTTGAACTGCACTGCCGGAGTCAGCGAATTTTTTGCAAATGCGACACAAAATATTGGGATTCTGACTCGGGGTAAAATTACAAAAATCGTCGTGTACTTAGCCCTGATCAAGAGGAAACTCGTTACTTGGTGCTATTAGACCTAACGTATGGCAAGGCCAATACATTCGCTAAGAACTTTTAAAAATTAGGATTTCAATTGTTGAAAACGGAAAACCACGTTTCACAAAAACAAGTAGCGTTACACGAGACTGCTTGTCTCTGAACTTCCAAATGTAACGCCATCTTTCAAATTTGGTCGATGGTCTTTCAAATCGCAAAAATAACCCTTAAACTAGCAAGTAACTAGTATCCACAAAGGCGACACAAGTGAATCTATCCGCAAATGTGAAAAAAATTTGCAGGTAGACTAATTTGTGCCACCTTTGTGGAGACTAGTTGCTTGAATAAAGATACGTGCAAGTTTGAATAATTGCAAAGTGAAGAAAGCAGACCTAGTCAGCTGAAAAAAACTTATGCTGGAAATATAAAAGCAGCTCCCTTTGCCGATAAAAAGGCTGCAACTGGACTAACAGGATGATCGGTACGATGCCTCCTGCACAGGAAGTTAACACTTCAGTGCATATGAATAGCTTTATTTTTTCCTTACAATACGAAGTACTTGTCACAAAATAATATTTCAAATACTTTTTTTGGAATTTCCACCTATGTGGAGCAAATAATAACATACAGAAACTATACAAAAAATGAAATGGATGAGAAGTTATCAAAGCACTGCTGGAACAACTTGACCACTTTCCAGAACAGATCATTATTGATTCTCACTTAAACAGTGTATTGTCACAGTACAGCTGGGTCTGCTGTTGCAGCAAGCCAAAAACTTATTTTGCCCTCCTGCAAGTGCAAATTTAGGTCGCACGTACAAAAAAACACGGCATACATTTACAAACAAAACGATAGGACTAAATGTTGTTACAATCATTTGTATATAATGCTACACTTGAAGATCATGAGGTAAATCTTACACTGGTGGACGCAAGCACAACAGAAGAGGAACCGCAAACTGTCTAGAACAAGAGACAGGAACATCAACACAGTTGCTAAAAGTGCTCAAAATCAAATGTCATGATAAGCAATCCAAGGCAAACAACAAAACAAAAAAACAGAAAGAGTCGCTATTTGTTAAATGGTAATATATCTTTAGAGACGCTTGCAGCAAACCAAGGCAAAATCTTGTAAGAGGGAGATTACACAAAGGTGGTTACTAGCCAGCCACCCAGTCTAAATGATGCATCAAAAATTACAAGGGTATTGCTTTGCTGCATAAGCAACAGTGCGTGATTGGGTCTGTCTGTAAATTTGCTGAATGGTTAGTTTCAGTTTATTCCATTCCTTCTAAGGTTTGCACAAGTTACGTTGCACCAATAAAAAATGCAAAATCAAAGTGGAAATTCTGCCAACTTACCGTGATGCTCATTGCTCATCATCATAGTGCTTCATTTAACGGCAGTTATGACCAACTTATGGTAATGTATAGTGCTACAGCATTTTGTTTCAACACCAAAAGGCTTCAGAGAAAAAGCATCCAGAAGAGCAAATCAGGGAGTAATATGCTAAACATCTGATGAAAAGCACTAAACATCTTAACTTCTGATTTTTTAGTGTCAAACAGTTGCTGGAGTCCAAAAGTACAATTAAAAGGGTAAGAAATACCTGTTAAATTTCTGGAGTCAACTAAGCACTCTGCACCATCAAAAGCTCTCTTGCATTGTGTAGAATAGCAAACAGAGACATCGTCTATGATGGTAAAGACAGATATCTTAGGATCAGTCTAGAAAAACCTGTGAATAGACAAAACAGTTCTCCTCAGGCCCCTCAATAACATTTATCTATGATGTTGCATATTACTATTATTGCACAAAATTGTACAACTGATGATAACACAAAAGTAGTCACATATTTCAGATAATTGCAGTTTCAATCTGCAAAGTCTAAAAACAGACAAACAAGAACCTTTACAAAATATAGTAACTATACTTACAGCAACTCGATTTGCAATCGCATGCTTCAATTCTCCATACCACATGCAAATAAAAAAGCACAATAGTACCACATTGCGATAGTCAAAAGAGTACAAATGTAAAGAATAAATAAGTATACACATAAAAGAAAAAGCAGTCAGTAGGTCCAACAAAATAAATATAATCGACTATTTGCAGTGCTAAAACTGCACCAAAAAGAAGAAACACACTGTTTGCACTTCACAAAATGCAATGATACTGTGTTGCATAAATAAACTATACATTTGAATGTCAACAGGACTTTATACAATTCAACTTGAGCAAGTACACCTAATTCATATGTCTGTAATCATATATGAGTATTACAAGTTCTGAAACAAGTATAAGTTCTGAACAAGAAACAAACTTCTAAAACTTGTCTGCAACTTGCTAACATTCAGAAAAATAAATTACAGCATAAATAACATGATACAAAATGTTAGTACAAAAAACTTCCTGATAAATCAATTATCAGAGTGAAACTAAATTTACTAGCAAGCGAATAAACAAGTAATGTAGCTAGATTACAAGTAACCTTTTGATGACATTCACAAAAGCAAGCAATTAAAAGCAGGAAAGAGACCCAAAACAACCCTGATAGTAGAGCCCTTCCAGAAAATTGCTTTGAGGCAATTACCATATTTACTCGATGGTAAGCTGCATGAAATGGTGTTAAAAATTAAACATAAGCCACCCTTCATTGTAAGCCGCACTTGAGCATAGATTACCTAAATACCTAAGCCTCTGAGATATTTCACTTACGAGCACATTTCGCGTTTAATTGGCAAACCAGGTAATGAAGCTTACACCAATACAACTGCCTTTTGTTCATCATGATCCCTCATGTGATGGATGTGCACGTGATGCTGAAGAGAATGTGAAAAGAGAGTTTGGTTGAAAAAAATGTAACCAAGGAAATACAGAGCATCACCTATACCTTTCGACAAGGTAAACAAATAAAAATGTAAGTGTAAGCCACCCTTTATTGTAAGCCACCCCTGTTTATAAACCACACAAAATGATGAATTTAACACCTTTGGTGACAGGTTGTTTTTGCCTTTAACTTATTGATCGCCGGTGCCACGATATATTCGTGGCTGCTGTCTGATGCTAGAACGCCGGTATGGTTTTCGTGCTAGCGCTCGAGTGGGCAAGGCGTTGATTTAA
>JGI24022J15233_10005665_pt1 | contig 13318 bp, 7 predicted proteins | sample Ectturendosymbi2_FD_15233 | JGI IMG/M metagenome (IMG submission 15233) | reverse complement strand
CCCGCACCCGCACGTAAAGCAGTGCGAGTTCCCGCACCCGCCCCGCAAATGTGGGTACCCGCAACCCGCGCGGGTTGACCTGCCCCGCGCAGGACTCTAATATGCAGTATATATACATTTTTTTAGTTATAGACGGGAGTAGTGCACGAAATTTTAAAATACATAAATGTTTACATCTGTAAAGTAGGTATACCGCCATCACATCCCTTAATTTCTTCGTTTGATCCCCTGGAATGAGTAAACTATCAAAAACCATGCGGTGGGCTCACCGGAGATTAAAAACCAACAGGGAAGAAAATTTGACGAAGCATGTCGGGTTCGTATGTCCATATGTAAAGAAAGCAAAAAATTGAAAAATTTATGATGAGAAAGATGGCGACAAGCAGAAAAAGCAGGACCCATAATTGACAATGAAAAACAAGACCCATTTCAGTTTGTAAGTGTTTGATTGTGATTTTTAAGATGCTGTAATAATCCTTATATCGATTAATAAGCACGAAACATGATCTTCTTTCATTTCAAATCTTTGAAAGCAAATTTGAGGGGTGGAAAGGGCGGCACTTTCACGGTCGGTCCCGGGCGGCACTTAGCCTCGCTACGCCACTGGAAGCAAGTACAGTATTTTGTTAAACATTTGCCATTTTAAACTAGTGTTTCCCAATGAGTAAGGTGTGGAGAATTTTCAAAAATGAAAAATTTGATGCAAGCATTCTGAACTGTTTTGAATTTCTGTGTTTTTTCAATCAAAATGTTTCGATGTTGTTGACATAGAACTCGACGTCCAAATTTTCAAGAACGTTGACAAAAAATTGAATCTGAAAGCTCTGACTTAATTCAATATATGTTGATAAAATCTATCCGTACGTTACTACAGTACAGGGTTTTTTAAGGCGTTTTAGGGACCCGATTCAGGTCCCTAGAATTTCAAATCGGGTCCCTAGAATCAGAGAAAATTATCACCGGGTCCCTAAAATCAGAGAAAATCGGGTCCCTAGAATCAGAGAAAATCGGGTCCATACAGAACCATACCGGGTTCCTAACATTTTCCTTAAAAAAACTGCTGCAGTATACTGCAAAAAAGCATTCCCAAACCTTATTCGTGAATTTGTGAGATTCGTAACGCTTACAAACTAAGATGCAGCTTTCCCGCACGCCCAATGTGAAAAAAGTAACTTCAGAGCAGACAGAGAAAAATCCTGCTGACTGCTAAGCTGTTGGCCTAACACACATAAAAACCATACATAGAACAAATGCCTCCTTTCCTGATCATTAAGCTTAATTTATTGTCCTGACTTACCTTGGACAAGGAAAATAACAAGGTGGTCTGCTAAAAGCTGTCCCGCGGTTAAAACTGGTATCAAAAGACCTTAAGTTTTATCGATTTATTGAATTTTGAAATGATTATGCTAGTGCTGAAAAACGTTTTTGAAGTGAAATATTCCGGAGTTTGTCTTCAAGGATAAATCATATTTGTAGAAAAAATAGCGACGTACTCTCTTCCATTGAAGACGCATTTTCATCCATTTGTGTGGAAGACTATAGCATCAACGTTATGTGGGAATATGACAACCAGGTGGTACCTGTATTTATCTCGCGGAGGTTGATATCCCTGGAAACAATCCGAGGAATCAATAAGGTATTTCAAGATATGCCGGGTAGAATATTAAAGCAAGCAGCTATAAGTGAATCGTAAAAAGATACTTGAAATTTAGTCCTGCCTGAAACACGTAGGAATAAAATATTCTAAAAATTGTTCGCTAAACGAGTCTTTGTCTTATTGCGTAAGTTACAAAGGTGAGTTCGAACTTAGCAGTAATTCATGCACAAACAGTGGCAGATCTATGGGTTAAATTTGGTGCAATTGCCACTCCAAAAGACACACATTGACGCAATTGCTACCTCAAGGGATACACCAAAAACATGGCGTCTCACTAAAGCGCCGCACCTTTTCGCTTTTGAGAGTATATGTTATGCGAATAGGGGCGTCTACGCTGAAGTTGTATGGAGTATGTTGATTGAAAACACCGCTGACCATTCTTTTTCCGGCTCTTCACTTTCATTACGAGGAAAGGGTAAAGCTGAGACTTTTTGGCGATATTCGCGCTCTGAAAATAAATGATGATATTTTTTGGTCTTCGCCTTCCTGTTTGATAAAAAAAATAAGAAAACTCCCCAAAGCATTTGTGCTATTTCGGCACTACCGCAGGTTTAACCTTAAACGCTATAGTGGATCGTTGTTGACCCGAACGAAAATTCAGAAACGCCTACTATAACCCGTTCTATTTAGCGCACTGCTGTCACTTTCCATGTAAAGTATTCCTCAAGTTGCTTGTGCTGGAGTGGCGGCTCGTATATGTAGGCACTGCGAAACTGCAGCACCCCCTATTTTGACGCTATATTTCGTTTTTAGGTCAGTTTATTGTTTTAGTTTGATATTTAGTTTCGCATGGACAAGAAGTGTTGACACTTACAGTTTCTCCTCTCTGCACGAAATGTTTTGCACAAAGTTGAATTAAACATCTGTGTTTGTATGGGAAGCACGAAAACCTTGCAGTGGCGGTGTCGCTATATAAAAGTGTTGGAAGGGTGGTGGTCTGTCAATCAAGGACATCCAACTTGAAACTGTGAATATGTAGCTGTGGAACTGGTTTCCGCAGCGCCGGACTGGCAAGTGCAGTTACCAGTGACAGGCAGCAAGACCACTGTGTTTATCCTAGTGCTGGTGAGAGGAAGCGTACTTAAATTGCAGACTCCAAATATTTACAAAGCACCGTGATATGACACATTTTATTAAACTGGTAGTGAGTCTTACTTGCAGATATTACATTTGTTATGTATTTTTATTCTAGACATTGGAAAAAAATCTTAACAAATAGACATGGTATCGTGTCTGTTTGCACAAGATTTTTTCTGTTGTGAGTATAGGCCTAGTCACATAGTATCTCATTTTCGTCACTGGTAAGTGGTGATTTTTGCTTTAATACTACAAAAGGTTGAAAATTCTCTCTGACGAGATCTTGCATTTGGAGTTGGGTGATTTGGAGTTTGATTGGTAGAAAGTGTATGAGGGGCATAACGAGGGGGGCAAAGGGGAGACAATTTCTCGGGCGCCGAAACACTGCGGGGGGCGCCGAAAAGTCCCAACAATGTCACAAGTACTTTTTTCAGTACAGTATATTTGCTTCCGAAGACCTCAGGTTCGAACATGGGGCTGCCAAACTTGCTTCTTGCCCCGGGCGCCATCTAACCTCGCTACGCCCCTGAGTGTATGGGCTGTATTCCAAAACGCGCCTTGAGCACATGCTTGACTTAACGTTTTCTCCGCCTCAAATCAGGAACACTCCAGAATATCATTGTGGAGTAGGCTTACAGTTGTGAATTGCGTCAGAATTGAAAACGGTTTCAAAAATCAAGCTCAAATTAGTACTTGAGTTCAAATCTCAAGTAGGCTTCTGGAAAATACTATTTTCACCGAAAAATAAGTTTGAAAAAATACTGCATGTCCTATACGATTTAATTTTAAAGCATGTAGTAATGCCTTTATTTATTTATTGCAATGTTTCAGCAAATCTTAAACTGTGGCTAGCCGCTAGATACTTGCACTTAATCTTTGAAAAATATTTAACGCTGACGGTTATCGATCGCAGCATCGTTCTATTAGATAGTGACGTCAAATAACTGTGTTAAGCATTTCCAGGAATAACAATTGCCTGTCTGTCCAAAGTGGTAAGGCCCTCCTTTCCTAGTACGGATATGTGATATCATCGCCTGTGGTTGTTTCCGTTCTCGAAATAATGAGTCAATGCGATTGGGAGAATTGCAGCTGGTAAATTGTGACGTTATTTTAAGATCACCAGCGTGGTTCTTTTTCGTTGAATGTTCCGCGCCGCTGAGGAAAACGCGATGTTTTTTAGTTTTTATAAATCTTTGCAAGGAAGTGCAGCACTCCCACGAATCACAATCACGAGCCGCCGCTGCTGCTGGCATTGTTTACATAAATACAAAAAATGCTGATGTTTGTAACTTCAACAGAAAAATTAAACTTTTTCCATGAAACTCAGTAGGTTCGCTCATGACCCAGTCAGGATGATAGGAGTAGAGCGGAAAATTGGTTGACCTAGAATAAATGAAAGGCGTAATAGGGCTTTTCGTAGATGTAGGGCGTTTTAGATCGCAGCACGAGTCATATCCATCTTTGTGGTCATCTCGTCACTCAAGTAGAACAATATTTCCAGCTGCCTTTGGTCGTTGCAGCTTTGCAGAAATTGCTGATTCGCTTTGGTAAGCGTGAAAAAGTTAGAGGTCCGATAACAAACGGGCAAATTCGAAAACAAACGGATAAGTTTGCTCCATTTCTGTGCTAAGTGGAATCAGTTTATTGGAAACTGTCAAAAACATGCTGTGTACGACTATTGACGAAGAGCTTCCTCCAATATATGCCAAGCAAACCAGACAAATATATACTGAAAATTTTTTATGTGCGATTGTGGCACGCGCTAATTATAATGGCTTGGTGTACACAGTGAGCGAAGGTGATATGAGGAGATTGCGGCTAACAAGGCATGTTGTCACAAGCCTTACCACGTCTTTCCACAACCCTGGAATCAACCTGACTACCGAATGTTTTAGCAGCGTCGCACTTGCGGATGATTTGATACGAAAGCAGATCACTCTTCTGGGAACTCTGAGAAAAAAGCAAACTATATATCCCCAAAGAATTTGCCACTAGAAAGGGGCGAAAAAGGGTTCAAGTTTGTAAGTTGTTGGGGCTTAGAAATCGGCAGATTCTGGTATCGTACGCCCATACGAAAACAAAGTGTTGCTTCAAATCATGTGCGGTAAGTAGACGAGAAAACGGGAAAGCCTGTCATGATACTGAATTAGAAAGCTACAAAAGGAGCTGTTAACACAGTTCATCAACCTTGCCTTAACTAATGACGCTTGGCTTACAGCTGCTTCAATGTTGCAGGTATATATGCTATGGTTCATTTTCAGAACTTTGCTGAAACGGTAAGAGTCATTGTCGAAGATTAATTTTGGAAAGCCTGGGAATGAAGCTTCTTTATCCTTGGTTGCTCCGTCGAATGTAAATTACAATTCGCCGCAGAAAAACAAGGTTGCCTCGCAAAAAACGGATATCACCCACTGTAACAGAAAACCGTGATACAGAACAAGTCAAAATATGGAAAAGACGAAGATGCTATATTTGCCCCTCAGCAAAAGACAGCAAATCCGCTGATTGTTGCAGCAATTGCGGAAAAACAAGTTGCCTAAGCAGGAAATTGTCAAAGTGCTGTGTGTAAAGCAGAGTTGGATCAATGATCAATTAAAATTGGAATTGAGACTTTTTGTTTTTTATGCAATTGTAATTTACAAAATTTTTTGACCAAATCACAATTGCATTATTTTTCCAACAACTTCACAGAGTTCGAACAAACGTATGAACAAAACCATTGTTGCATTTGCCATGTGGCTTGCTGCAGGTCTGATCGCAAGATACATGCATACTGCACAGAGCTTATTAGACGCACAGCACACGGTAGCCAGACTGATCGATAAACAGCGAAACGAGCGTGTGATGCTTTCACATGACAGTTGGTTCGACAATGAGAGAACCACAAAACGCTTGTATGGAGCGAGAGAGCGTACGTTGCAGATTTCCGTGACCGATCACAAAGCACTGATGTGGATAGCTCAACGAGAGCTAACAATTATTGCAATTGCAGCATCCAAAGATTCCAAACCGCTGTCGTGTAGACGTATCTTCCGTGCTGTGTGCAAAGTTAAGACAAAGCAGCGATCTGTTGTGCGCTCGATGTGCTGCGTGTTTCATAGAAAGCTCTTCCAATCAGTCCATGTTTTGCAAGCGTCTTTATCTGATTAGCTTTGAAGCAGTGCTTACTTTTTGTGATGGGATGTTTATTTACATTTTTGAGTGAGATATTTTAGGTAAGCCAGTGACTTAGGTACGTTAAAAAAATTTGTTGTGTGTTTATGCATTCAATCATTCATCCCCAAACCAGTAATAATCTTATCAAATTACAATATATTGCAGACATTACAGCATTTTTAAAATGAATGATCAAAAAGACTCTCTTGAAACCACGGTTGAATCACTTCCACCACCATTGTCCAAAATTTTAGATCTGTAACCAGCTTCCTGCTGCAAATTTACCTAAAGCAAAAAGCAAAGCAAACAACTGCAAAAAGAAATTTAAATTTTCACCTAAAGCAACATCTAATTGATCACACGTTTGAAGAGATGCTCTCTGGCTACATCTACAATGCACGAATCTCTAATGCAACAATCAGAAAAAATCAAGGTTCACGGAGGTGACTGGCAACTGCTAATTAAGTTATCCTTTTCAAGCTCAGGTCCGTGACCAGGGGGGGAGAAGATCCCGGGGAACATTTTTCACCCCCCCCTGGAAAAATGTTTTGGGCATAGTTTAAAACTACTGGATACAGTTTAAAAATGCTGTGCCACTCTCAGAAAATTATTCGCCCCCCCTGGTACCTCAGCTGGTTACGGGCTTGTTCAAGCTTTCTCTTCCCAGCAGTTTGCTTCCTATGATGTCACTCAAAAAGCATTGACCAAAGCTCTGCTCAAACGAATTGCTTGTGACCACCAGCTGCCACTTGTCAGTGTTGACTGTCTAACATGTGAAAACTTTGTGTTGACTGTTGAACCGAGATTTGTCATTCCAAGGGGTTCTACAATGTGATATTACCTCATACCAACAGTTATTCAGAAAATGAAAGAAGTGATGCGACGTGATTTTGCATGTTTGCTCCATATTTACTGAAATAAATATCCGGACAAACTGAAGTTTCTTGGGCGTTACTATTCACCTCATTGATGCAGAATGGAAGCTTGGCACCTTTGTCCTGGTAGCAGACTCATTTTTAGTTAAGTATACAGCTTTATAGCAATGCAAGTCTTATGACCATGCTATAGTAATGTTTAAATCAGTCCTGTCGCCACGGGGGGCTTTGGTGAGCTTAGCCCCCCCAAATTGAATCATGAAACACTATAAGTTAGTGGAATTTTTGTCAAATCTGAATGTCAATCCCCCCCTGCACGAATGTAAAGCCCACCGCACAAACGTAAAGCTCCCCTACTGACGACTTTCTGGCGACGGTTCTGGTTCAAATTAACACTGAAAGTAACGAAAGTTGTGTCAGGTAATGCTTCGTTCATGGTTGAAACATCTCAAGTTTCTCTGCTTAAGGATATTCTGCATAAGATTGACAATGAAGTTAGTGGTAACAACAAAGAACAATTGTTCTCTGATCCACTTTGTGAACAAGATTTTATAGAAGATGGTACAGATTTAAATACTGTCCTAGCTTACCGGAAAAGCAAGCTACTTTGTTCACAAAATTACAACTTTGCATTAAGGATAGCGTGCAGGATCTAGAGGTTTTACACTCTTACTTTGTAAACCAGTGGGAAAAAGTAGCCAATTGTTAATTCTCTAAGAAAATCTAAAATTGCTACGTCATACTTGCAACGCAAACAAGTAACATTAAGAGCAAAGAATGTGACAAAATGGAATTTGTAGCACGTTATGTTTTATGTTCCAAAGTATCAATTAAATGCGTTAGTTTTGCTGTAAGTGCAAGCTATCAAGGAACCAGCCGACTGGGCTCAGCTTTCTTTTTGCGATGATTCAAACTTGCACATATCTGTATTCAAACAATTGGTCTCCACAAAGCAGACACAAGCGAATCAATCGAGCAATTTTTTAAGAAACTCGATGCCGAATAAAACCACGCATACTCAATTCAAAGATCTGCAAGCAGTGCTTACGGGTGAAACGTTGAAAGGCTAAAGTGGGAGCAGAGACAGCAAGCAAACTAAAGACTAAAATGAACAAATCAGAAAAAAGCTACGGAAAATAATAACTGAAAATTGTTGTTCGTTGTTCCCAAACAATTGCTTTCATTGGAACTTCAAAGGCATCTGACTTCAATCGAGCAAAGCAACAGACCCACACTGACAGAAACACGCGATTATGACTCAAACAGCGTTGGTAGAATGCGCAAGTTGCTTAAGTGTTTTGAAAAATCATGAAGAAGTCAATGCAGCTCTCACCATGAGCCAGTCCTGTGATAAAATATCAAATCAATGTTATTTGGGGTTGAGTGAGCTCGTGAGCGTGCTACTTTCTTTCAAGTAGGAAAATCAGCAAGTCGAGGGGGAAATATTGCGACATCCTCTTGTATTTTTCGTGTGGTGGTTGGCTGGAAAACATTGGAACAACTAAAGAATTAAAAACTCAGTTATTGCAAGAAATTGGCAGCGAATCTTCAAGATTCTGTTTCCAAAACGCTGTTGCCATTTAGATTTTATATTCCATTGATAACAGACTTGCGCCTCTTCTTGACCTTGAAGATAATATTAAAAAAGAAGTTGTGTAAGTGCCGATAACTCATATGGCAAGTAGGCTTGGTCAATATGGAGAAGATATTAGCAGCACCAGATCAGATAAAAAAAAAAAACTTCACAAAAGCCAAGGTTGTTTGGATTTATGGCAGCAGGTTAAAAAAAGAAAAGCACTACAAATTCAGTAAGGGAAATGGAGAGATACTTGGAGGAAGAAATCATACACTTTGATGAAGACCCGCTGATGTATTGGAAGAAATAATCTCAAGAAATTTCCACACTTTCTGTTTTAGCCAAGGGCTATTTGAGATTAACTGCAGCATCAGCCCCATCAAAAAGAGTTTCTCATTTGCGAGTAACTTTTATAGTTCAAGATGAACTTTACTGGGTATAGACACTTTTCGCAGTCTAATGTTCATCAAGTGAAACTCAACCATATTTGAGAAAGATAAATTGTAACTGAACAACTACTGAAAGTAGATACTGAACAACTATTGTGCCTTTCTTTGTGTCTACTGTTCTGTCGTATGATTCTGTGTACTTTTCTTACCGCTTCAACATGTCTTTTGTGTTATTGTTTTGATCTTTCGGTTTATTTCCATTATTATGTAACTATTGTGGTGTATTTGCTTATTAAAATATCTAATGTATTTTCTGTTTATTTATTTATTGCATGTACTTTTCATTTGGTTGCTTTTAATGTGAAAACAAAAATCTTAAAATTATAAGTGATAACGAATGTGAATTTGTGGTTAATTACAAGTTTTAGAGTGATTGTAATTTGACTTTTTCAGCACAGACGAATTGTAATGTAATTGAAAAAATTTGAAGGAGTAATTGTAATTGAACTGAAATGATGTAATTGATCCAGCTCTGGTGTAAAGTGTCTCAAGCAAGCAATATTTTGCCACTGACTTTGCAGGCTGTGCTTACTCTAATGCAGCATTTGCTTTACTGTATCTCACCTTCATGCTTTTACGTAATTTTCAAGATATCGCTGAAAATATGTCACATTTGCTGATGTAATTCTACTCCCTTGTTTGATGCTCTCTTAACCCAAAACCCATTAGGGAAAAGTTCTACATTGGTCGCTAGCGACCCAGTTAGGGAGTATTAATTGGCCTTCTTCTTAGGCGTATTAGGGTTAAGCAACGTATTTTGACTCTGTTTTTTTAATTCTCAAAAAAAAAAACGCTGATACGCACGCCTTTCTGTGCTCAAACAGTTTTGCTATTAGTCACGTGTGAACCGCAGGACTACTGGGAGTTTTATATTAAAAGTGGTAAATAGGTGTGTAACTATTTTAGTTGCAATAATAGTTAAGTCACAGCAGTGACCCACACAAGCGAATCATATCGCAGTTTATTTGCACAAGAAAACTACTTTCGTGTTTATTAACACATCTTCAGTCCTGCGCAGCCAGTATGAAAGTTACTAGCGAATGATGACATTGAAACAATTTTAGAAAAACATTCGCTAGTAACTTTTTATACTGGCTGCGCAGGACTGAAGATGTGTTAATAAACACGAAACTAGGTTTCTTCTGCAAATAAATTGCGATATGATTCGCTTGTGTGCATAGCTGCTGTGACTTAACTATTATTGCTGAATGATACGCACAAACCAGAACCATCGCAGGAAAATGAATGCACAACCAAGCAAGAGATTCCTCAAACAGCTTGCTGCAACGCTAAGCTGCTTTTCCTATTTTAGATGCGCTTCATCTTTGCGTCTGATGCAAGTAAACAACCCTGGAAGGCTCTTGTGATTCTGTTTGAAAACTTACCTGCAGCTATGTAACAGCTTGTTTTGGTGTTCATCTTTTACTTATTTTCCGTTACGCCCTTATTTTTTTGGTATTATAATTCAACTACAGGAGAAATAAACTTCCTTGAGATATTTTGCAGTATGACAATAAAAGCTCTAAATATGATTGTGATCTTGAGTATTTTGACGTTGTGTTTTCAGAAAGGCGCAGTCGTTTTAGCAATGACTCAATGCATTCTTCATATTACTCTGCGTATATTATATGGGTTACACATGTTTTCGCTCAATAAAATTTTTACTGGACGAGTAAAGATTGCAACGTTAAAACTTTTGCTTGAAAATTTTTAATCTAGTATCTTTTGCCAGCTCAGTTTTTGAGATTACGACCTTTTCATTTCTACAAACGTCAAAAACAATCAAATGAATATTTCCACTCGGTTTTGTCGAACATAAAATTGCCATTCCTTTTTACTAGCGATGAAAACATTTTGTCCAACCAAGTTGTTTAATGTTAATCTTAAGAAAACAAAAATATCACCGATTTTGTCGTGCTTCAATAGAAAACTGCCTGTTTCAAACACACCAATGCATGCAGTTAGTTTGCATAAAAATCTTCGTGTAGTTTATTTGGCTTGGATGATGTTTGTTATTGTTGATAAAAGAATGATTAAAAGGAGAGATTTCTTGATAAACTGAACTTAATAAAAACTGCAACCAACACTTTTTGGCTTGCAGCAAAAGATATGCGTTGCCATGTCCAACAACACGTATGGTTTGAAATCATTCCTCGAAATAACAAATCTAAGAATCAGGCTTCTACATCCAGCCATTTTACGGATGACGAACTCATTTGAAACAGTCAAGAGATCTTCCCACTACGGCATCAAAAAAGTGCAAATAAATGGACGGTTAGTTATGTCAATGTTCAAAAAAGTTTATACGCAAAAAGTATAACAGTTTCATAATACTAGCTTAAGGTAGGATTGCGGTTTACTTCAGACCTTGCAGTTTAGTTTGTGATTTAACCGCAAATATTTTCCAGTTTTATCTTTTTGTAAGTTATCGCCTTTTGCCACCGAGCAAATAAAGCAAAACACTCTATCTTGTAAAAAATTGCTTTGGAAAAATTTTATCGAAATACCATCACAATCCACTAGAATAGAATGTGTATCAATACAATTCTTGAGTCATCAATACTGTTGAACCATATGGATTTTGATTTGTGCAACGCATCCCTGCTAGAGCTAACTCACTCTAGTACTCTTTTCAGGATTTTTGCTACCTACTCTTACGGGCCAACGTGTCCATTTGCTTCTAACCTTTTTACGAATAACAGTCTACCTCTTCTTAAGTTTTGCAAAAGATTAAAGTCGGTTTTTGGCAGCGATGGATTGCATTTATTGTCCTCATCTCTTAAGCGTTGCAGAGCTTTTTTTTGACAGACAGTTTCAACAATGATTGAACAGTTTGAAAGTATAATGTCATTGCACCAATTTTGTTGGCATTGCTTTTTCTAATGCAAATACAAATAATTACAAGACTTTTTAAAATGAAATTTGTGTTTTATCTTAGTGTTTTTTTCAAGAACAGAAATCTTTATTTTTTATGTTGGTAGTAATGATAAACAGCCCACATGAGCTAAAATGTTGCTGCATTTACAAATGCCATTTTCAAAGAACAGATTACCATTCTTTATTTGTGTAAAACTTCAAAGATTGTCAGTTTCTTGTTATTGTAAACAAAGCCATTTCACTGCACAGTGCGAGCAAGAGCAGTATAATCAAGAGATAAAATCATGTTTGACGCGTTGATGACATCATGTGACCTTTATTTTATTAGGATGTAATTGTTGTGCAACAGGTGTCAGTGCAACGGACACGCGAGTGAGTGCATCATTGAAGGGAAAACGGCAACATGCTTATGTCAGCACAATACACAAGGTCGGGAATGCGAGCGGTGCCGCCCGTTGTACTGGAATACTAAATGGAAGTCTGGAGCCTACTCACCAACCAATCGAAAAGGAAGAGCTAACCCATGTAAGATAAAGAAAAAAGCTACCAATGACTAGAGTTGATGACGTCTATTTAAAAGTGTGGATATTCAAGTAATTAGTCTCAGCTAACGTGAGGCAGTCAAATCAAACAGAAATTTATTTTTTTAACGGAAAACGAGTTTTACGTAACTAAACGCATCCCAAGTTCTGAAATCTACAAGCAAATGCTTACGAATGAAATGCTGGAGGTCTAAAGCAAGAGCAGAGGAAGGCAGTAGCGGGCACAGGCTAATTTGGTGAGGGGGATGCGATATCGATTTGCAATGAACCCAATGCTTCACAGGACCATATTGCGTAAATCAATCACTTTCGCATAGGTCTACGTAGATTTCTGAGGAAACAAGTCTAAACTTGGTTTAGAAGAAGCTTGAGTGGTAAAACTGGTCAAACTTTAACACTACACAGCTACGGAACCAACAAGTAAGGTGGGCACATAACAACGATCTGATGACGTAGAAACTGGCGTCGGCGCAGGTACCTCGAGATAAACAGTTGACGTGACGGCATAATACTTATTCGCATTGTAGGTTACGTTTGTTACAGCATAATTACCGGTGGCAGTAGCCAGCATAGTGCAGTAGTGCTGTTTGATTTGTATGTTGCAGCAAGTAAGCGTAGTCACTTGGGTGCGATTTAGATCAGTGCTCTTCAAATGGGGAACCTTACAGTTTTTAATTGTCGCTTGGAATAGTCTGCAACGCCCATAGTAATGTGTGTATTACTATGGGCGTTGCCGACTATTGCTGGTGATTTTGATGTTTATTATTGCTGGTAATTTTGATATTATTACTAGCAATTTTGATGTTTATTATAACAAATGCTGGTAATTTTGATGTTATTGTTTCATTAAAATTAACAGCATTTGTTTATGCTGGAATTTAAGGCTCAGAACTACAAAAACGGTGTCGGCAGTCTTTTACCTCAACAACAAGGAAGCTAAACGTGAGCTTAATGTCAACCACAACAACGAAATCCTGCCTTTCTGCACCGAGCCCAAATACCTCGGAGTATTGTTGGACAGATCGCTCACGCATCACCGACGCCTCGAGTCACTTCGCAAGATGCTCACATACATCACGCGTCGCACTCTTGAAGTGGCTTGCTGGTTC
>JGI24022J15233_10005664_pt1 | contig 13318 bp, 7 predicted proteins | sample Ectturendosymbi2_FD_15233 | JGI IMG/M metagenome (IMG submission 15233) | reverse complement strand
GAAAAGGAAGTCGTCGTTCGGCAAAAGGCGAAAAAGTTTTGTGGAATGGCTCAAACGAAGGCCTAGCAAGGCGACAGTGGACAGTTGTTGCCCGGTTTTGCCAGAGTATTCCAGCAGGGGAAGCTGTAGCTCTGCCTCCGACCTTGAGTCTTCCGTTTCACTGTCATCGCCGCGAAAGAGGCGAAGCAGCATTGCTAAAACTTTGCACGCTGGACTTCGTACCACGGTTATGCGCACCTTGAAGGCGAAGTAAGCGCTTCGCGTGAACCAATGATGGACAAACGTAGCGCTTCCTTGGTCTCATCCACGCTGAAAGCCTGATCTGCAATTGCAGCCGAGCCTGCCACCTGCTTTGTTCGGGCCTTCTTCACCAACTCACAGCAGTTATATGCAAAGGCATCACTACCTAGCGCTTTACAACCAACATCGGAGTATATATACGGTGCTCACGTAGTTAATAAGAGCTGCAAGTCAAGAAGCACGTAAAATGAGGCACCGGCAACTTTGTTCTTGTATCATTTAGTGCTTGTCATTTAGTTTGCCGAAAAACTGACGAAATCGTACCTGTCGCAACTCTTTCTGCCGATTCTTGTCTCTGGAAGCACAAGCCGCGGTTTAAAAAATGCCGATTCTATCGTCTTTTTGCCAAACCTTAGCAAGTAGCCATACTTTTTAAAGCGAGTAGCGTTTTGATTTCGTATTTATTTATTTTTCTTCTTTATATTGCTTCAAATTTCTCGTATATCTTCTTTTGCGTTCCTCAAGCTTTCGTCAAGGAATGTTTGAAGGATGCGTTTGAAAAGTGTTAACTGCATGCGTTACTTTTTGCGTTCATTCGCCTTTCCATAACACTGTTTACTTTCGATTTATGTTTGTTTTGTTTCGGTTGGAGTAATGATCCATTGGTGACGGATGAAATAAAAACACAAACATCGCACAAATGTACAATGCTGAGAATAAGAAAAATAATTTAAATCTCTTTCAGCTTACAAAGTTCGAATTCAATCTGGCAGGTTGTCACTTGATAAATACGATAATACGATTACTGCGCAAGAAGTATTCGCATCATAAAAATGAAATAGATTCGACTGAGACACAACGTTTGATGCGGTGGATCTATCGGAAAACAGGATTAATTTCAATATTTCACAATCTAAAAGGCAAGATATGTAAAAAAGCAGTTGGTGAAGTTTTCGTATTACTTTTTTGTAAGCTGCACCCAGGGGCGTAACGAGGGGGACACAATTCCCCGGGCGCCGAATGACTGCGGGGGGCGCTGAAATGTCCCATCAATGTCGAAAGTACTTTCTTCAATACAGTACATTTGCCTCCGAAAACCTCAGGTTCGAACATGGGGGTGCCAAACTTGCTTCTTGCCCCGGGCGCCATCTAACCTCGTTAAGCCCCTGGCTGCACCTAGTGCGTTCATTTCCTCTTAAGGGTTGTTTTTTACGCTCTCATAACTGGCGAATCAGTACAACTTTCAATTTCGGAAAAAAATGCAAAAAAAATGTAAAAATATTGCAGTAATCTTAATGTAGATGATCTGAAGAAAACGTCATATAACGCAACTGCAAAATTATGTGATAGTTTTTGCTGGTAGTTAACCTTAAACACACTGTGCACAAAAATAGTGTTAGCGGTATTGAACTCATATGAATAGTCTAGCAATAGTATAGCATTTAAAGCATTTACTGTTGCTTCTCCTACGTGAAGCGAAAATGCGTAAAAACAGACAAAGATGGTTGCACCTCAATTTCACCATCATTTTGTATTTTCAAAGCAGCATCTGCTGGTGCAAATACGCAAGCGTGACAACTTGCTGCCCAATAAATACTACAATTTGACATGTGGGCAATCAGGTCGACGAGATTGGTTTCATGCATTATTTATCAATACTTACGCATGCATTAAGTTGTTCGTACTTTGTTCTTAACAGCTGAATGAGCAGCAGAGCCGTCGCCAACCATCAAATCAGATGGCCGTGCTAAAACCAGATTAAATCGATTTTAACCAAAATTAAAGCTTTTTGCTTTCACCTGTGTTTGAACTTTTTCCTGCACCACCTCAGCGTCTAGAAAATGTTTCATAGATTTGCAACTGCAGCACATTAATCGTGAAAGCCACCTGGAACTTGCACCAATAGCGCTCAACAACAGAAGTCCACGTAGAGTGCTTACAACCAGTTGTAAGGGTTCAACACTGAAACTGACCTTAGTATTGATGAGGCGAATATTTTTTGTCTACTCAACAAAATCTTGTTCAAGGTAAGAACGTAGGCTGCTACCAGTGATGAATTTCGCGAGTGACACAGTTGTTTCAGGAATAACTTTACTAGGGACAACCAAAAAATCCACAACCTGTTAAACGTTTTCCTTGATGTTTCTTTAGGTTTTGTTTTTAGATGTGGGGATGACAATCACAGAATTAAGACAACTTTTGGGCTAAAAGTACACTTGCCATGTGTTTCATCATGAGCAAAATGTAAACACCATGGCACCAGTATTTTTCATTCTAATCTGTATAAAATTCGCTTTCAATGCATGGTTGTTTCACTTCTCCAGCGATCAGTTTCGCAGAACACAGTGATTGAAAGCAGGACATTATCCAGTGCACCCAAGAGCTATTTTCTACTTTTCTGTTATTAATGTACCAACCAGGCAAGCGATAATTATATAGAGAGCATTTTCAGTTCCAATTAATTTTTCTGGTGTAACGCCTCATTGTCGTTCCCTAGTATTTTATTGTAGGGCTGGCGCTTTTGCACCTACAATCTTATCGGGATGACCTTTATTAATCGATAAATGGCAGAACAGGCTTGACCTGCTGACATTGGAATTTGCGCACTTGGTCGTCCTCCCTTTCTGACAACAAATTAAATTTATTTGTGAATATGGACTGACAACATTTGCAGCCCCAATCTGTTTGCACATCTTTGAAGAGATTTAATCGGTTGGGTGCCTACCGCAGAAAGATTTAAATAACCCTCCACGTAAAGGAAGCTTTTCAACCAAAATTACAGTTGCAATATGTTGTCAGACCTTCTGTCCAGGGAAAGAAACTGTAGAAGCCAGAATGTCTATACGGAGAGCCAAACAATTAGTTCAAATTTTCACTGTTCCTACATTTTAATATAGGCCCAATTTTTCAGACAGTAACCGTCAACTTATAACAAAAATTTGTTCGAAGAATGAAAAATAAACCTTTGCTTTATTGTAAATTGCCATGGAATAACATTTATATGATGGTATAACAGAAAAGCTCTTACAAAACTCTTCACCAACGTTTGTGGCAAGAGTCACCCGATCCCGAGATGCGAACATTAACATTTGTTTATTTTGCAAATTAAAAGCATTCGATTTTCAATATCCACGGACTAGAAGCTTCTGTAAGCGATTAACATGAGCTCAAAACGGAAAATGGTTTAAAAAAGTACGTTTGGAATGATCGATTATGTACATTTTGAAGTTAAGCGTTTGTTGTAAGTCGTAATTGAAAATTTTTTATGATTTAGGGTCCAGGGGTTCCCAACCTTTCTTTGACCATGCGCCCCTTCAGCATTTCCACAGATGAACATGTACCCCTTAAATTTCTTATGACAAAATATTTTTTCATGATTAATCATAGATATATTTAACAATATGCATACAACGGCTTTTGAAAATAATATTCACTGATATATGTATAAATATTTGGAAATAAAAGATATGTAAATATATATTTTTTTTCTATCGCTAACCTTAAATGTACCCCTTCGGATAGGCAAATGTACCCCAGGTTGAGAACCTCTGATTTAGACTATGTGAAAAATTTTGCCCTCATACAAAAAAGATACTTAAAAATAGACGCACTTAAATTTTCAATGATATCTTATGTCTTTAAAGTTTGACGTGTACACACGTTCTGTGTAAATTAGGCCTCTGGGTTCCGGCTGGGATATGAAATTAAATTCTTAGATCAAACTTGCAACATATAAAGTGTTGAAACCATGACGCCTTGTAGATGAAATCAGTTTGTTCAGTAGAACATCATGTATTTTAGCATTAACGCTATCAGAGGTTATTGGTAATACGACGCAAAGTGCAAGATTGCTTCACAATCAACTTTATCCCTCTTCAACGCCAGTCAGTCAACCCAATTTCGTTAGAAAATATATTTAAAATATACCAATCTTGTAAGAAACCAGATTTTATAACCAGCCCATAACGAAACTTATTTGTTATACATCCGAAAGTCGCATGACGAGAATGTTTTCTTCTCGGTGTAGATCGCGGCGTTATCGATGATTGCAATCTGGAAACTGCGTCAAGACATTTCTTGCGGCATACCACTAAGTCAAGTTCCGCTTGTGAATAGAAACCTGAAAATGTTGAAAGTTTCTGCTCGTGGCAAGCTGCACCAATCCTTGCAAAGCAAAAAACTTGACTCAATTAAAAAATCCCATTGTTTATTGGTCTACAGGCAAGACGCATTCAAACGTTTTGTTGATGCAAGGCCAGCTTAACCAAAGAAGGAATTTGAATTGTATAAAAAAAACTTTTTTTCTGCCGTTTTGACTCTTTTCAGATATGTACAGAGACCAGATTCAGTTTTTGCACCAAATTTAAGAAGCATGCTGAAAAATTACACAGTTTGTTGCTTTTTAATTGGTTCACAAAAATAAGTTTCTTATTTTACTGTTTATTTCCACTACCTGTCTAGGAGAAGTTTATATATATGCCATTTAGTTATCGTGATTTTTTTTATTTTCGTGAATGAATTGATTCAAGGAGCAATTTTGCGAATAGAAAACTTTTGTTTTGAGTTGACAAGCCGTTTTGACAAAATTGAAAATTAATGCTTCAGAAACCAAGTCAAAGCGTGGCCCAGTGGTTTGTGGAAAAAAACACTTTTTGCAAAACTTCCAATAAAATTTGACCGAGATTCCTCAAAGCCAGAAACGGAACAGAAGAAAATTCTAATGCAAGGTTTCAGCTGCAGGCAAAAATATTTTCCATATGTAGCGCTTCTGATCGCGCTGTAGTGGTACTAACACTTACTGACAAGATTGAGATTTGCAAAAACTCATAATGGGCCGCCGAGGGCGTTTTCTTGCCCCGGGCACAAAAGTACGCCGAAATGCCGCTATTTGTGTTTAAAGAATGTGTCAGTAGTTTGCTTTTGCATGGGTTTAAAAAAGAAAAAATCCCAAATATGTGATTTTTTTGAATGAAACTAAACTAATTTGGAACAACCCTCCAAAACAACCTTCTATTTTAATTAAAACCTTTACTATAATGTGAACGAAATCAAATTGCAAATCTTGAATATCACGCAGACGATCTTGCCCCGCACGCCAGAACAACATCCACGTATTTACGGTGATAAAAGTCCCGCCAAATGCCACTACGAGCCAGGATGATATTATCACCTGCAATTGTAGGCATTGTATTTGGTGGCTGTAGCCCGAATTGATAATTTGCGGCACAAGCCGCACGCACGGAGGAATCAAGCCGACGCTTGAGGTCAGGCTGGCCTGCTCCTTGGGTGGTGTGAGAGCACGCTGCGCGGGAGCACCACAGAGCGCTGTCACGCCCAGCCACGAGTAGCGTCTTGTTCCTACAATTCTTTCTTAAAATAGATTTTACGTTAACGGGTTGGCAATTCCTTACCAGAAATAGCTGATCCGGTCCCAAATTTTTTTTAGATTTAATAGCATCTATTTTCAGGGTTTATAAATGACCAGACTAGGTCTGGACTAAAGAAGACAGACAAAGATTTTGAAAAATAGATCCACCCCTTATTTCCTACTTTTACTTTTTATTTCTGCTATTTACGGACTTTTAAGTATCGTTGAATTAATTTAACCTTTTAAAAGTTGGTTTTCGGTTTCGCACTTTTCTGCTCTATGCGCTGTCTTTTTACCATAACGGTGGGTTTAAGCGGGTAAAAGTTAACTGGGGCATGTGTAATCGCTCTGTAGCAAGGTTTTTGGGGACTATCCATGCACACAAGCCTTTTGTCTTGCTGGTAGACCCACACAATTTTTATTACTTAGAAGTGCTGTAGTTCAGTTGTTTCTTGATTTCAGAACATGTTTGCAAAACATATCCAAGTGCGCTCCGGTTTCCGGTTGTATGAACTTCCGGTTGTATGAACCTGACAGAGTTGGAACAAAACTATGATGATAAAATACCTAGAAGACTGTTTTCACTCCACCAGACCAATAACTACCGCAGTTTCGAGAGGGCTTGCTCCGGTTTTCACGACGTCTTGGTCATAGTAACCACCGTTCTGGAAATATTAACAGTTTTGGGTAGAAACCGCCAACAAGAAAAAAACTAAAACTTTGAAGTGTGCCACTGGAGGCGCTGTTGGTGTTCCAAGCGTGCTTGAGTATTTCCGTTATTGTTGGAAGTAAGCAAATGCTGACTGTCAACAATTAACGTTTTTCTGGCCACCCATCCATTCTGGTAAGTCTTTGCATAAACTTTGTCCGTGGACATATGCGTCCACAGGTGCAGGGGACGAAAAATCTGGGTGGTTACAACTTTTTGCCTGAAAAAGTATGCTTATGCTCAAAAAGTAGATTTTTCAAAAAATCTTACCCTTCGAATTCTCGTTATGTGATTCTAAATCAATTTTAAACATGTTAACAACAATAAAGAGGCTCCTTCTCCAAAACAACTTTTGAAAAAACTTGGAATTTCGGCAATTTAATATTTACAAAACGAGGAATTTAGTGCAACAAACTCACAAATTTTTGTGTTTGAAATGATTTTGCCTAAAGGTAAAGTGGTTGATGAGCTAGAGTTCCCCTGATTCCTTCCCTTACACCTACACGCATTCAGTATGACTATGTATCTCCTACGCCTATTTTCCAGAAAAATAACTAATTTTGATAAAACAACGCCTGGTTTTAGGGTATCTCATTAGATCGATTTCACAGGTTCGTTGACCACGCGGATAAGGCATTTGCAATCCAGCTGGTAACAAATGCAAATAACTTGTTGGTTGGAACTGTCCGCCTCTCATAAAGACTGACACGTAAAATCATGTCAAGAGATGTGATCTCAATCTTTTAGATTGCCACCGAAACAGCATAAGAAACTTTTTAGACTTTCACATTTCATACTACAATTAACTCATTGAAAAAGAATACGCAGTATTTTCGAGATATTAAAAAGCTCTTACTGTTTTGTAGGGAGTTGTGGTAGAAAAAGATCAAAAAAGTTGTGCACCCTGTCCAGTTAGAAACGTGATAGCGCAAGACACAACATCTTTTTTCAAGTTGCTTCATGCCTGCACTTGCATTAGACTCATAATTTAATCCCTCTTCTACGCAAACATGCCATCAGTAACGCATTCCCCGTGGTACCTCCTGATATTGCTAAAGTTGCTGTGTAAATTGCGCGCCCGGTTTGTCCAACGGTATAATTTAGGCAGTTATTACCATGAAAAGAGCAAAATTAATGAAAACCATCAAGTATCGGTCGTCGCGCGCCTGACCAATTATGGACCGCGTCCGAGCTTTAGGCAGAGGCGCACGTTGGAAAAATTCGCGACAGTCTATACTCATCACCTATCCACAACAGGAGGCCCCACGCAACTGAGGCGAATGGGAACAACCCAGAGTGTTTCTACACTGGGAGACTTGAAAGCTACACGCAAATGCCAATCTTGCCACAAGCTGTTAACTGGAATATCACTTCACTCACCGGAAAAGAGCATGAACTGGTCGAGGAAATCAAACGATATTCCCCAGATGTTGTTGCCACCTCTTCGACGAAGCGCCGTGGCTCTAATACTGCTGAATTTGACGATAGGTGGAAATTCTTCTACTTAGGCGTTGAGTCACCAACATTTGCTCAGGCTGAGATAGGGATACTACTGTAGTAAGCTTGGAGTTGGCCAGTTTTGTTGATGAATGGATCCCACTAGAAGGAAGGGTATGCATGTTGAGGTTGAAGTTGTTGTACCGCTCCGTTGGTTTGATGCAGGCATTCGCTCCAAACGCAAGTGCGCAGTAAACGAAATTCGTGGAAGAACTCGTAATGCCCTGCGAAGGGTTGAAGCTAACGAATCCACAATCCTTTTGGGAGACTTAAATGCACGCGGTGGGAACGAGGCTGGGTGTGATATGTCAACATATTGATGCTGACGTACAGCAAATGACAATGGCAAACCCCTGTTGCAACTGTGCTGTAAAAACGCACTGTGCATCATGAACACTTTCTTACAACCCGGCATTTCTACAAGCACACCTGGTGCAGAGACTCGTTGGGTAAACAACCATTCATTGATTTCTGCATAGTTTCAATTGGCTTCCAATCAGTGTTGGACGTTCGTGTCAAAAAGTGCGCCGATCTGTCAACTTATCCCCACCAGGTGGCCTGCAACTTACGTCTGGAAAAAACAACAGAGTCTACAAAACCGTGCAGGTCTAAGAGGGCCTACGGAATAAATAAGTGGGCAAGTATATGAGAACGACCTTTGCAGACAGCGTGTCGTCTTTGTTCCGACAACTCTCGGACGGCACAGCACACGCAGAAGCGAAGTGGAACCTGTTCAAATCAAATGTAGCTTCATCTGCTGCTCGGCATGTAGGCGGAAACAACTCAGTGCGGCGAATAATGACAAAAAGCAACCTCGTCGGCGGAGACAGAAGGTAAATTCGAAAGTAGCCAACAAGGCCTGGCTTCGGAGCACACCTGAATCTTCTTTGCATTAGTGGTACGCTGAGGCTTGGAAGTCCGCAGGCTTCACGGTGAAAAAATCCAAAATGCGAATTTAGACATGAACTAGATTCCAATAGCTGCAACTCAACAAAGTGTTCTGACAAAACATCCGGCGTCTCCGCGGAAAAAAATCTCATATTCCTAGATCTATCAAAGACCAAAAAGGAGTCTTACTCAGCAACTAGCAGGACATCCTTGGCGGATAAACAGAGTATTTCAAAATCTTTTAAAACCACTCACCATCACACAACCGGAAACCTAGGAGGCACGTTTCTGGCAGTAAAACACCATCACCACAACTGACGATTTTCTAGCTGCCAAAACTCTTCTTAATCGTATGAACAGTTGTTTCAATCCGTTGCTAGGCCGTATTATATCTCGGTGCAGGTGTTGAGCAGCTATTCGATTATCTCGTCATCCAGTACCGTCACGCCATGCACTCTCTGCGGAGGTCGATGGATTGGACAATGAAAGACAAAATGGTCAATGGTCAACGGTCTGTTCTTCTGTGCCACGGTCACAAGTCGCAGAAGGAGCCATGCCCCAATTGTGTAAACAGGAGCGGAAACGTCCGACACCGGTGCTGAGGCGGTTAAGCCGGACCCACACTGTCGGTTTTCAGCTGCGTGCGACCAAGCCGGAATTAAAATTACCACTTAAAATTCTGTGGTGCCGTGTCTCTCTGGACACCCAAACCAGTTTGCGCTGCAAATGAGCGGCAATACATTGCAGCAAGTGGAGAAGTTCAAGTAACTGTGAGTTTCCAATCGGTCTTTGTTCCGATCTTCGCGCATGGTCGTGAATCTTGGATAATGACTGAAAAAGTGCTATTTCAGGTACAAGCGGAGTAAGATGCTAAATTTGCAACACAAATCGCGACCTCCATAAATTTTAGTGAATGAATCTGAAACGTGATCTGTCAATTCATTCACTGTGTGAGGATTTTTCTAACCTTGTTCTTGACTGCACCCTAAAAAAAGAAATCAATTGGTGTCAGGTGAACATGGTGGCCATTCAATGCTGCCGCGCCTTTCAGACCAACGCTGCGTAAGGGCTTGATGAAGATGCTCTCTTACATCCGTATTTAAGTATATTGTAATTGTTTGCCATCGTTCACAGTTCATGGTTCCTGTAAATTAAAAAACAAAGATATGAAATATATAACGTTTCTAAGACATGAATAAGTAGCATAGAATGAGGGTTCAGTATTTTTTTCTATGATTTATATCTGAAACGTTATTGTTAAGGTGAAACAGACAATGAAGTAACTGTAACACTACTTTTGATCCATCCTGTATATTGACTGTGACTTCCTCTGCCTGAGAATTTACTTAAACTGAAGGATGTTGCTAAAGTAGACATAGAAGCATGGAAAAGCTTGAACAGGAGTGGCAGTTGCGCCACTGGCGGCAAACGCTTTAAGACCAAATTAAAATTTATAAAATGTTCAACTGGATGCCTAAGAAACAACCCCATCACGTTAAACGGCAGAGCTTAACTAAGCACACCAGTAAACGGAGACCTCGGAAAAATGATACAGAGACACTCAACGCCACAGAAAACGTCTAATCTGCAAAATGCAAGCTGTGCTGACAGAAGGTCAAACAATGGTTTTGAACAAATCGCGGATTGAACTTGACGATTACGACCAAGTGTTATTGTGGAAAAGACTAAGGTTTGTCCAACACCAGTGTTCCCACTGAGGTGCGCAAATGCACAGCACCACTAGACCATCTGCGCAGTGAACTCTCATTCTCGCGCACTTGCAACTTTCCAAAATCTAAAGTTATTTAAATTATATATGCACTGTACTTTGTTTTTATTTCGCTAAGATTTTATACTTATTCTAATAATTCACAAAGTTAGTAATTGATTTAGAATTTTGCTGGCTCAGCCTTAAAATATTCATACTCACTAAAACAAAGATTTGTTCAGTTCAAAATTTTCTTCGGGGAATCACTGCCTAACACAAAATTGGAGTAGATCGGTAGAAAACGCGAAATGGCTCAACGTCCAGCAACACGCCATACGGACAAAGCGTCGTGCAGTGCTTGGAGAAAGGAATGGTGTAGACTTTGGACTTTGCATTGCCAAAAAAGCTGAAAATACCCAGAAACTCTAGACCAGGGGTAGGTAACCTACTATCACGAGCAGGGAGGGATTTAGGCACCGCGGGGCCCTAGGCCTTGTTAGTTTTTGAGGCCGCGTGCAGGTGTGACCTATTTGGCCGTTTGTCTGAAAAGCGTGAAAGTGTGCTCCTCGTATGTGTAGTGCCCCCTCAAAAATCTATCTTTTGTTGTGCCGACTTTAATTCCACGATTGTCTTAGATCAGGTGTCTCCAAACTACGGCCCCCGACGCCATTTCATCCGGCCCGCGAAGAGATTTTGTCAATAATGAAAAAATAATATATTTACGAAGCATTTCTTGATTTGGCAAAATGTATCATATATCGCGAAACAATCACATTACGTATTATGTCCGCCCGTCCGACTGTTGTGTAATAACGTATGTGGCCGTCGGACAAAAAAGTTTGGAGACCTTCATATGGAGCTTCAACAAGCAATCTCTGTTTGCGGGAAATCTAGTTAAAATCAACCAAACATAGTATCCAATACTGACAATATTGCTTTTCATCGGAGGATAGTAGTGTCTGGCGGTCTTGCGTTGATGTGAGCTTTTGTCGGTGAAAAACTGTATATCAGTTAAGTACCGTTTTTTCTTTTTCATTCNTTTTTTGTAACCGCTTTCATACAGACGGCCTGCATCTCTCTCACNCCAGATGCACANTATTGTCGTGTTGTTACTGTACTGATAAGAGTCTAGAGTAGACATNTGCATTTCCGCTCGTTTCAAGGTAAAATTTGAAGTAATGCCTCTGCACAGATTCGCAAATTTTTAGTTAATATTGAGTCGTCATAGGAAAGAGTTGCGCGGGGCCCCCAAAATCTCGGGGTCCTAGGCCATGTCCTATTTGGCCTATGCGTAAATCCGTCACTGATCACAGGCCGCATAAATTGTGGATTATCTCTGGCGGGGCGCAAACAACAATTGAGTTTATCCTAAAATTCTACCTTTGTCTTACTATGAGGAATGGAGGCTTCTCAAGACATACTGTCTTAAGTACCTGCTTATCATGGAGCTTCGTTTTGACGCGATTTTGTACTCTAAATTGGGTAACGAAACTTCTGATGCGGGCCATATCAAATTTTCACGCGGGCCGCAGGTTCCCCACCCCTGCTCTAGACCTAATAGGGATCTATTTGATGACGAAACCACCGTATACGTGGACATGGTTTTTACAAAATTAAGGAACATGAAAACTTTGCTGTTGGACGCATATCGAACCAAGAACAATTTACCGAAACAACAAAGAGACAGTTTAAGGAAACTTTTCAAACCCCTTACGTCCCGCACGGGCCACTTTTTTGACCCGAGTTTGCAAATTTTTGCAACTCCATAACTCGCCAGCCGATTGAGCTAGAGAGCTATCCAAACCATCCACGGATTCAAAAAGTCTTCTACTTGAAATCGAAAAAAACGTTTTTCGTTTTCGGTTTGGGGTTCGCTGGGGGACCGCTACAAGTGGGGGTGTTTTGGCCTTTTTTTGGCCACCTTTACCTGGCCCTGGACCCCAACCCATTAGGCCATTATTTTGGCTCAAGATTTGTTTGGAAACTAGGACAAAATCTGCGTCTTTGGAGCCCTTGAATGACTTTCTAGCATATCTGTAGTCGAAAATATGGACAAAAAGACAAAAATTGGTGAAAACTTCTGTACCCACAAACCCTAATCTGGGGTGGAATACACCCTTTTTCTAAATGGCCATCACTCGCCAGCGGATCGAGCTAGAGAGCTGTTCAAATCCGCTCTGAATGGGGAAAGACTTGTAGATTAGGCTGAAAAAAACACGTTTCTCCATGCGATTTCGGCCTTTCCGGCTATGTTTACAAACCCACAGGTTGTTTCGACATGTTTTGACAGGTTTCTCAAAACAATCCATGACGTCAACGTCCCATCGGAGTCCGAAAATCGAGCCGAATCACTGGCGCGAAACCGCGCGAGATTTAAATGCATTCTAGGCTATAGTACGAGCTTTCAGAGGGTTTGATGGACATTCTATCGTTTCTAGTTGATAGGTTATGGCAAAAATGGCAGAATATTAATTAGGGAAATCTCTGCTAATCCCCTGGGACATTCCTGGCATATTTGGAGTATTTTTGACATAACTTTTGAACCAGAAACGCTAGAAACTTGACCAAGGGCTCTAAAGACGCGTATTTTAGCCTAGAATCCAAAAATACTGCAAGCCAAAATATTGGCGCGTGGGATCGGATGATGACGTCACATAATTAACCAAGAAAAATACCCACATCATGATCCCATTGGCCCAAAACCCCTCATCCAAATGTAATTTTTTTTTCTAAACTACACGACGCCACTAGTAGTTTCAGGGTTTGAACTTCCCTCTACCTCAATCTGCTGCCGAGTTATGGCTGGCCAACGTTTGCCCTGAAAGGGCAAATTGTGCCTTTTCTGAAAAGTTTTGAATTAGGCCAAAAACTGGGTTTTTGACCCATAATTTTGGCTACAGATATGCTA
>JGI24022J15233_10005661_pt1 | contig 13321 bp, 9 predicted proteins | sample Ectturendosymbi2_FD_15233 | JGI IMG/M metagenome (IMG submission 15233) | reverse complement strand
GGGTGTAAGCAAGGAATCGATCAGCAAATTTTTAATAGGAAATCAATTTCACGTAAAATTACGCATCCTCAGTCCTTATTCAAATTTCCTATACTAATTAACAGCGTACAATAAAATTAGGTCATACTGGCAGCCAGTCCCGTCGCCACGGGAGGGGCTTTGTTGGGCTTAGCCCCCCCAAACAAAGCTCCAAGTCCCCAAAATTGAAACACGAAACACTATAGATCAGTGTAGTTTTTGTCAATTTTTAGAATGTCAAGCCACCCCGCATAAATGCAAAACCCCCCTACTGAAAGCTTTCTGGCGACGGTTCTGCTGGCAGCACCGACTTCGATGTTTAAATGTGCTCTCAGTACAAAAAAATACATCGGCTGATACCACCACTTTGCATTGTGCCAAATATCAAGTAGAAATAACGTGTTGCAAACAGCTTTGAAAACTATTCGTTTCTAAGAGTTAAGCCAGAGTAACACTGAAGAAATCAAGCATTCATCCACCTTGTTTTTCGAAGAATTCAACGGCATTGTGGTCCGCATTGACTATTATTACGTCACGTCCGCCAGTGACTGTGCTGTCATGAAGTTGTTGAACCATAAAGTGACCAATACCCAGATGACGATACTTTTTCCGTACAGCGATTAATGTCAGTTGAAGAACACGCTGGCCGGGTATTTCGTATGAGCGCTCGAACGTTGCACAGGCAACCAACCGGTTTTCTATTCCTGAAAGAAGAAGTAACCAAAACTACGGTAGTGCTCAAATCAAAAGCAACTAAACGTTTCTCACGTGCTTTGAGATTTTCCGATTTGCAAACTGCATGCCTCAAGACAGAATTTAATCACTGCAATGTGCTGTTCAACATTCACACTAGCTACAAATACCAGCGAGTGTGGAACAGGCAAACCCACGTTGTCCACAAGTCGACCAGCATGTGCCCACAGCCATAATCATGATTGTCTGGACTGTATTTGCTTTCTTTAAAGGCTTTAGTAGGACAAAACATGCTTTATACTCTACTTCACGGATGGCCATCCAGTCAGAGACCAAGAGCCACATTTCTCACTATGTTATCGCAAAGAGCCACATCATACACATTGGCACACATGAATATCACCCCGTCTCTTCCTCACTCACACACAAACCTTTTGCTCAGCTAGATTTATTGTTAACATCACACACGAACATGGCAATGACAGAACTTTACAAGTCTTTAATTGTTATGCATGTTCTTTAGTGGGACTTCTGGTAATTACGTAAGAGCCACATGAAATCCGCAAAGAACCATATGCGGCTCGCGAGCCGCGGGTTGGTCACCCCTACCCTACTTCTTCAACTAACCATGGCTTCTTAGCTACGATTTAGATTGCTTTTCGAGAAAAAGTAACACTGCAAATATCGTCGTATCAGAAAATCAACCACTAGACAAAAGGAAAAGGTATGCTTGGGTAATGCGTCCGAAAACTCATGAGCCCTGTTTTATATCGGTCAATGACCAATTTTCTTGAAATGACCGAAAAATATTGAGTCAATTCATTCAAAGAAAGTCTGTAAATCAAAGATGACAAGAGGTTTTTATGCTATTTCGGTCAAACGACCAAAATATCTCAATGAAAAAAAACAGCATCAGTCACAGTCTGATCACTGTTTCCAGTGGCAGATCTACGAATTAAAATCGAAGCAATTGTCCCTACAAACGCATATAGCGACTAGTGACTTTTGCAGTGACTCCCTTTTTAGCAAATGGGCCAGATTTTTCGTGACTTCTCACCAGGGGCTTGCAGAGAAAGGGAAAACGGGGCGACGACCCCGGGCATCCAAAAAGTGAAATTACAAAAACTACATTTTGTTAAAGAGCTGTAACCAGATGCTTTTTCGAAATTGGTATTGTAAGGGCACTAATACATGCTGTATGGATGTGGTGGGAACTTAGCTGCGGGGAGGCATGCAAGCATATCTAAATGATGAGAGAGAGATGAAGCACTGCCATCGTCATCCTAAGGCCTCACACCCTATCTTTCTTCTCCCTTGTAGGCTGGCCTATTCCTTCTAGCCTATTTTAATATGCGACTTGAAATCTTCAAAAAAATATCTCATTCTCTCTAAAGCCTGGGTCCTTGAACTGGGGTAGGGGCGTGACAGGTTCATAATGGGGACAGGAGTATGGCAGTGACATAAAAGTATTTGTTTGATGTCATTGTTTGATTCTTTGTAAATTTATTATCACTGCATTATTAACGCCATAATCAAAACAAAGTGGACAGTACAATGAACAAAACTAAGCCCTTAAAGATTAATGTCAGTTTGGAACACGTCATGTTATGATGGTGTCTTGTGTGCTTGGCATGAGCACTGGAAGAGGGTGGCAGGCAAGGTCTTCGACCCCTTGGATTTTTAAATATAATATTTTCCTATTTACATTTTAGTAAAATAGTGTTTTTCTCATAGTTGGTAAAATGAAATTTCACCGCTGTTATCCCCCTGGAAAAATGATTTGGTCCACCACTTGGAAGAATCCACTATTGCCCTCTGGAAATAATCATTCCAACACCACGCTTGCTTAGTTTTAATTTCAGTGGCAATGTGAGCTGTGTCACACGCCTATATCACGCTTGACGATTTTGCAGTAGATTCTTTACTTTCAAATATTGTGAAGAACATCAGCTTTTATCAGCATTAAAAAAGAATTCCTTTCAGTCGATATAAAATGAGGTGGTTCAAATATTCTCTGGAGAGCTCATTTGGGAAAAAAATTAGCAAGTGTGTAAATGAATTGTTGACATGTTTTACATTAACAAAGAGAGTTACTTCTTCCTCTGCTTTTACTTAACAACATCCTTAGCAATTTGTTTATAGCTCAGAAAAACATGAAGGGCAACAATGCATCAAATCGCATAGTTGTACAATATCACATACTATTTATAATTGAAAATATAGACAACTCTATCTCTTATCATGCCTCACAAGTGCTATCTTTTTGTTGGGTGTATCTCAGTGCTCTTCAACCTTTTTGTCATCTTGGAACCCCTGATATACTTATGCATTTGTCATGGAACTCCATTAAAAATTAAAAAAAAACACGAATTGCTTTCAAGAAAATCAAATATTTAATTATTAGACACTTCAACAAACAAACAAACAGTTATTACAGAAGTTAAAAAGCAAGAAATTTAATGACTTGGTTGTTCTGGCATTTTTGGAATGTAGCTGCTACATTCGGAAGTTGGTCATCCGGAAAAAAGAACCTGTATCTCAAATATGTGTCATCCCATTTTCCAATTTTGGCAATTAAATTACATTTGGTCTGCTTCGGATTAGGTGCCTCTTTCACATTTGAACTACATTGCTCATTACCGTCCACATCTTCACTGTTGTTATTATTTCGCTTCACATGAGAAAATATGCTAGTTTGCTTCATCTGGGTTGACTAAATACGGTAGTAAAACTTGTGGTTCACACTGTTTTTCAGCAGCTCTAGTCTGTGACTAAGTCTACTCTCTACTAGACTCAGATTGAGTCTGCTTTCTACTCAGTCTACTCTACATCAATAATCGTATAACTACTCGTATGATGCAACAGTAGCGTTCTTCTTAACTACACAACAATGAACAACAAGTGACGCAATAAATAGCAATATTTTTTGGTCCGCCATCTGCACTTAACCTCCGATATAACTAACTAGCTAATTTGGAGTCTGAATGCAGCATGTTGATCTAAAAAATTGCATAATGACGCATCAACATACTGAAGAAAGAAATCATTTCCCCTGAATTAAATGAGGAACCCTCATGGGACCCTTAAAATTCACGGAACCCCATAGCATGTTTTGCAGAACCCTAGGGTTACGCAGAACCCCTGTTGAAGAGCACTGGCCTAAAACATGATACATCATGCACAAATGCAACGTCTAGTTTAGTTCCTCAATGCATACTCATTACTAGAAGAAACTTGCTTACAAACATATGCCTCTGGCCCACAGACTAAAACAAATTAACACTTTAAAAACAAAAAATAACTTTTTGAAATATTTTAAAATTTTTTGAAACTTGTATTTTTGTCAACATTAGTTTTACATATTTCAAATGCCTGTATTTCTCACATTCCTGAATACAAGACTAGAATTTGGTAGGCAGGGTTCCTACCCACTTTTGAATAAAAACTTCCAGAAATTTTCAAAACTTTTTCCAGATTTAACTTTTCCAAATGACCTACACAGGTCAAATACAGGCACTATAATGGTTAACATGATATAAGTCAAATTTATCATCTCATCAGAAATACCATCTGGAATAAATTTTTCAGAATGCATGTCAAAAGATCAAGTCTGGAAAATTATTAAATACCAATCACCCTGTTGAAATGCCAGGTCTGGAACTGACATAGCATTTCGTGGCCACACAGCAGCCAGTGCAAAAATACAAAATTTTAAAAATGTAGAAAATTTATCAAATTTCCCTTTTTTTACTTAATTTACTGAAATAAAGCAGTGTAAGCACAAAGTTTGCAGATTATCAATTTCAACTTAAATTGAGATTTTTGGTATACTCAAGTAAACTTATGTTTTTCAATAAAATTACAAGGCAACTGTGGATTATTGCACATTTTATAAAATGACATCAAACGGAAACAAATGTGACCATCTGCAGCAACAAAATTTGTGTGTATTGTAAACAAAGGAGAAAACTGTATGTGAAAGTACTTCACAAACTGGTTTCTTTGCCACGTCAAAAAAATCTAACAGTTACCTATTATCTGTGAAGGTGGTTCTGTAGCTGTACACTTTTGATTTCCTTGTTCGTCACAAAACCTGCAGCCATTGACATGTCGATTAGGAACGCATGCTAATTGCACATATTATTAGTGTTTACAAACAAAAGACTTCAAAACATAAAAAAGTTTCAAAACAACATGTACAGAACAAGACATTAATACACTGACACTAATATTAAAGTCAAAGTTTCATCATGTGTAGCAAAATCCTGGACAAAATCATAAATCAGCAGTCAAGAAACAGTAAAAAGGCAGTAAGTAATCCTATCGGCCTAGAACAGGGGTCAGCAACCTGCAGCTCTTTAGCTCCTCTGAAGTGACTCTCTGGATTTGACAAAACGTGGAATTTAAACTTGCATTTGATTATGATTACTATCACAATTAAGTTGAGTGCAATCTTTTTGTCCATATGAAGTAGCGTAAAAAATAAAGCAGCATCAATCCTTTGTAGCTCCTCACCAGTCATATCAGCTAGAAAATAAAGCAGAATGGCTCTTTTGTTTAAAAAATTGCCAACACCTGGCCTAGCCCAGCAAGTTGTTGTGCCAGTGACACACTAGTGCAATGTTTGCAACTTGGCTAGTGTCCTGTTAACTTGAGTGCAACAGCAAATGTATTTTCTTCAAACCTCAAATCATGAGAAATATTGACTGGGTGGTTTTCAATAAGCATTTCATAAAATTTTGTGTTTTGATGTTACAAATGTTTACTAAAATGACTATTTCTTCAACAGCATGTCATCTATTCACCACATCTTGTTAAAATAACAAAATTATTTCAAGAAAGCATGAAATAATAGACCAAACTGTAGAAATAAACCACTGCTTAAAAATATAAAAATAATTTGAATGCACATCATAACTTAAAATAATGAAAATATAGACGGATTAAGATAAAAATGTGTGTTGAAAAAATACAGAAAACACAACATTCTTATCCATTTAAAGTCACATTTTTTATTTTTATGATTTTTTTGATTGAATGTGTAGGGGTGGCCGCCTAACACTTGTAACTGCAAAATAGTTTGTTTTAATATAACTTTTTTGTACTTTGTTTCTTCAAGTACAGCAAGTAGAAACAGCTCAACTTCCTTTCAAACTTTCTTTGCCCTTATGCAATATTCCTCAAGACAAATCAGTTCAATCAGTTCATAATTTAGACGGAATTTAGATGCAACTTTCATTTGGTGCCTGGGATTTCTTTTACTGAGATATTTCAGTCATTTGTGTCATAGTAGTACCTTAACTCGACACAACAGTATTCACTGCAGGGACCGGGTTTGCAAGAAACTTTGGGGGAATGAACTTCGTGTGATATGCATGTTATTGTGTTTTGATGATGTCACCATGTTCACTCAACCATAGTACACCCATTATATTTAACTTCTCTACCTTTTATATTGATGTAAGTAAAAACATATTAGAAACCCAATTAAATGTGTCATAGAAATCACACAAAGCTTCAAAACAGCGTATGATTTTTGCTTGATTTTTTTGATTTTTATTGCTTGATTTAAATCAAATCAACCCTGTGCATTTTTTACACCATGAAAGATGAAAAGTTATGAAAAATGTAAAAAGTACACACTGATTCAGTGTTATATTAGCAAACATTTAAAAATATCCATCTATGTCTCAAACATTGCATTTATTAAATCAACTTATCTTTGTAGTTTAGAGACAATAAACATTGAAAACAATTTGAAAAGTTTCCTTACACAAAATAACCTTTGAAAACAACAAACAATCTGAACAGGTTTAAGTTATTTCAAACTGCCAATTTAACAATCTGACCTTTTTCTAAGACTCTGTCGGTTTTCCACTTTCCTTATAAAGTCAGGAATTTGAGACATGAATTCAGCATCATCATCATCACCTTCATCTGCTTCACTAACATCACTGTCACTAAAAATGCTCAATGTATGGGACTGAGCATCTCCATCTGGATGAGAGAAACAATGATTACAAGCCTTGAAATGTTGGAATCAACGTTTTAATTTTAGAAATAGGCAGATTTACAATTAAAAGGATATTGATTGAACAAACAATCTTGAAAAAAAAAAGAAAATAACTTACCAGCTATTCCAAAAATTTCATCAAAAAAAGAGTAAAAATGCATATCCACTGGAGTAAGAACAACAAATCAAATGGCCAAAGACTCAAATTATTGCATTTGAAAATAATTACAGGAAACAATGCTTTACCAAATTGATTTTTTTATCCAACTCTAAACATTATTAACACAATCAAAGCCATTATGATTTCAACCTAAATCCAGCAGCTTGCACAGGCCTTTGCAGTGGCATAACTCCACCACCGATTGCATTAGAGAGATGTTCAAATCCTCAAAAGACTCGACAAGTCTTCAAGTCTGCAATACTAAAAAATTTTTTTTTATTTTTGGCTTTTGGAGTTTTTGTGAGTTATGTCATAAGTGGTTTTAGGCCTTTTTGGCCCAATTCATCTGGCTTTAGGCCCAAACCACTAGACGGTAGAATGTCACTGAAGTTTTTATTGGAAACCAGACTAAAATCCAAGTCTTTTGCTACTATGGATGACTTGCTGGGGTTTCGAGTTCAAAAGTTATGACCGAAAAACAACAAAATAAGTAATTAATTCACTAATTTAGATAATTAATCATTTTGTTTATTTTAGGCCATAACTTTTGAACTAGAAACGCTGGAATGTTCATCAAGGGCCTAAAAGACTCAGATTCTAACCTAATTTCCATTGAAAACTTGAGCGAAATACTTCAGTCTAGCAGTTGGGCCCTAGGCCAGGTAGCATAAGCCAAAATGACCATAAACCTACCTCACTTATGACGTCACTCACAAAAAAACCCAAAACACAAAAACAAAATTTTTTTCATTGCTGACGCGAAGACTTGCCAAATATGCTTGATTTTAGGCCGATTTACAAGTACGATATATTCATACACTGGCAGCGAGCATGTTAAGTAAAAATCATCAGATCTTTCTCCAGCAGTATTTGATCATGGCTGACATTTCAGTGGATGACTGAATATATTTTATGTTGATTTTTAGTGTGGCTTTACCAAATGTTTCTAATGCTTTTGCTTTCTATATTTGCCCTCTATATTCATTACTTTCACCATCTCTATATCACAGTAATTGTGTGCTTGGTGTGAAAATGTTTGTGCAATGTTTCTCATTCACTGCAAAAACTTCAAATTGTATTTAGTAAGGCCACCGCTCTTGCTAAATGGCCAGGTGTAATGAATCCAAATGCTAGGGCTATTGATCCCAAGGAGGATCACCTACATCACAACAGAAGTTTTCCCCAAAAACGAGAATGATGGGACACATCTTTACAAGTTTCACTGCAAGAGTACTGCCAGCTAGTGAAGCAGTAGGTCGTTCCTTTCGGATCTTGCTGTTTCACATTATCAATTTCTATCATTATGACTTGATGTTCCTCAAAAATTTTGGTGCGCACCACTGAGTGGGGCCCCACAAAATTGTTTCCAATCGGGTCTCGCACTTGCTAAGGCCGGCCCTGCATCCATCAACACCAAGCATGAGGCTGGACAGGCCACAAATACCATTTTTCTTGTCTGTGATATGTTGCCACTACGTACTGAACCCAACCTACCAGCTTTGGTGGCATGTGCTAAATAACTCTACCACTTAGCCAGCATGATTAGACTCTGAAGTTTGTAAATGTCTCATTAATTGTGCAACTCTATGCCCAAACACTGTAGTACCAGCCTCAGTGGTACCAAGGTAAGGGCTACATTGAATAGCATTGATGCAGCCCTTGCCAATACAATCACCAAAAGACAAGCTGATCAGATCTAAGCCTTAACTGAATCGAATCTGTGGGAATATTTCCTCATGCACCAAAGTGTCAGTAATGAGGGGCATTCTATTAGACTACTTGACACAAAAATACATTTCTTGCTACATTTGTTATGTTGATAATGAAGGTTTACATGAATTAAGACACCTCATTTGCTACAGAAAGATGATAAAATGCTAAAATACTGCACACGTTTTTCAATGTATGAAACAAAAACTGTGTTCTTGTTTATAAAAAAAACGTCTTGCTCAGTGTCTAGGGTTCAATCCAAATGCTGACAATACTCCAGATTTAAATATATAGATTTCAGTGTGATGATCAATGATATAGCAATTTACAAACAAACAACAAAAATGTATTGAATGATTAGTGTGCAAAGCAATTCATGTAATGACTGTGCAGGTTAAGACTGAGTCTTGATATGTAATGATTCACTAGGGGTTATTTATAGCATGGTGCAGTTGACTGCACAATGCACATGCTTTTCAGAAAATATTAGGCAGTACAATGAAAGCAAAATTTATCATGTCCCCACAACAATATTGTTTAGCAGAAGAACAAATGCTTCTGATTTCAATTTAAAAATATGGTCTTGTTTTTCTTTTTTTTAAAATTAATGTGCACCTGATACAAAAGATATATATTTTTTTAAAATTAATGTGCACATGATACAAAAGAACTTTTTTAAAATTAATGTGCACATGATACAAAAGATATCTTGCAGGCAGGAACATGAATGTGAGCATATGAGGCTATGATAAGGTCTTACAGTAGTTCCCCTTGAACTTCATAATTTCCTGCCATAGGAAGTGTTGCACTGTATTTATGAAATGTGACTTCAACAGCAGTTTTACCCTAATTTCCAATCTTCTTGCATTTTATAATATCAAACAAAGTGCATGGAAGTAAAACACCTGAACTCTGAAAAGCTTAATTTCCATGTATTGATTTGCACTGTTTTCAACCACAGCACTTAATTTTACAACACTCAAACTGGATCTTACCAGTGCTTGCAGCATTGTTGCTAGCTGGATTGATGTAGTTTACAGATTTTTTATAACTCCTTCTAGTCTTCAATTCTTCAATAACTTCATCTTCATCTCTTAACAACAATAGAGTCTTTGACCACTTTTCACATAGAGTTGGGTAAATGATGTCATCAGTAACTTCAGGTAATGATACTGAATAAAGATTTGCTACTCCATGTAGCAGATCCACGTTATCAATTCCAGAAACAACCTGGTATTTAACAAAAAGCTCAAGTTGATATGATTGGTGCCATGTTAACAACTACAACTGTTAATGGTGCTGCAGTTTGGCAGTATGACTGGGATACACTTCTTGACAATCGATACAGGTATGCCTGCGTGTTTTCTGTCCTGGAGTGATGACACCTGACATGGCTTTAGCCATGGATCAAATAGTCTCTCTGAAAGATCAAAGTGAGCTTTTAGCCATGCAAGGTAAACAGTTCAGGCACGGAGAAGCAACAGGTAGGTAAGGAATAAATTTCTCCACTCCAGCAGCCCCAGCACACTAACCTGGCCACAATGTACTAGTCATGTTTTCTATGACACTAGCTAGGGGATGTGAAATGTAATGACCAGACAACTTAGTAGCTCTAACCCAGCTATGTCCAACCTGGGGCCCACATGCGGCCCAGTCAAGGGTTTTGTGCGGCCCAGTTTAGGTTTTCGCTGGAGCAAATGTATCCTATGACTGACAACCTAACCTTGTTTTGATAACCATGAATTTGACATTTTTGATGCAGGTGTTAATCAGTGCCACTTTATCACGTCTGTGATCGTTGCAATTAGGATTCGAACACATTCTGTATATTAGCTGAAGCGAAATTTAATTTGGTTAGATCAAAGCAAGTAATTCAATGTGCGGCCCTCAATAATATGTCATTCTATGTGCACCCCTGGTCAAGCTAGCAACATAATTTTATAATTTTTGGCTCAGTAAGCCATTTGGGTTGGACATAGCTGCTCTAACCATTGCCCAAGCTCACCTTTGAATTATGCAGAACAATAATTTTCTCCCATGGAAGTCCTGCTAAACATGCAATACCACAAGTCATCACAGCATTAAACAACTTACAAAGAAAAAACAGTATATTTTAGGTCAAACAGTTTTAGATATGTGGCACTTCAACCTTATATCCATAATTTCATTAGACTGTGATTTTAGTCAATGGTTGAACATAGCTCTGGTGTTTACTGTCATTTCAAAGGATGATTTTAAGAAAGAAAAAGCTCAGCAGTCTTTAGATATAAGAATAATTAATTTTATTTTAGGCAAATCACTTAAATTTTAGACCTGATAAAAAGACTTGCATTGTTTAAAACTGTCAAATTGTTTCTGGTGTACAAGTTCAAGGTAAGATGTCAAAAAAATGGACAAATGTTTCTAGTAATCAAAAAGTTGTAAAAAACAAATTAAACAAACTTTTTAGGAAAAGATGAAAAATCTGGCAAGTGACTACTACTATATAACACCAGGGTTTATTTAAGGTGTTTTAGGGACGCGNTTCGGGTCCCTAGAATCAGATAAAATTATCATCGGGTCCCCAGAACAGGAGAAAATCGGGTCCTTAGAATCAGAGAAATTGGGTTCCTACAGGTCCATACCAGGTACCTAACATCTTCCTTACAAAAAAAACTTGTAACACAGTTATGGAACTTCCATAAGTTCCAAGAAAACCTCAACATCAAAAAAGTTTGAATCATTCTTTGCAAAATGCTTTTGCCAATATTAAACAGCCAAATCAAATTCATAAAAACTTTTTAGATCTTTTGCTGCTTTTTTCTGTTAAAAAAATTCTTACTACGCCCTCAATTAAAATCTGTATGTATGAAATAATACTTTGTCCATACTGGTCATTCTGCAGTTTTGTAGGCATTTGATTACTTACTTTTTGTGCAGGTATGATAAATTGCACACACTACACTACTACATATCTGCAAACCTGTTTTGGAAGTGTGCTTGAGCTTTTCAATAATCGTTCAAAATCAACAACAATTGGCACAACTGTCACAGTGAATGAACATGCTGGTTGATCAATATGAGTCAAAGTGGAATGAGAGGTTGATCGTTGTAGATTGTCACTTTGTTTCTTTTTCTTGAAATCATTTTTAACGAATGCAACTGTTTCAAGTTGTATGACAGGTGCTGAGGACATATTAATTAAACCTAAGAAACAAATTCATTTTGTTACACTTGCATTTTTCTATCACACACAAAAACTTTTATTCAAAACTGATTTTTTCTGGACAGAAATGCAAATAACATTGATTTGAACAAATCAGGAATTTGTAATTTTGCTAATGCAAGATTTTCAAGACTTTCAAGTCTTACTTGTTTTAAATTTTCCTCTTATGACAGAATTACAAAGTTCAAGTGCAGCAACAAATGGTCCAACATGTGTTTGCATATCACAAAGATCTTTAGTGCCACATTTAAAAAAATCTTTAGTGCCACATCAAAACCACATTTTTATCACTACCTGCGTGTACGTATGTCATGTAGACAGTCCACTTGGAAAGATCAATAAACTAGCCACAAAATCAAACAATCCTCATAAGATTTTTGGTAAATATCTGCAGACAAGATTTTTTCACAGCAACAAATCAGCCATTAATGATGTTTTATAGAACATATACTTCAATTGCAGGACAGGCACACACAGTTCTTTTCTTAACCAAGTAGAATTTAAGATATCATTGTCATTTTCAGAACTGTCATTCATGAAATAAGTTACCTCTTCTTTGTTTTCAGATTACAGTTAAAGTGATGCTTTTTCTCTTTGAACAATGAATGATAAACATACAAACAATTACTTGCAGGCTGCAAAAGTACCTGTTTATCCCCTTATGTTTCTGTACTGCATGGTGACCCAACGTCTTGATGATTAAAATGATCCTAACAGTTTTAGTCTGTTTCATAGTATATAGGCCTAGTTATTATAAAAAAATTGTCTATATCTGCATATATATGATACAACAATAGCAAACACCAACTGCACAACATCACTTTACCAACCCTTCTGATGGGCTTGATGCCATTATCTTGACAAAATGACAAGCACCTCTGCAACGATCATCTTCATCTCAGTTCATTAGTGACTAAGATCTTTGCTATCATTACAGGTAGTAACTCCATCACTTGCTTATGATCTGTAATGCTTGCTTTTACTTTGCATCATGTGATCCTGCTGCTCACAGTACCATTATTCTGTCATGGTTGCTGCATGGTTTTCTTGTACTTAGCCTTGTCCTCATTCCCACAAACCTTTACTACTTCTTCATAGTTTTTTCATTCATCTGTATTTATCTTGATAATGGTGTTGCGATCGGAAATCCCGAGCGGCATGCGCGCAAAGCTTCGCACCATGGCAGCAAGCAACAATAGAGATCATGCTCTCAATCTCTCTTTCTGTTGCTTGCTCGCGCTACACATATGATGGTGTTATTCTTCACGCACATCCCATTCGTGGTGAATCATAAAATCAACACAACACCACCAGAGAGGTTGCAACAACATATCCTCCTTTTTACAACGAACCACACCGATCGCACGTTCTTTGTGTGAAGGTTGAACTCTGTACGACCTTCACATCCTGGTCATAGCACCATTTTGTTGCGATCGGAAATCCCGAGCGGCATGCGCGCAAAGCTTCGCACCATGGCAGCAAGCAACAATAGAGATCATGCTCTCAATCTCTCTTTCTGTTG
>JGI24022J15233_10005659_pt1 | contig 13323 bp, 7 predicted proteins | sample Ectturendosymbi2_FD_15233 | JGI IMG/M metagenome (IMG submission 15233) | reverse complement strand
CTGGCAAAATGGATAATCTACCCAAACACCATAGCGCGGGGCCCCAGAGGCGCGGGGCCCAATGCAGCTGCATCGGTTGCATCGGCTTAAGGCCGGCCCTGATTGCAGCTAACATCAACGCCTTGTAAACATCTTTTTCTACTCGCGGCAATAATTAGCCGCCGTCTTAGCGTCAACTACTTGATGCCAAGGTGACATGCTTTTGCTGAGATGAACGCCGGCAATTAGTTGAATTGAAATTACACTCTCTCTTTCGGATATCCGCACGGTGAAGTTCAATTAATTGATGTAACGTTTTGTAGCAAACAGCCGGTATGGAGCCCCTGGAACCTGCTATCTTTCATATTATCATGGATGTTATGCGGCCGGGCAAAGCGGATAACCCCTAATAATTAGAGTTATCAACATTGGACAAAGGTATGCAGAAAGAACAAATGTACTTCCTTAGTAACAGACCAAATTATGAAAACAATCGAGGTTTGTTTGTTCATTTGCGCGACACTCATGAATAAAACAACGAGACATCGAACAAAAAGTAAGTGTTTAACTGAAAGAAAATTCTCCGAAATAGGTCAGAGCCACAGCTGATGTCCTAACACATTTCGTCATTATTTTTCCCCCGACAATAGATGAAATTGGTTTCTGTTGTCCTGTTTCACGCATGAGGTCATCTGCAAACACTTTGTTACCAACCTCAAAAAACCTGCATGAATGAAATATGCACAGCAAGACTTTAGGCCTAATTATTGCCAGTACTGATCGTAAAAATTGATGTCATGTTTTCATACGTCATAGGCCAAGCTGAACCGTGACGACCAAAGACATCCAATAACAGATGAAAGGGAGCAAGAAAGAAATTTTCCAGTGTTTCTGCAAAATACGGAGAAAACCAACATTTATCTCTCACAATACGGCTTACCTGTCTTTCACGTCTACTATGTTCCTGGAGAAAATGTTACGAACGTGGAACATCCAGCAGTTGAGCAAGCGTTTCTCGTTAAAAAGGTTAGGGGTGCATCGGAATGATGTCTGTTATTGCAGAAANTTTATGCGTAATTTCAGAAAGNTTCAACCTTAACTTACGCGTGAGCACAGGACTTCTAGATTCTAAGTTAACGTTGCATTATTTCGGAAGGTTCATCATTTTTCCCTCATTATGGTNGAGGGAAAGATTNAGTAAATGAAATCAGAAACTTGCCCTACTCTTGCCTCCGAACATTAAAAAAAAACTTTGGCAAGTTTTGTANNGTGTTCCGAGATATTGCTCTTCTTGAATTATTTTTTGCACATGCGTTTCCCACATAGCGCCTCCTCAATGCGTTGCAGTTTGAAAAATTTTATTCAATTCAAAGTATATTTTAATTTTCACTTTTGCTATCTGACAAACATTTTCAACAACCTGTCCTTCACACGTTCGTTTCTTTCAAAGGGAAAAGCAGCAATGACCACAGACGGTCTCCAGATATCGTTACAAGATTTTCACAGTTTTCACAAGTCGTCCACTCGATCAAGGCGGGAAATAACTGGCTTGTCAAATCAATGGGGATCTTGGAGTTGCTGCAGGTGGGAAATTTTCAAGTTTTGTTCCGTTTTACAGCTGTCGCGTTTCAAAACATGAGATCAATATTTTGCGATGGAAATGTTTTCGCAGCTTCCTAAAACATTGTCATGTTGGGCACATAGGCGTAGCCATTGGGGTCAGGAGGCCATGGCCCCCAAATGTCATATCTAGTCATTTTGTGCTTTGAGAAGCGGCGTCCCAAACAAAAATACTGTTGCTCGCCTAAAAGCAAACATTTTACACCCCCCCGAATGTTTCGCCCTCAAAAAAAATTTTGGGCTAGCTTCGCCACTGGTTGGGCAAATCGTTAAGCAGTGATGTCACTTGTATGAACATCACAGAACAGTTGAGAAAGATGTTTTGTGAAGTGGCCGAATAGGCAATGTTATTGCATTGCGTCACCTAAACTAATAATAAAAAGACCAGATTGACGTTCGTTTCATTGTCATGGCGAAAGGATAATTACAACATCGCGGTGCTTTCTTGAATGCACCGGTGGCACGTACCTGCACTGCCTGGGAGGAATCCGCAGTCGACGTATTGTTTAGTATTGATTTACAAGCACGCCTTGATTACGATGGCGATATCTCCGCGCGGTTTTACTCCTCACGACTTTTGCGGTCGTGAGTCTCGTGTACAAAACCGAACAGTACGGGAGAGATGTTTTCCACTAATCGATGATTTATGCAATACTTTTGTTTTAAGGCAAAATATTTTGGGTCACGCTTGTACTGTATATTAACTTCAATTCCAAAAAGTACACAGTATCTTGCCGATAATCTTGAAGATGTTTAATACTTGTACAACATAGGTTAAATTGAAGTAAATCTGTTCAACCTTGTCTACTGCAGATCGATGCCAAGGGAAAGTTTCTTCATATTTATTTATAGATGATTTGAACAAAAATCGTTGCAAACATTTGCCACATTATGGATTTTGATGAAATTAAATTGCTTTCTGTCATTTTTCTAAAAGTACAGAGTGGCATTAGAGCAGTAACATGCAACCCTGTTTTCTTATTTCCGTAACGTTTTTTTCATCTGTTGGTTTTTCACTGCTGGTAATCCACTTGATCAAAGCTGCACTTGACTTCAAGTTCAGAGCTTAGAAAATTAACAACGAGTCAATTTTTAGGTACTTTGACAAGCCTAACGTCATGGCAAAACTTTAAACAATACAAACATTGTTAGTGGAATCCGTTTTGCCAGAAGCATCTGCCAGTCATAATTTTCAAAGCAGCACAGTTGTGTATAAAATAATCTATATAGATCAGAGCCAGAGGAAGAAATGCTATTCCTTTCAGCGTAATTGAAAAAAGCAAAGGTTTGAAAAAATTCATGGCACGTGTTCACGCATAACAAAAACGCTTTTGCGATATTTTTATTTGTTTTAAAGAAATATTCGAATGCAATGTTTATATTTTCCATTTAAATTATATTCAACCTTAAACATTTGTTTCTTGAAAAGTCTTCAAACTTAAATATTTTTACCTGCGCTTAGTTCACTTGATTATGTTGCTTTGTCAACACAAAATACAAAAAGGTAGGTTAAGTGACTCTTAAAAATGCTTTGTCTCGTTAAAGAACTTCCCCAAAAATGCCGTGTTCATCGTAACACAAGACCGACGTCATCTACCGCCGCCTGACTGGCGACTTGTGGTCTTTCTGTGATACCTGAGATGAGGCAGCAAAGATTGTTTTTCTATAACTAAAATAACGCACAATCGTGCGTAGACTTTACCCACGAACATGTTCTAGATGAAACACTTTTGTCTGAGGTTGCTAATTTCACTTCCAAAGAAAGAACATCCGTTAAATATTTGTCCCGGTTTGTGCTTTCGGCATTTTTTTGACAGTCTATATATTTTTATATTTTTTGCGGCTTATTTGAAAACTCACAAAAAAGCAACTTCCGAAACGTTTTAGTTTATTTCGCATTCACTTTTTATACAAACTTTAACAACGTGAGAAACACATTGTTACGTGAGAAACACACATTGTTACAACCTCGTCTTTCAAACTCTTAAAAGAAAGGTCTGCCTTGAAATGTGAGTAATTACGTCCACCTACATATTTCAATTCCTTGATGATGCACCCTTGGTAGTTCATAAACGTTCATAACAATGTGAAGAAAGTAAACTTTTCAAAATAATCAAACCGTTCTCTGCCAGAATGGCAATATGTGCGCCAAATACTCAGGAGGCAAAGTTTGGCAAGACCAAACATGACGTGGAACAGGAATTATCAAACTTGCTTTGCCAAAGCTTGACTGAAAAATCAAACACGTACGTCGTAGCTCTTGGTTCAAGTCCTTACAAATTTCTGCATTGCTAATCCAGCATGTAACGGATCGAAATGTTACCTTTTTTGAAGATCTACTTATTCCCTTTTATAGGCTGAACTAAGGACTAATGTGATTGTTACGATCGGTCGGTGAAGTAAAGCAAGTCGTTTATCTTTCAGAGCTGGACCATCAGTTCAGGTCAGGGAACGAGCGCGTGGCAACAAAATGCAATTCACTTCCCGTCAATGTTTGTGGGACTACTGTACAGGTAACTGGTATTCACAAACTTTGCACCATTTCTTTTGTCTAAGTGTCTGAACGTCATACCAGGTTTTGTCTAAACAATTGTCAAGACAGAAGATCTAATGGAATTTCAATGTGGATTGTTAGCCAGACAACACCATTGTTTTTCAATGTTCGTTGTCTTTATTTAGTTTTTAGTACTTCCCACTTTGATCGCAAGACTTAGTTTGGGAAAGTGTTCATGGGGATTCCATACGTTTACGCCTCGAAGACCCAGTTGAATTGCTCATAAACTAATCGCATTGACAAACTTTTTTTCTGGCTGTGATGAAAATGTGAATGATTTCAGAACTCATGTCACCAGAACGCACATTACTAGAACTCAAGTCGCCAGAACTCATGTTATCAGACCTCATGTCACTGAAACTCATGTTAATGGAACTGTAGCCAAAACAAACTCATGTCACCAGAACTAACGCCAGTTGGGCCCAGATGATGTCGGGACTCAAGTCAATGTTTCTTTATTGATTGACAGATGAAGACAAATGTGAAGACGACTTCCACGGAAATGCTTGTTCTCAACTAAAGCAGCAAGGCTTGTGCAGCACTTCCTCTTCGGTTGTGGGGTATTCGCATATTCTTTAATCAAAATCCGTTCTTGTTCTGATGTTTAGATTCTAATATTTTTCTTGTGATTTTAGTAACAGTTATGTCAAACACATAGACGTATTTCTCAAAGAGTTACTATCATCAAATATTGTTTCTGTATCAGGAAAGAAAGTTTTGAAATGTTTATCCAAACCAAGTTTCCAACTGGCTGTTGAGTAGTGAAACTGTAGGATACATCTTTGACTTAATTCAAAGGCTTATAGGGAACAATACAGCTTGAACCCGGAGCATTTTTTAAAATTCCATTCTTTTCACCATCCTTTTGTAAGTCTTACATACCGTAAACCATTGCTTTTGGCACTAGCTATAATTCAAGTTTGACACACATAGGGTTTGAGGAAAATAGATCGACCTCTTTTCGTTCGAGATGGCGTTCTGNAGTGAGTCCAATATGAAGCTATGAAACGTAAAGCTGGGTAACATACCGCTGGAATTGAATACAGTTTAAAAAAAAGCACCNGGAAACAAAAAATTTTAAAGCACTGGGTCACTGAAGTGAAGGGGAATACCTATGAAGTAAGATACGCNACCTCTAACAGGAATTTGATGAAAACATTTTATGCAAACAGTCATGTCTATAAAGTCCGCATTAGCTATTAGACTGCTCGTCTTCTGAAGTACAAAAAATATTGCAAGTAACAATCACAACAGCCAAGCAAGCATTTATTATGATTTTTGGTGGGGCAGGTTTCAATAGACTGAGCTTTGGATAGAACCAAACAAAGTGAGAATATTTTAACTTACTTGAACAGGTTTATGGCTTTACATTGCCCGAAGACTTGTGCGTGGTGTGCAAACAAGGGGCCTGCGCCAACGTTTCGCCCCACAACTGAACAACGTGAGTTTTTATTCTTGAAAATGAACTATGTGAAAAACTGTTTACTGAAGAAATACATTCATTTAGCGCACAGAACAGCTGTAAGCACTTGCTTGATTTTTGAAACTTATACTGCAACGTGTTAGTATTATTGCGGAGTATTTTACAAGCTTCTATTTCTTGACATTAACGTAGAAGTAGAATCAAGAGTCAAATAAATCAATTTGCTCCGTTATGTAAAAAATTGCACACGCACGGAAATCCAAAAGAATCTTGTGCGTGGGATTGAACCGTGCTGGTTGCTGATGCCTCAAAGATTTTCACCTCATTTTAAGCATAAAGAAAGCTTTCGTCTCACAATCGTTTCGTTTTGCTTTTTTACAGAGAAGAGAAGAGAAACCGTAAGACTTCGAAAAGTCAGGGTTTACTTTAACGACAAAACCTCACCAATTTCTTATCTGTTTTCTGTTTCGGATCAACGACCATCTTCAAGATGGAAACCATTATCAAACGGTTATACGTCACAAGGAGACGTGGCGTCGTTTAAACTGGCAGAAAAGTATGTGCAACTCTTTTCTTGATGGAAAAATGAGTGAATCGTTTTCTTCCTCTTATTATTATTATTATTATATTATTACCTCATGGTCTTCACTCAACTTTTGTGTTGCGTTAGTTGTTTTTCTCTATTCTCGGAGTCTTATCCGGACTCTGGGAGATGGATCACCTTTCGTGGTGGTGTGTTTGGTGCCAAGAATTGCAGGTTTTGCTNGTTGGGGTACCTTGTTTTCGCCAAGTAGTTACTTTACCTAGGTGTTTATTCCAGGTTGTTATTTGTTTCTTCTAAAGCTCCTACNGTTGGTATCACANTGGCTGTGTTGTTACGCTTTCACTGTATTTCTAGTCTCATGATCTGGTGCTCAAACNTTTCTATTTTCTCACTTTCCTTTTCTACTTCGTGTGTGTCATTTGGTACTGATGAATTTATTATTATTGGTCTGTTTGTCTATTGCTCCTACGCCTGGTCTGCAAGTTAGTACCTGCCTGTCTTTCCAGATCCACAAGACCCTCAGTATCTTAACCTTGTTGTTTTCTGCCATTGAGTTTGGTTTGTGGAACCAGATGTTATCTGTCGTTTTGATCTAGTAACTCTGGCACATGCTCTGGCGGATTGCTGTTGCTACGTTGTTACTGCCTTGTCTTGTACAAGCTTCCTACTATCCTGGACAGTGCTCTAACAATGTGGGCAACTGTCTCATAATTCTCGTTGCACTGTACTTTGGATCGCTTGCGGTATGAAGTATCTTAGACCTGTGGAACTTTGTCTCCAGTGCTTGATCTTGTACTGCTATTATGAGTGCCACGGTTTCTATCTCAAGACCTGTACTTTCATCTAACCGTTTGCTGGTCCGATTTATTGGGTTTTCTGTTTCCAATTCTTCCATTTCCTCCTTTTCAATTTTGTATTCTGTGATTGCGTGTGCATCCACAATGCATTTAGCAGACGATCTTTTCTTGCTTTGTCGATGGACTCCTGTAATCTTTCGCAATGGAATCAGACTGTTTCTGCGACTTCTGTTAATACTTTTCCATCTTCCTTTCTTTGTAGGTGCAGCCTATGCCTGTCCGCTGGATTTGGTGACATTTAAATCACGCGTCATTTAACCACGCAACGATTAATCACTGGTTTTTAATCACTAGACAGTTAATCGCGCAGACAAATAACATTTAATCATTTAGACACATTATCACCAGACAGATCAACACGCGAAACGACGCAAGTACACTAAAATCTCACTGAACGAGTATCGAACTATACTAATATAGTTCAATCGATCAAAGAATGCGGAATAAACTATAAATCCCTAATAAACCTAAAACCTAACCTAAAACTCGCGGATAACGTGGAGTAACAGTTTGAGTAATCAAAGTGTGTACGTGTTGATCTGTCTAGTGATAATGTACCTAAGTGATTAAATGTCGGGATGTTTAATTGCCTGCATGATTAACTGTCTAGTAATCAAATGTCAGTGATTAATGGTCGCGTGATTACAATAAATGACGCGTGATTAAAATATCTGTACACCGTCTGCTCTTGGCTGAACTGCTCCGAAAACGTACATGTTCTTCCTTATTATTCTGTCTAGATCTGGTAGTTCTGTTGTGTTCCAGTCTGTGATTCCTGCTGTGCAGGTCATTACTGGCAATGTGTGTGTGTTGATGGCATGTAGTTAATTTTGGCATTGTGACGTGATTTGCAGGTTTGCCTTTTCCCGAAGGTTGCTGTTGCTTTGCTATTGACGTCATCCTATTTGCACTGCGTGTTTTGTAGTATGCCTATTTATTTGAAACGTGTTTGGATGTCGAAATTTGTGATTGCTTCTATGCTTGGATTTTATCCACCCATTGTCTTGGTGTTTCCACGTTGAATTATCTGACTTGCGCACTTTTCTAGTCTGGTCTTAACTCCATGCAGATGTCTATTGTAAAGATACGAAGTGTTTTAATCAGGATTATCAGATCTTTTTTGTTTCCGGAGTACAGTTTCAGATCAGCCACGTAGAGAAGATGGTTTTTCGTGTGATCTGCTTTTAGCGTGTATCATTGTTCAAAGCTCCTGAGGATGTAGCTCAGTTGATTTGATGATTACACTAAAACGTATAGTGGTGACAGNGTATCTTATTTAGATATTGCTCGTTCGATGTTGATATTTTCTACAAACTGGTGTCTATCACACTAATCCACGTGACCGGATATTNATATTATTGACATTTTTTTCATTATTATCATTGTTATTATTCATTAGTTTCACAAGAACCAAAAGGCTTTCCGCGCAAACAAGAATGATCGTCCTAATATCGGTCACTTGAAGGGTTTTTGTTCTGTTGATAGCGCAGGTTACCGTGATGACTTCTATATTACTGCAGGCCTTCCTCCAAATACTCGAAAGCTGTTTATTTCTGCAAAGCGAGAGCTGGTCCGCAATACAAGTGGATGATTTCCGAAGGAAACTGCAGAGGAGGTGGAAATATGAGACAAAAGCGTTTACTCTTATGCGATTAATCTATTTTAATAAAGCTATAAATCATAACGTAACAACCTTTTTTTCCGAACAGTGTGGCAATTACCACAGCTCAAATTTGTTGACATTGCATGGACGTTTTGTCAATGTTGCAACACTGAAGATAACATTTGCATTAGATATTCGTAAAATATTTGAAACACACTTGCAATGAACTTGATTTTGTAATACAGGGTGGAAACTGGACTTTCGTTTGTTTGCATCAACGCATCGGACAAGCATTTCGGACAAAGCCCTTTACATTGCAAACGTTGGTAGAGCACCATGGTCTTCAAGAGTCTCGAGCAGCCCCCCATGTTGTGGTTACATCCGCAAATCGATGACAGTTTACTCACCAGGCAAGTCACTACGACAGCATCATGACCTTGCTTTTAGCATCGTTGTGCACGCGGAACACACTAGANTTCATTAGGCTTTTCTGCAACAAATCCTAAATAAACAGATCTTCCTGTAACACATTCTACAGAACCCTCTGAATANGCCCGAAAATCCTTAGAGCGCAAAGTGAAGTGCTGGGTGTTGGCTCAGAGCGACTGGACTCCACAGCTGTGCTGGCATGTTCATGAAAAACGTAGACATATTGCTGAGAATGTCGAATAAATTCTCCGTCTTGTGATGAACTATTCTGACTCAATTTAAATGTTAAAACAAACGCTCGTGTAGCTACTCATTCTGTTGATAACAATATACTGTATAATACAGAATGAAAAGTGGGTTTGAGAACTTGCGTTACGCCTGGTTTTCTGAAAGTTTTAATTTAGATATAAATGCCTATGAAAAATTGACCTATACATAGAGTAGCCTCTTTCTATGTACTGAGTGGGTTTCAAGAANGTGCTCGCCTACCAATTCTTGTCAGGAAGTTATTGCTTGATTTTCTTTACACTTAACGGATTAGACCTGAGGTTAGCTTTCAGTCCAGTTGGTCGTTTTTAAGAGCGAACAATTTAGTTTTCAAAGTTTGCTTTCCAGCATGCTTCAAACTGCAACTGCTTTTTACTCAAGTGATCTTACGCAGAGTCCTCAGATTATAAAAAATGCTTCCTCACTACTGTTTGTTAATTGTTTTACAGTTTTAAAAATACAGAAAGTTTCTGTTTTGGGGGAGTTACTTTCCAGTAAAGTAAGGCTTTTGGAGAGCTTTTATTTCCACAAGAAATGAAAGCGACGTGATGACAAACTTACGATGATTGCAATAGCTTTATCAGACACACAAATATCATGTTNTGAAAATAACCAACTGGATGCTGCTCGAANATAANAAANACTTCGTTTTCACCAATGTGACGGGCAATGCATTTTCTAGAGGTCATCGACGCAAGACGACCCGCANATCCGATCCCACCTCAAGGCGGACAGTCAAACCTTGGGGGTTTCAGAGGGACAAAAAAGCCTCCGTCTTCGTTGAACCGACCCGTTGCAGGAAGTTCTCAACCCACATCCAGCTTCGATAAGGAATGCTTAGACATGCACAACTTTTATCGGTAACCAGTTTGAAAGCTTACCAGCTGGAATTATCATCAAGCTGGCAAATCACAAATAGGATAACCTCCGTCATGTTTTGAGCGTAACAAGTTTAAAAATAAGTTTTTTTACTGAAGCAGTGTTGTCACCTGCAGAACGTTTTCTCTATCCGTTTTCAAGAAAGAAACGTTTACATTTATTGTCGCCAGCGCTCTGCACAACGTTCCAGCCCTGACCTGGAACCCGTCAATTGCTCACACTGCGAAGCTATGGGCAAACCATCTACTCGCGTCGGCCCCAGAACACCCGATGAAGATATCATCAAATGTGAGAAGAACATCCAACTGGCCGCATTCTGAGGTACGTGCTTGCTGTTGCAGTCATTAGTCGCAGGACATCACCGACAATGCTCTCTGCTAAAACCGTCAAAACTACAATTCAGAGGGGAACGCAGTACAGGAGCAGAGGTGTCGGAGAAAATATAGTATGGGATTTATCAAGCAGCGGAACGTCGGCCAAGGAGTCTGTGTTCCGTTGGTATGCCGAGATCTTCGACTACGACAAGAACAACCCGACGTACAGTCAGCCAGGAAANCCTGTTGGTGAGCAAGTTTAAATAATCGACAAAGAAACGTTTTNTTCCTTTAGTTTTGCAGGTACTGNAACAACGTGAGGTATTTGGATCAATGCCGACAGAGATGCGTTTNGTGTGAACCGTTGATTTGATACCTTTTCTACGAACACTGAAATGAATGCATTGATCAAAACAACATATAATATTATACTTTTAAAACAACAGCAAAGTAAACCAGACTAGGCGTTTACACTTGACGGAACGTCTGCTCGTGTTAGAAACCATGCATGTCAAAATTGCAATTGCGATATTNCAACATCAACCAGTCTCTTAGAGCAATTCTTCTTTCTCTGGTGCTGTTTCTACGGCATCGATTCCTAACACNTTCATCTGAAANACATGAACCGTTTACCTTTTAATNAAGNCATTAAACCAAATGTAACCNTGAATTTTGAAAAGGCGCTTTTTCTGAACCGTTTGCTTGGCATGACGCGTCAAGAGAAATCTCCATTTATTCATTACAGCTGCTGTTTGCAATGTTTTTTTGTTTAAATCTATCAACAGGATGATGCCACTGAATTTGGAAAAGGTCTATCAATTGTTGATTTCTTAACGTAAAAATCTGCGTTTTGTTGACATTAAAAGGTAATGCGTGGTTGGTAATGAGATGTGAACTGAAATTAGTCGGGTAATGGTGCACGTCCATACTGCGAGTTTAGGCCTTTCACAATTAAGAGTGCTCAACGTTTCGTCCGTTGAGTCTCTACTAATGATTCTTCGCCGTAATGTTTTGGCAATAAACTCGTCGATGCTGAAATCACCTCAATGAAGAATGCTGCATTTACCCAAACCAGAAACAGCATTATTTTCAACGGGCGTTGGTTGCGCAATATTGTGATCCAAATACAACGCATCTAAGCGAACACATACAACTGCAGTATTAGGAGTTGAGCAGACAAAATATGTAAAATAATCTTTTAAACGTGACCACGATCATTAAAAGGTGATTTGCGGTTAGGAAAGCAAAAGATTATCTTTTCCAAAAAGAGTAGAAAATATTGTGCGGCGCGGCCGGAACCGTTGGTGAATCAAGGCTCGAGATAAGATCTCAAAACAGATTTCTTGATCTGGAAACTGCGTCAGTAACGGCCGCTCCTTGCGGACTTGCCTGGCTTTGGAAGAGCATATCGCAGGATCTAATCGCTTTCGCANCTTTCCTGGCTATCGAACATCTGTTGTGGCAAACATTTTGAAGGATCGCTGGTAAAAGTGTAANCGCAGTGCAAAGGATGGTTTGGAGGTATTTTGATGACATAACGTTATATTTGTACTACAGCATTTGCAATCGAACACTTGCNCAGGAACTTCGATCTGATGCCGAAAATTATTTAAAAATTAAAAACACAAAACGGCAAAGTTGACAAATTTAAATGATCAAACGTTTAGTGCAAAACAAAGCAGCTACAAGTTATTTTAAGGAAGTTTAACAAATATGTTTTCTTTAGCAAAGAAAACGTTCATTGAAACAAAGTATAGTATATCAAGAAGTATACCGAAAACCTGAAAGAATTTTAAAAACGTTTACTAACAGGACACGATCTTCTCTAAGGCGCATATTTACATTGTCGTTCATTCTGCACACACAAAAATAGACGTTCACACATCAGTCCCCAACTAAACACGATCTCACAAAAATTAGAAGTTGCAGCTCACAGATTTTGTCATTCGATGTCTACCAGTTGAGCAAAGCATTGTGGTCAGCGATGTGCATAACAAAACTACGTGAAATATGTTTGATTGAGGTGTTGTCAGACTTTTCCGAATCAGCATTTTTCCATTAAATTGTTCGATATAATCACCGGTTGCGTTTGTAGTTGAAACCTAATCCTACCGGTCTCTAGTAGTTTCAATTACTTCGCCAACAACCTCTACTAGCAACGCAAACCCAAATTTGTGGTTTTTTGAGCTGATACCCCAAACCGCAATGCCGTTTACCTCCTAACTACCAGTTGTGAAACTGTTGCCGTTCTTGACCTCTGAGTGGCCGCACCCAGCATGACTCACGCCGATGGTGAATGTTCGCAGGTCATTACACGCAGTTGCTGTGGAAAGGTTCGAATAGCCTCGGATGTGCGCAAGCGGTCAAGACGATCAGGATGAGAGGCTACGAGGTAAAGACCACTTACGTCGTCTCGCACTACGCCCCGGGCGGGAACATCCGATACAGACGCAGCAGCGACACCTTGCGAGCGTACACGGAAAACGTTCCTGATCTCAAGCAAGGTACGGAAGCTTCTTGCGAAATGAGAAACAAGTAACTTAATAAAAGCGTCACTTTAGCTGGATAAGCACGAAAATGAACAAGGAAGCTGCGATTAGATACTTTTTGTGAGTGCATACAAATATTTTTTTCGTTATATCTTACAACAACAATGATTGTATTTTGCTTTGCCGTTTGCAATACGCTCAACCGATAAAAGGACAAATGGCAAACAAAAATGAAGTTGATTTTTTTTATGAATTACAAGTGCTATTGACAAGATTGCCAGCATTCACTCTGTTTCACAACGTCAAAAATGCTTATTGGACAGAATTCACACAAGGCTGCATCTACGGCTGCTTGACCCGCTTTC
>JGI24022J15233_10005657_pt1 | contig 13328 bp, 5 predicted proteins | sample Ectturendosymbi2_FD_15233 | JGI IMG/M metagenome (IMG submission 15233) | reverse complement strand
TCTTCATTTCGGGGGGGGGGGCACTTTTCATGAAATTTCATTCGATGACGTCATCGTGCTGATTCAACCGTGGTACAACTTTTTCGGTAACGATCACATATAATAGTAATGTATTTGTGCTCGCAGACACTAAGTCCACAGTACAAACACGATCTTTCTGCACAACGCTGGTTAATAAAAACAGACAAAACAGAACGTTTTGCAACAGCGTTGGAGGCCGAATCACCGGTGTCAAGCGAAATTTCCGACTTGCGAAATTTCTGACTTCACGCCATATGCGCATGCACAGAGCAACGTTCAACATATCAAATACGCTGAGAAAACTGATGATTAGGGCATAGGGTTTGGTGTTTAGGTAAGCGCGTCGGGTTAGAGTTTATGTTACAGTTAGAAAAAGAAAAATAATTGAAGTCTAAGATTAATTCTAATATTTTTCACTGGTTTCACTTATTCCCGTATTGTAGCTTGTTTTGGGTATCTGACATCTAACGAAAAAGTTTAAATTTACACAACACGCATCAAAAAAGTAATCACCAAACTTTATTTCTTTACTCTGAGAAGCAAAATAACTGACAAAAAATGACAGGCCAGAAATTTCGCTGGACACCGGGCTACAGAAACGTACTCAACAGAACGTTTTGTAACGGCGTTGGAGACCGAGCCTCAGGTTTACAGACGCATTCGTAACACCATTTGTTCACTTGGTACAACAATACTGCAGATTGGGACGCTAATTCCTAAACTGGTTAAGGCCAGGTAAAGTACGAATGCATCGTGACATGCACATTGCACACCGTCAAACGAATAAACACTGCAATGTCCGAGTACTCAGTCACAAACTAAAAAGCAGTTGTAGTGTTCAAAGAATAAGGACCAATATAAACAATCTGACTGCGTCAAAGCAGGCAACCATTACGTTATTAGACCTTCTGCATCTTTCGAGAAACAAGTGCATATTTTTTCGTATTACAGCCTCAAATGTAGGAATGTTACATTGAACCTAATGAGTCATGACTACTAACACTCGCTCTCCAGGGAAGGTTGTACTAAACTCTGCATCCAAACTTGTAGGCCATACGCAATCTCTGCATGCATCACTTTCTGAAAGTCCACCATAATTTTGATGCATACATGGGCGTACAAAAAGAACGACAAAGTACATTTTTAACTGCTTTTGAAGTTTGAACATCGGGATAAAAAGGCTCGCAGTTTGTTTGCTGCACATTATTTTTATCGCAATTGTCTCTGAAAGTCTTTGTCATCTGAGAGCTCAGTATCCAGTACAGCTCCCAGATATTTGTGGTGGTTAACAGATTTTAGATTTTCACCACCCATGTGTCAGTAATGGGGTGGCTGTTCTTTTTGCACTCTTAGCCTTAAACGTCATACAAACAGTTTTGTTTGCTGCAATTGAAAATATTTCCATGCGATTCTGCATAAGCCTGACACACAGATAAAAAATCTCTTCGCAACATTTCCGAAAATCAGAACTTTTCAGTTTTAATCAAGATGCAGACCGAACGATCAGGACAGAGTAAAAATTTATATCTTCATACAAACACCTGGTTCTGTACTGAACTAGTGTAGTCATGGCTTTAGTGTGACAGATGTATAGGCTACTACGGTAGTAAACCTGCCTAATTTTCGTCTTGTTTTAGTAAATTCGTTCTAGCCCTATTCTTCCAGCATGTGCTTGAATTTCTATCACAAATGAAGATCACAAACTTGAGGGAGAGCCTTTGTCAACGGTGACGGGATCTTTGAATGCTACTATTTCGGGCAAAACGAATCAGGTGTCTTGTGCCTTTGGCGCATAACGGATCAGGTGTGTTCGGGGCAATGCAGCTTTTTCTGGCATCTACGAGTTCTGTGACAGTTTTTAGAAGAACGTTTAAGGCTATGAGTTTTCACATCTTGCACTGGTTGCAAAAATTAGGGTCTTGTAAAGCGTCATTTGGAGCCAAAGTGGTCTACTAGGTAGGCGCGTTCAACACTTGACTAGCACTCATATGACACTTTACTAAACCTTTTGCCCAAGCCGTGGTACTGGGATCGACCCAGAAAGACACTAAAATGTGAAACAGTCCTCGCGCTAAATTTAGTTAAAAACGATCAGGTTTCCAACCGAAAATGCAGCTAAGCAACGTTTTTTTAAGAAATATACTACGTTTTCAATAATGGTGATCCCCACTGCCCCCAACAAAAATAATCAAAAGGTCTTAGTAGAATAAGCGGTTTAACGTGGCTCTCACTGTTATGTCAATATTTCTCTTATCAATTTGAAAGTTTCAGCAATTTGCACGGTTGAACAATACCCTTATGTTATAAAGTTTCATGAAGGCAAATAGAGGCCCGTCTAAGAAAAAAATAGAACACGAACAAATAGATAAATATGCCTTAAAAATACGAACACTTCAAACTATCTCCCAAGTTTTGACACTTCCAGCATATTTGTGGTTGAATACCAATCATTTACGAAATTTTCGATCAGATAACCTGTTTCAAGAAAAATCTTGTAAGGAGAGAAGTTACCAGTATAACAAAGAAAAATTCCAATGAGACTTCTTAAAAATGATTAGAATATAAAATTTCATCTTTAGTTATTAAAAGTTGCTACAAATGTCAAAATTGCCATGCAATGTTTTGAAAATTTCGGGGAGGCAAATGCCCCAAATGCACCCCCCTGGTTGCGCGCCTGCATACCATTATGACTTGTTTCATCCTAGGATGTTTTGCTTAAATTCAGCCTTGTTGTAGGCGCTATAAAATGATCAGACAGAAAGTGCTGGCACTTCATGCGCATTCTAATGCACTTAAGTGACACAAACGCGTTTATGGCTGAAATAGCTTTTTTGGTGAAAATTGCCACCGATTTATGCAAATAACGTTTTGATGAAATCTTAGATTTGCGATAAAACCTCCAATTCCGTCAATGTCTGTCCAAAGATTGTACGTGGTTGTATGCTTAGAGTTTCTGTTTGTAGCATAGCTTTTGCGGCAGAAGTAACTTTTTTTAATTAATGTGATTGTTGCTGTTAAACGTGTTCTAATAAAGAAACAAACATTAAAAAAGTAAAGAATACAAAAGTAAACAAACAAGTTAACAATAATTAATAAACAAATACGTAAGTAAAAATGAAGATAAATAAAAACAGGACAATGATCAACTCTTCGAAACATCTGTCTTTCAAAGAACTTCACCAAAATCACTGCCACCAGTGCTTTCGTTTTCAGGACTAATGTGTCAAGTTTGGATTATAACAATACAGTGGTCTATTTAACAAATGAAAATACGAACCGGCATGGAGTCCAATAAAGACCCAAGTGTTTTGAAGCAGTTGACAACAAACTTGGTAAGTTAACTTCTGCCCGATGCATTTTTTAATTTGCAGCTGCTTTTATTGTTACTTCCATATCTTTTTCAACATTTGCAGTCAAATATTCTTGAAAGCAGTCAAAGCAGTCATTACCATAGACTTTATTTGCTTTCTGATGGAAAAAACACCAAAAATAATGAAAAAATTTGTTTTAGTTGCATTAGTTTTAGGAGAGCAACCGGTAAGAACGAATTGACGCATTAAGGTCCCTTGACCCCATGTGCTTCAATCCAACGCGCAAGTGCGCCCTCACGTGTGCAAGAACAGGCAATGTCAAGTTCGTTTGCAATAATTCAACTGCACTAGTTCCGCATTCCGTCCTTACCCGTTCAAAGCTATACAAGCCATTGCTAGAGAAGCTGTGTGGCACGCTACGCTAGATGCAATAGCAGTGACATAGCATTGTATATTATTTGCAGACGGCTCGCCCGACGCAGTCTTCGTCAAAATAACAGGAATCGCCAAAACGCAAACGACCAAATCAGCCAAGGCCAGGTTTGAAATGAGGTAAGTAGAAGCCTGAGGAACAAAAAAATCTCACATGGTTACAGCTTATTTGACAAGCGTTTCTATATTTATAAGCTTTACTATTTACAAATAAAATTATATTGTTCTTAGAAAAACCTTAAGTTATGCAATCATTTTTCAAAGTAATTTTGTAAATAAACTACAAGGTCACTACCGACGAAACTTCTCACCTGAAAGCATTTTCCCAATTTACCTTGTTTTCTAGTAACACCATCGTTGAACAAATTTTATTGTTGATATCGCAAAGTGAGACATTTTAGGAGTTAAAAGTACAACTACTCTCTAGCTGCTTACAAATAATTTTTTGCAGTTAAGCAATTACAATCAAGTGTTGAAACGTTTGATGTTTAAACGCGATCAAGGCATAAAATTTTATAATCCAGAAAAAGTTTCAAAAGAAAATTCAGGCCTTTATCTGTTGAATTTACGTTTTCGATGACAACACAAAAAGCTGCAAAAACTACTGTACTTTTTGGGCCGTGAACAATCCTTTGAAAAAACATCTGTAGTTGACTTGTCGAAAAATAAAATTCTCAATTGCCTGCTGGACTACAATCGGCAAACTTGACATTGCTTCACAATGCCCACAGTACTTTTCGTATCCTCCCCAGATCTCACCACCGCTTCATAGCCAGGTATTGAGGGAGGCTCATCTCTTGCTCTTGCTTTTGTTATATGCAATATTTTAGGTTAAAAATATATACCGATTTCCTTTTCTTTGCCACCAGGATTTTCCCATGATTCTCAGCATCAGGCTCGCAACCAAGGGGAGCAACCGGGCAATTTCCCACCCTTAAAATTTCAAAAATGTTTTGAAAGCGGTAAAAACGTTTTTAGTTGTTAGGTAAAACAACAAGTTTCAATCATTTTTCCCTCTCCCCCATGAGACTATCACCTGCTCCGTTCAGGATTCAGGAATATCGAATGGTCAACATTACTTTGTAAACGGCCTTACAGCAATAAACATAATGAAAATCGGTTGATTTTGTGAAGAAAGGATTAGGTAGCATGTGATTCTGTAAAGCGTGGGATTTGCATTCTTGTATCAAAAAAAGGCAAGAAATATAGTTCTAGCTAAACAGAACAAGTAAAAACAAACTCAATAACGATCATAAAAGTGCAGGGTTGGGGAAGAAGTGAGAGGTACAGCATTCTCGCAGCCCTCTTGTTTGAAAACATGGCTGAACTTACCTTTTTCTTCAGTCTGTTCTCTCCTTTTACTGCCAGTAGAGTCATAGCATTTCCACACGTTCCAACCAGACTCACAACCACCAGAAAAGCAAAGTAAAGCGCTTGTTTTGCTGACAGAATATCTTGTTTTGTGTCCGCGTCGCCTGGCGTGGTGTCGCTGACCCAATAAAAGAAAAGTATTCCTATTAGCGCTTCTGCTTCACGTTAATTTTAACTGCAATGCATCGCTTTGTTGTGTAGAAAATTCGACATCTATCCAAGAAGGAGAAGCAAGCCAGGCATAAATAACGCTGTGACCTCCAAAGAATCTTACAATAAACCTAGTGAACTCTACTGCAGGTAGCAAGCTGCAGTCTTACTCGGAACATCAAGCGATGTTCTCTTTCAAAGATTTACTGGTAAACTCAAACAAACACTTCGTGATCATGGAAAATATTTAAACATTCTCTCCGTGTGTTGCTTGTTTTGCTCGAAGAAGACGAAAACTTGTATTTCTCACAAAATAGTGCAATAAACAGCACCGCACAAATTACAGGCGTAAATAATGTTTAAAAAACAACCGTTTTATTCCATAATAAACTTTCAATAAATGAATTGCGAAACGTTGAGCCACAGTCTGAAAAAGTGGGGACATTTTTCATTCTCTGAGTTTTTCACTGACAACGAAAACCCTTTTTTCAGACTTCCAAATGTTTTTGAGACTTTCAACGTGTTTTCCTTTTGCATCTGCAGTTTTTTGTATCTCCGTCACTAACACTCAGTTTTTTTGTAAAAGAAATACCTTGTCGTACCTGAATACCGATCTCGTGAGTTGTGAAATTGTCGTCTGATTCATGTTAAATCAACACAACCTACTTTTCGGTGCCTGCAAAAGTAAAAATGGCATGTCTTAGGATTCAGCAGAACAATATTCAAGTGCATAAACGTGCAAAAAACACATTACAGAAAGAAGATGAGATTTTAAAAAAACATTCCATCAGCAATTTTCCTTGATCACACGTGCCGTAACCTTGCTTTACGCAACCAAAGTGGCTGATTTTAAAATAGTCTTATATCAATTCCCACATGAACTGGCCAAGCTTCGCCTTCTCATACATAAAAGTTACAAAACGACATTTGCCTTTCTTCCACTCTCACATTTGCTTGATTGCCAGCATGTTGTAATGTTTTGGGAGGGTTCCACTGTCACCATGATTTGCTGTGAACATTGTGCACAAATGTTACTTGAGTAAATTTTAAATTTATGATTTAACAAACTTGTGAAGCCCGATTTTCGTGATCAGGTATAATCCATAATATCCATTGCTTTTCAAGCATTCTTTGTGCAAAAACTATACCTACTACAATCAACTCATAGCACACATTGTTTCAATTAAACAAAACATTTTGAGCTGTTCATAGCGTAGAAAGTAAAAGGCAAATTAGATGCGTAAACACAAAATAAGTCTTATCTTGAAATTTTGCAGGTAAATAAATATTACATCGATAGGAAAATTGGAAAGCAATCGATTAGGAAAATAATATCTGTGTCTGTAAAATACAGTATGACCGCTAGTGGCAAATATATTTGTTCCAAGGAAGACAGATCGGTTGCAGATGGCAACTCGAGTGCACAACGTCCAGCTTTCTTTTTATATGTTCATTCATGTAACGTTTCCAAGTAACGTCTATACTCGTTCCGAAACAAAACCCGGTTTCCATGAAAGACAACCATTTATATATCTACTGGAGGGCGTTAAATAAATGGAGTTTTACAAGTATGTCAATGAAACTGACAGAGAAGTCAAAACAAGAAAAATCCGAGCTTGCCATAAAAATGCCCATTTGAAGCAAAGTTATTTTTTTTACATCTTGAAAGGCATATGTCTGTCATAAATATTTTCTATTAAAACAACCTATTGTCCGCTGTCGGAAGTACTTTTGCGAAACCAACCGCGTCGAGGATGCAGCTCGTGCAATAAACAGTTTACAACCAACGTATCTTCCAATCTTTCAACAACACGCTGAGATTCAATTTAACTTGTAGACGTTGCTCAAAGCAAAGTTCGCTGTTTTTTAAGCTGTTAGGCACTATAAGTGTAAAAAATACCACTTACACTTTGTGCAAGTATCCTTTGTGCAAGTATATGTTCTGAAGTTTTCAATTTAAGAAAAAAATAACTTAGAAAAAGTAGAAATTCGTGGTTCTTGCTGGAGATTCGTAAAGGAGCAACAAGTAATGTTGCGCATTTCTGATAACAGAGTATGATTGTGCGTTTGTAACTCCTTGAAGTTTAACACTTACCCACTGATGTTGTTTAAAGCCTTTAAGCTTATTTCTGTTTATTCAGAGATGTTGTTGGTTTGTGTTTTTTGTGCCATCAGCCGTTATCGACATGGTAATCTGAGTTTGAGGGAAACTTAAAATTTTTACGCCTCTTTGTTCCTCATTTCTTTTAAGAAAAATAGCAGACCTGGTTGGAAGAGGACAATTGTATGCACAAGATTTAACATTCATTGAACAGCTCAATGCTATTCTAAATCTAACCGCGTTAAAAGAAAAAGATTCAAGCGGCAATGCTTCCTTAGTCGTACTGGCTATTCAGGCAACAAAACTTTAATTCGGCCAAAAGAAAGAAAAGACTACTTTAACAACCTTGCCATTCCACCGTGCTTTTCGCACAAAGCAAGTTATTTGTTTGACGTACTTCTCATGGTGACGCGAATTTCAACCCCAGGTGCCTTCTGCAAAAATTGCTCATGCGCACAAAATTTTTTAATAACCTCGTGCGTTTCAAAAATAATTGCAGAAAACGTTTTCCACTAAAATCTTGCTAAAAAACGTATTTTTCTTGATTTAGAGCATTAACTTTTCAGTTTTAAAACTTGCATAAAGTTGAGAGTCAGTCACGAAACCATCAGTTCAACTGAAGCTTTGGCTGCAGATGTGGATTTACTGACGATGCACCTCAAGCGGTAACTTTCTGTAAAAGTTTCGTTATGAATTTGCAGCTTAATGTAGTAACGACCTCCGTTTTTGCAGCTTGAGTGTGGTTGCAATCTCCGTTAAGTCGACTGCGCTTCCCAACAATAGTTATACGCTTCGAACACAGTGTTTTGACCAAAAACTATATAAGCGCAGTTGGCAAAGGTTCGAAAATCGCGCAAGCACACTTAGCGCGATCATACCTTCCGTTTGGTAAACATGTCATGTACTTCACACAGTTTTTCTTACATAATCGGACNGAGATGAAAGAACAACTTTTNAAAAATGGAAATTTTTCTGTAAAGAGCAACTTCTCTGCAATTTAAGGGTTTTTTATACTTTAGAACACCATNTCATGAACTGTCGTATACTATACTGTCTATCACGTAAGCTTAAAAATTGCGGACAGAGCTGCGAAAGAACTATAAAGTGTTTTCCCACATAGGCAATGCTAAAAAATTTGCGTTAAAGCCACGAATGGCCAACAACGCCCTGGATTTAAAACGTTTCTTGCCACGTTGGTGAGTTTTAAAAATTCTGTCATTTGAACGCATTTTTTCCACCTGGTATGTCTAGAAAAATTGTGAAGTGGTACAGGGCTAACTACTGCAGGACTTCTAAGGTGGGAAGGACTCAATGCTTAGCTCCACGAATTTGCCGCCTTCAAAAACACGAGGTTTCAATAACATGTTTCTCTGTACAGATTGCAGCTCGTAGTAAACAGAGCACAAATTAACAGGTCGTTTGCTGTCGCAACATAGAAGGTATTGTTCAAACAGTATGAATTTTCTGTTATTTTTATACGTGTTGGATTTGATGCACATAACGAAGCATGTGGGCAACGATTGCCATTTACGACAATTTTTTTCTTACGTGACAAAGTAAGCAACAAGCGTGCGGCCAAACTTTTAAACCACTGTGCCATATTGGAGGGATTCTTTCTTATCTAAACATAAACCGTGCATACTCCAGAAATATGTTGCAATCGTACAGAATGCAAAATCGCTCAAGCGTTCTTCCTACGTTCTTAGCCGTTACAGGGAGTTCTTTCAATTGGCCTGAGGAGTTTTTAACCATTGGCGTCAATCAGTTAGTTTTGGAGTTCTAGAGAAATCATTTATTTGAGTAAGCGTTTTTTTCTATTATATAACTTCGAGATTTATTTGTCGCAGCATGTGTTTCTGACGTCAGTCAGTTAATTTAGATGTTCTGATTCTGAGCTTGTGTTATGATTGATTCATTTTAGTCTTGAGTTTGTTTGTTTTCTCTGCTCTTACTTTAGTCCTTCAACTTTCACCCGTAATCTTTACTTGCACATTTCAGGACTGAGGATGCTTGATTTTGCGTGAAATCGATTTCCTATTTACAATTTTCAGATCGGTTCCTTGCTTACAGCAGTGGTCTTAATGAGGGTGCAGGGTGTGCAAGGGTGTGCAAGGGTGTGCAAGGGTGTGCAAAATGGGGGCCCTCAAATTTAATTTACGCGTTTTGAGGGGTACCCATTTTTAGTTTACGCGCTTTCAAAAATGTATGCAATTTTCTTTGTACTTGTTTTTTTAATATAATGATTGCACAATGAAACTTAATTTTCTTTGCTCTATGTTGTTATTAATAATACGTTTTAACTCATTTGGATTTTCAGCCTGAAGGTATGAAGACAAACTGAAATGATGAAACATGAATAGCTTTCTGCATGATCAAAAGACAAGGGGCCACAGTCAAAATGTAAAAGGTCTTCAACCAAGATGCTAGGGTCCCCTAATCAAAGGATAACGAGGACATAAATAGCTTGTCTACTGCAGGCCTACATTTAAAGGACAAGGGGCCCCAGACAAAAGGTGACATGGATAAGGTGCCCAATACTCTTCAAAGGGATATGGTTTCCTCAATCAAAATTCCAGAGGTTTAAAATTAATAATATAGAACCCTTACTTTTATGAATCATTTTGCTATTAGTTGCAAGGTTTAACTTGTAGCCTACCATTCTTGCGTACAAATCCACTCATTAACCAGTGTACATATCCTTAAGCAAAATATGCACAGAGAGCCATTGCAATAAACGTAATTTTTAAGCACATGGCCTACCAAAGATTTGTAGTGTTGTGATATTAACTTAAGATTTTACTGCCAAAAGTGTAGTGATTGTAGCTTATAAAGGTCAAACCAACATTGAAACCTGATTAAAATGTGTGAGTCAATACTGCATATTTTCATTCATTCCAGCCTCATCGTAAATATTATGGTTGATTTGTTCTTTGTTAAAGTATTTATTAGAGATGAAAGGCATGTTTACCTGTACTTTTGGACGATGAAAATCTAAAAAATAAGTTCTTACAATGCTTAATTTGACCCTAGCTAGAGTAACTCCATTGTTCAAGCAGTTATGTGAGAAAGTGGTTTAGCTTGAGAGAATTATATTGTAAACACCAATGCATATGTGTTTACTCGCATGTTCTGCTGTGTGCAAATTCTATAGTTACCTTGCTTGTTTACTCAAGGGGTTGAAGTTCCTTGCGTGTTGTGTTCTCCCAAACAGGAAATTTTACGGTAATTGCTTTTAGTGATGCAAATATGTACGCGACTTCGATGACGCAACGTAATGTTTTTAAAGCGACGGTTCCGGATCGCATGGTCTGACTCCCTAAACCTGCCTGTGTTATCGCTGCTGTGCGCTTGAGCAAGGCACTTAAAGTGGCGCACTCAAAGGAGACAAGTAATCTGCACATCCGTGCTGCCCGCTTCTAAAACTCCTGTCAATCAAAAAAATCTATCATCTTTACACACTGCACATCTACCCAGCGAAAACGAACAAAGACTCGAAAATGAACAAAGGAAGAGTTACCGAATTCTTATATCAAGCTCTTGAACTACGATGTCCGATTGTTCGATTTTTACAGAAAACTAGGGCTTGGTCCAGATCAAAGTCACTATAACCAATCACGACGTTGCTCAAGATTATCTTGAAATTTTGGTGCCCTGAATTCACTGGGTGAGGGTGCCCTGAATTCACTGTACTGAATATGTATTTTGTATTATTCAGGATTTTTGAGCAACTTGCGCTTGCTCTGAAAAACAGAGTTGCCCTGGAATCTTTCACTGTATTTAAACATTTTTTTATCATTCAGGATTTTTGAGCAACCAGCGCTTGCCCTGAAAACGGAGTTTGCCCTGAAATATTGTAAGCCCGGGGGGGCGGCCGCCGCCCGCGACCCCCGCCTCGTACGCCTATGCACACTGCAGTAATGTGCAAACGTATTGGTTGGTTCCTTGTTTTTTGTGCAAGACGAACGAATGAAGGTGGATATACTGAATCAGGATTGGTAGATAGGCTACTTCACCAACGCTATGGGCAGGCGAACTCTCATAAACGTCCAAACCAAAAGTTGTTTTTATTTATTTTCATAAACAAATATTTTTCCTAAAACAATTCCACAAATCCATCGTCAATATCTGGTTTAGATGGTTTAATTTGAATGTACTGGAATCCAAACGGTCGCACCGTGGCCATCAATCATTTTACCATACTGCTCAGCCCAGGGTGGCCAGATAATTGCCGTAGCTTATGGCCAAAATTTTAATGAAAAATGGCCAAAATGGCTGTTTTTTGAAAAAGTTATGGCCAAAAATACAAAATGTTTCAACTATGGTAATTTATATAATGATAAGGGACTCAACATGTTAGAAAGGCAGTATACTTTTGCCAAAAAAGTACGGTTTGGCCAAATAAGCAAGCTTTAACCTTAAAACATCAATTTCTGCCATAAACTTAAAACTGCATATATCATAACTTCTCTTTCTTTATCTTAGTAAAACATCCAAAAAATAGAGGCCTGGGTGGGACTTGAAAATGTTAAACACTATTGCAAATAAACGTTTGAAATCTGACCCATTTTATGCTATCTTCAGATTAACTTTTCAATCCAACAACAATGCTAGAATTCTTTTGATCTTGTGCTCTAAATATATACGAACAAGAGACGAAATTTATGGATAATCATAATCACATGGTCATGGTGAAGACCATCAAGTCCCCATATTCATATGTCATATGAACGAAGAGGTAGGAACACTTGGGTGCAAACACTGAGTCGTATGACAGGTCCGGCTGAAACACTTGTACAAAATCAACTGATTGCAATTGCAAAGGCTACATAATTACCACAATTCAAAACAATACAAGGTTGAAGTACTGTACCAATGGTGTTACTGTACAGTTACATTAACATGAATAAAATAAAAAAGATAAAATATTTCATGCAAATTTCATTTTGCAATGACAAAGTGAAAAAATGGCCGAATTTTACAAAATGCCCGAGTGTGTTTTTTCATGGCCAGCGCATTTCAAAAACGGCCAAATTTTTTGAAATCTGGCAACCCTGGCTCAGCCTCAGCGGAATCAGTGTGAGCTTCACCTTCAGTTAGCACGTTCCGGAAATGAACTGCAAATTACAAGTTCGATCGATTGGTGGCATAATAATGGTCATTATGCGTCACTGACTATCCCCATTCTCTAGGTTTAGAACAGTGGTCTTCAACGTGGGCGAAATCGCCCCCAAGGGGGCGATTTCTGCAGGTTGAAAGATACTCAAATGTTGAATTGATTCCAAAAAATCAATATTTGTTACTTTGGAATCAAAGCCTTTGATGCAGGTTCGACTCCACGGTTTGTAACAAAGCCTATAAAACACATATCGGACTGGTCACGCATCAATCAAACTACTGTAACATGGTTCTGTGAAACGCTTCACTACACCAACTATCCAAGACCACTGAGATTGTGGCTGGTTAGGAGTCAAGCATTGCGGTTCTCACGAAGATTATAGGACAACCGATCTTTTGACCTAAGAACTTGAAATTTTGACTTTAAAATTTACAAATTTTAACTTTATTTCGGCTTATCAACTTCCTGCGTTTGAAACCGCAAAATAATTCAGCCTTTGGTGTTGACGTTAACTCAAACGCAAATTCATTCCGTATACTTCGAATTTTAAAGAATTTGGTTTTTTAACCTTAGCATGATATATTTGGTAAGTACATTAAAAGCTACAGTAGAGTCAATCCTGAGAACATCACGAAGGTAAAGCACTATATGCATAATGGACAGAGCATTTACCAAACTAAGAAAGTACTGTACTGTTAGACCACGTTTCTTGCCTTCCCACGCCTAGGCTGCTTAATATGCAATCTTCTAGTAATGGGCAAAACAGTATTACTACATCGGATGTCGCAACAAGCCAATTATTATTTCAGATTTGCAACTAAACCTG
>JGI24022J15233_10005654_pt1 | contig 13330 bp, 9 predicted proteins | sample Ectturendosymbi2_FD_15233 | JGI IMG/M metagenome (IMG submission 15233) | reverse complement strand
CCCCGAAATTATAAGTTGGTTGCGACCCTGCGTACGTGAAGTCGATTGCGGGTTTTTTCCCGAAGCCAAAATTTCACTTTTTCTGTGTTTACATACTAGCACATGATAATTGCGGCCGGCCTAACACTTGTGGCTAAAAGCTGTACTTTGCAACTTTGCATGGTGCTTTCTGATTACCACGACTCGCGCACGACCCACTGCGAAGTGGATGTGCAGAAATGCTCTTTGGATTGTTGCACCATGTAGTATGAACATGTCACAACAATATATTGGTGAAATTAACTGGGGATTTTCGTTTTCAATAAAACTGTTTTGAAGTAGTACAGCTTTTAAAACTGAAATTTTTAAGTTTGCTGCTTGATTGTGACCACTAACTAGCACGCAACCCAGCATGCAGGCACATGTACATAAACAAAACCAGACTTTCCTATGTCCAAAGCATACACCTTGATGCATTTAAAGCAGTTCTTATATGTTGTTCAAATTTTTAAACACGACTTTCATTCTGTATGAAAACCATCTCCCTGCAATTAACATGCATAAATAATATTGATTTTGAGTAACCTTAAACTTTTATAACGTATGATGTTATAGATTGATCTCAAAGGTCTGCAAAAAGTGGTGAGATGGTTCCTGGATGCAGACGATAACCCAGATTCACACCAAAACCTAGTTATTACTTTTTAGCCCTTTATAATGTTCCCTGAAATTTACATGCAAATTAATTTCGTGGTATTTGCATAAGCCGACAAATTAACAAGCAAAAAGTATGCGAAAGCAATCAATTTCCTTTGTGCAGGTAATAAAGTATTGTGTAATATATCAAACTCAAGGGAGCTAACCCCAACCCCCCTGCGTACGCCCTTGAGACCTCAAACAAAGGACAATAACTTAAGGGAGGCGTGGTAGAAAAATGGTTATGAAACACTGCTCTAAGCAAAGAATATGACAGCCTACACATGAACAGAATGTACAAGACTTTTATTCACGTCAGTGCATGTGCGAAGTTTAGTAGAAAATTCGATGGACACTGTGGACTACTACATCATAAAGAAATGGTATTGGAATTACGTATTTAGGCCCAGAGGTATATTTCAGATGAGAGTTGTGGTGCGATTAAGCTGAATAATGGCCCAAATGGGCGGATGAAAACTAGCGGATTTTCTTGACTGGATTTTGGTTTACGGATCCCCTAAAACACATTCATGGCCCCTTAACTTACGGGTTCACGGACCCAGGTTAAGGACCCTTGATCGGAGGTCATGGTAAGACAATATACCTTTGATATGTGACGTCATATGACGTGTTGCCACTAACAAACGAATTAATTGTTTCTTTTGGTGTCATCACCAGATGAAAGAACTTATTTGTTTGAAATCACACATGGTGCACATTGCTACGAAAATTATGAGTTGCAGAAAGAACAGAATAACCAATAAATTGCTGATACGAACTGTCAAAATAACAAGAGATGTTAGCATGGGATTTAGAAAATTAAAAGAAATAGTCGCTCTATACTGACGGTGCGCAAATCCTTTTCAGTTTACAATAATCAGCACGGAAAAAAGGAATTTTTAGTCACCAGACAATGTGACAGGCGCAGCGGAATTCTGGCGCTTGCACACATATACACACCTGAATCAAAGCCAAGCTGATCTTTGAGTGATTTGGTATTTTATCCAGACTAGATTAACCACACTGTCAAAGCAGGGCGTTTGAAGTGTTTTTGAAACTATTCGGGAGTTCTAATCTGACAACGCGTACTTCACCTTTATTTCCAAAATTAGCACTATGGCGCATCCATCCCTGACTCTTTACTAGACGCCTTTCTGGTGTGATTTGACGCCATCGCCAGACTTCGCGCACATCTTATCTCCCTATTGCAAAGTTCAAGCGATCTCATTCACAGTGTCCCTAACACATCAATTCCAGGAAGCGATTGCACATCCTCTTTGTGAATATTCTGCCTCTATAGCTTGTAGTTAGAGCGGCGTGGGCAGTAACCTGGGTTACGTTCAGAAGTGTATTGGAGTAGGAAATGCATCAAACGTTCAAGTGCACTGTTGAGCTACAAAGCACTTGATGCTTTATACACCATAATGTTGAAGTATTAATTGAATCAGACTCATGGTCCATATCACAAGAGTAATCGAATAACACAAAAATGGTTAGTCATCGAGCCCCCTGGGTCAAACCTCTAGTTACGCCACTGCTCCGACACCGACTTCTTAACATATAGTGATTGAAGTTTGGCTCTCAACAATTTTGAAGCAACTAGCTCTCAATGGAAATCGTGGCACACAGCAAGAATTCTCTATTTCNATAAAAGTTTAAAAAGAAATTGTACCGTTTGAACAGGAATACCCTACTTAGGAGTGTGATGTAAAAAATGATCAATTGGACTTCCGGAGTCGGAGTCGAACAAAAACATCCGGGACTTTGTGGGCTAAGCCCACAAAAGTCCTCTGTGGCGAAGGGACTGTTTCTATATAGGACCATCCGTGTACTGTTGAATTATTAAAAAGTGGACAATAGCCCTGAGCCGGTATTACCAGGTGTCTCAAAAAATCATCGTGTGTTTGTGCTTTTTTGCATGTTTTTGTGTGAAGGAACAGTTGAGTGCGTAACCATATATATTCTGACTTGCCTACAGTGTGATTTGACAATTACATGCATAGGAGTTCTATTTACTTACCCCTAAGTGGAGTGAAACCATAGCATTCACTCTGAAAATATCGTGTTCTACCGACCACACAAGCATCATGTGCCAGTAATGCTGACGATCTGACGAGAAGCGAACACCCATGGTGTCTTGTTTGCGCTTGAATGAAGGTCAACTTTCAGTGTTCTCTGCTATTTTTGCTGGTGGTTTGCATGTTGTTGGTGTTTGAAAACCAGGTAGAGCGGAATGTAAACGTTTAAACTTTTGTTAAAAAAGGTAGACATGAGACATCTGTCCGTAAAAATTCGCTTCTTGCAAGTTCGAAACCGGTATGCAGTTTCAAATTGAAGATGAGAAAGATTTTGACAGTAAAGAAACAATTACACGCAAAAGAAATTAAGATATTGCTTTACGACAATAACGAGGTACCGAACAAACAAATCTTAAAGTTCTGAGTTCATGACAGATCGTGCAAGCTGCAAAACATGTTGCGTTGGTTATTTCACGACCAAGCCGTTATTCTTTGAATTGTTGGTGGCATCACAGTCAAAGCATCTAATTTTTTTGACATTTCAGAAGCCTGTCGTTTTATTCTGTGGAAAACCAGCGCGCATTAGTGTTTTGTTCCCGAACTCTTCTCGTGCTTATTGTATCGTGCTGGGAGGATACAATAAGCGAAATGTCAGGAACCGCGATTAGCGCCTCACCGCCGTGCCAAAAATATGTTGTCGAACATTTGACCTTAAGTTCGTGGTTTAGTCTACGATCGATTGCATCTACCATATTTTCACATAAATACCATAATGGTGCGCATTTAACTTAACAAGTGCGATGTCGAAAGTTTCATGTTTGGATAATGACGTCGGTGAGAACGTGCAAAGCAGTGAACTGTATCAACTCCCGATGCACTAATTCTGTCGATAAATTCCAACGACGCACTGCATAAAAAATAGTCATGCATTGATATTTAATTTTGCACGTTACGTACACTGTACGTACAGATTACCGGGTAAGCTTACACTCGACTTTCGCCCAGATCGCCCTGCAAACCTGATTTTCTTAAAAAATCTAGGCCTATCACAAAACCTATTTTGTCAAGATTTTCGTACCAGTGGTGAAGGTGAGTGGATGGAAGGTTGCGACACCCTTGAAATTTCAAAACGACGCACCAGTTGGGAACCTTAGCCGTTTGGGGAAAATTTGATTTTTACGACTGCGTCTTTCAAGAATATACTTATCTCAGAACGCGACCGTAGCGCATCTGTTTAGCCATGTAGCAGTTCGAACTCAAAGATTTAATCTGGCTGTCCGGCGTCAACGGAAAGTACCGAACCAGGCACTTTTACCAGAAAACCCATTCATAAAGGTTGTTGCGGAGAGTAATTCAAGATGCAAAAAAGCGTTTGCCATTTTTATCTATAGGTTCGGTGTCAGAAAATTTTGACTGCGAAATGAAGCATGCAAGCTGAGGCAGCAGTATCTATACACCCCACCATTTACAGATAAGCCACCAGGACTAAGCCAGCAATAATCCAATCACTAAGCTTCGAAACAAATTTGTCTCACACGTCTCTTTCTTAAAAAACAGGTAAAAAAGATATAAAAAATATGACCAAAGTCGTGAAAACGTGATTAGACGAGGTGAATTGTGGGGCATTGACGCTCTAAGACAAATTTCGAAACAGAAGTCTTATTGGTAAAAAGAACTTGTGACAAAAAGCACCGGATCGTGAAGATGTTGCAAATTTTTTAATGCTATGTAATATTGTGACAATGGGATACAACTGTGAACGACAGAGAAAATAGTTTCTTGTTAAATGCATGCCGCCACAGATTTTTCCCTTCTGTCCTCTTATAAATTGGCATGGAGAATTCTAAACAGGTTTGCCGTGCACAGTATCTAAAGTTCGTTATAAAGACAATGCAATTGAAACCAACAATAAACGAAGGAAGAAATAAAGTGAAGCTTAGTTCATAGCCTATCAGGTCAGCGCATAGATGTTGCCAGGGGGGGCCAAAGGGACCATTCCCCCAAATTTTTAGAAAATACAGTCCTTTTGTGCTTTGAGATGCGTTTTTCTAAACAAAATAGTATCATTCGCCTGAAATCAAACATTTTGCCCCCCCCAAAATTTTTGAGCTGGCTACGCCACTGGGTCAGCGAGGTTGTATCCATATTTTTTCGGAGTTCTCTCAAAGCTTTCAATAAATCTTTTTGCTTTAGAACACAATTATTTGTCAAATCAAGTAAATTGGTGAAAATTTTGAGCTCGTTTGAGTAAATAGCGTTTGCGGGACGGTGCTTGGAACTTGTGGAGATGTCCGAAATAAAGAGACCAAGATCTGAATTCTCGTAGGGTGCGAAGTGCCAAATTATTTCGGAGCCATTTACTTAGGAACAAGCAGCATGTACGTGAACAGGTCCAACCTGAGACCTGAAATGTTGTTGAGAAACATCTCAATTCAAAAACATGGATATGCGAATCTTAACTATTTGGATATCACAAAAGCTTAAAAAATTTGCATACCGTCGTCAGAACTAGAAGTGAGGTAGTGATGGAAAAAGTTTCGTCGACCGACGAAAATGTTTACCCCTGTGCTAAAAATGTAGGTAAATTTGCTTGCTCTTCCCAGTCTGATAAATTCTGCAAGTGAACGTTGTTACTGAGACTCGGTTGTTATTGGGTCAACTGATACCCTTTAAGGAATATTGCTAAGCGCGCATCACGCATAGAAAAGCCAATTTAAAGCAGACCGGCTGCTTCAGCTGCCCGGTTGTATTTCATTTGCTCAACAGTCTTGCAATTCAAAGCTGCGAGATGGTAAACACGTGACTATTGTTTGAGTCGGTATTTTCGTGACGCCAGCGATTGGATCGGGCGCACACACCAAAGCAAACTCAGGAGCACTCGGCCATGTTTCGAGTTCCATCTCTCCACCATTTAAGCCTTTAAAGACAAGCCGCGCTGGCCTCTTAGAGCGTCACTCTGTGCCTCAGGACAGTGCACTGAAAGAGTGTTTGTTGATGAAGATCGAAAATCGGATTGCTGGCACGTTACGCCGTCCGCCATTACCCTCCGGCCTAGTTTGCTTTATATGCACGATGCAACCGCGAAACAGAAACTTTATGCCACTTTTTGAACAAGCGGTATGGTGAAAAGACTGCTCCAAAGACCGTATCACCCGCGATTTGTGATGTCACGCTCGCATTAGACCAGATGACGCCGAAGATTGGATCAGCTTTTTGCAGACGCTCAACAGCTTTTGTGTTCCTTCCAGCATTATCGCAGTTCTCATCCAACCTGTACGGAAACACCATATCAACACATCACTTGCGTACGACAGGAGATGCTCATAAACCAACCGAGTTCTATCGATCATCTTATTTTCGGCGGCACCATACGTGGCATTTACTTGCTCGCCGAAGGTAGACGCAGCTTGTGTGTTGAATTTAATGGATGATTTTGAACTCCGGTTAAAGCGTTTTATCATGGTTAAGCCCAGGGCAGACTCTGGTCCGATCGCACTGTTTGAGCCCGATCGGACCAAACTGTTTCAAGCGGCCCTTGTGATTTGATGGCTTGATCCGCCGTCGTAACTATAACTTTTGGTCAACTTCATAGGACACCCTCTTTCCCATTTTTCAAAGGTTTCTTCTAAACCATCGGTCCCCAACCTTTTTTAAAACTGGCACCCCTTTCATCAAAATAAAGTGACGTTCGCGCCCCCTCATTTAAAAAAGCGTAGAAAGTACAAAAACACTCCGATTTTGCACTATGTTTATTTTTACAGTTACTGCTCGTAAAACGTATGTAACACGTAGACTTACTGACAACACAACAGAAAACACTCAATTGTACCGTTTCACTTTCACACATTACTGCTCATTGCAAACAAACCTGGTGACATTTCAGCGCTTCTCCGAAATTGTCCGCTCAAACCCTGGCACACAATTACTCAGAACCACGCGCAAACCGTTCCAGGGGTTCAAACGGTCCCGATACTTTTTTCAAATGAAATTGAGAGGAAACTCCAGATTCACACGAAGTATGTTGTTGCAAAGGGCACTAGAATATCCACGGATTTTGTAGCCTACTCAATTTCTAGTGACTTTGCATGGAACACCAGAAACTTCCGATTTCTATAGCATCAAACAGTAATCTCGCCATAATTGCGCCATAAACATTTAAACGTCACAGTGCGTTTACAACCGCATCGCTGGCCTTCTTCAGCGTGGTAAGTGCAGCATGAAGCATAAATAACAATGCACGCCTTTGGCTATTTAGATTGTTAAATTAGAAACGTTTGCTGGAATAGTTAGGCTGGATAATGCTTTCATAAATCTCGGTTCTTTTGAAATGTACATCCAAAAACATTCAAACTCTGATCCTCGAAAATCGCATTTCGGACCCCTAAAATATCGTTTCGGGCCCCAAGGGGACCGCGAATCCCCGGTTGGGAACCTCTGTTCTAAACCCATAGCTCAAATCCATAAAGCCATGTTTTTCCAGATATAAAAGAGCAGTACCTATTTTTCACTCCCTGTCATGAGCTAATCTTACTTGAACCGCGCTACATAATTTGTGGCACAGAAACGAACAAAAATAACAAACTTGTAGCTCTGTTGATCCAACGACCATTCTTTAACATTTCCTGCAATTTTCAGCGCTTGCCCTCGTTTTCCAGAACAAGCGCGACATCTCAGCATGAGCTTCGGAAAAGCGTTTAGCCAGAGATGATCACGGAGCCGGAGTGCCAGAGTGGACTCCGGCCGGAGTTTGCTCTTTAGGTTGGAGCAGGAGCCGGAGCCAATATTTTAGGTTCGAGCCGGAGCAGAAGCCGGATCCGGAGTCAACTATGAGGTCTGTGCAGGAGCAAATCAAAATTTTTAGGAGACCTAATTTCTGTAATGATGCTTGTTGTTGTCAAACAGAATGGAATTAATTGAGAAGTGTTTTCTGGCCAGTGTCGTGATATATCACAAAAGTGTGACGCTGGGTGGGAGTACCGAACATTTCACCATGCATGATGCTTTCAAAGTTATGGTCTATGCAAAATAGTGTGTAAGTGACAATGCAGTTCGGGAATTTAGGAATCCATCCCGTAACTATGAGAATGTTGGGCTAATGATGTGGCAATAACACAAGACACATGGGAAGAAACAATGGTTAACAAAACATATTATAGAAAAGTAACAGTGTGTGCCGAAATGACCTAGGCTATACACTGTAGGCCTAGTGACAGGATTTGACGATGATGTTAGAAGTAATGTTCAGTAGTGCAGTACAATATTTATTCGCATTGTGCAGATTTCTAGTCTAGCCACCGCTGGCACAGGCCAACTTCTGCTCATATTTTGTACCCATACTGAACAAAATTGGATGTTTGCCCTGATAGTTGAAGCTTTAAAAGATAACCTACTGCATGTTGTTTTGCGGATCTATTGCCTATGGCGGATTTGAAAGGGATTGTAGCCTAAGTTATGTGTAATGTTCATCTTGTTAATTTTTTTGTGCGATTTGCTTGCACATTTATGTTAGTGGCTAAGTTTGGCACAGTCATAGTCCAGAGTTTCATCTGAGCACATGGTTAAAGCTCGATTCAGTATTTGTGAACAGGCGATCAGCTCCTGACCTTGGATATTTAAAACGTGTCTTTTGTAAAAATTGAAAATTAACACTCACTTCAAATACTTGTTATCTATCTGATTAACCATTGAAGCATGAACTACTTAACTAATGTTTCAATGGTTTCCACTGCATAATTTAATTACAGTAGAACCTATGCTTTAAAGGTGTATTTTTGATAAGCAGCGTCTATTTTGCCTCATGAGACAAAAACAGTTCTGAAGTTATGTTGTCAGTAGCTGCACACATTTGTTTGAAGTGATCGCAGGACAAATTTGGAATGCATAACCTACATAGCTGATCGTAATGTCTAACTTAAATGTGGGCAAGCTTTTAGTGGCTGTTTGTCTACGCTGTGAAAAGAATAGGCTAAGCTAAGCCATAACTTTAAACCTCAACATGTTGAGTGTCTCTCTGTGTTCTTCGAGTCACGTGACCATCTCAACCATTTGTATCCTATCAAAGGCCAAATAGCCACGACATAATATTTTGCCTCATGAGGCAAAATAGACAGTATCTTTTCAATATGAGTTACTTGTAAGTTTCGGAGTGTTAACAGGAGTCGGAGTTGATGTTTCAAAATTTTTCGGAGTCGGAGCAGGAGCAGGAGTCTTAAAGCGTGAAGCAGGAGCGGAGTTGGAGTCTGAAAAATGTGACTCCGCTCATCTCTTGTTTATGCTGAAAGTTCATGCTTAACTTAACATAATCTAGAAGCTGGACAAAAAAGTTCCAGTTCTGAAAATGTACCCTTTGTTCGACGTCATTTAAGCTGTTTTCTTCATATTAAGTGAAACACACTGCGCTAACAATACGTTTATTAGCGATACACGAGGTAACGATCCGATAGCAAAGGTATTGATTCAACCACTTAATTGTATTTGTCTTAAACTTCCTGGCTGGTCGTTAAAGAGAATCCGCGGTTGCATAACACATTTTACAAGTCCGTAAAAGTTAAGTGTTGTGGTCGAAACCGTTAGTTCATCTTGGCCAGCGCCGGATTTAGATNGTGGGGGGGCCGGGGCCCAGCCGTGGTGGGAGGCCCCGTGTGCGGATATAGAATCTTTAGGCAGGGGATGGCCGATTAAATCACTAGTATTTCCACGGACCATTAATATTTATGACGTAGTCTTGTGACGTCACATTTGTTAATTCAAGTTTAACAAATCTTTACGATGCAACATGATAATTGATAATGACTAGCGATTTGTGCAACTGTTGCAAAACCGGTCAACAGAAGCATCGTATTTTTTTTTAATTTTGCTAGAAAAAGTTTTTTGGGCGATCCAACGTTTTCATTATCTCTAAACGCCAGTCCTCACTCAGCAATAAATTTTACGATAAAAACCAAACGTTGATGGCATTGATTGACGTAGCTAGCTCTGTATCAATGGTCAATTGTTCATAGTGACTAGCTACACCTGCGACCAAACGTAATCGTGGCATCTTTATGTTCCATTGATTGCTCCTGGCTCCTCAGCGTGCTTCCAGTCACAGATTCCTTTTCTAATAAGGAAATGCGCACATTTAGTCATACCCACACACATCAGTCTACACGTGAAACAATACACACAAATTTGTGGAGAAAAACAAAGCCAGCTTCCTTCAACGACTTCGGCGTTGTGGTTCTGGCGACGAATAAGATTTGTAGTGCATTTCCGTGATGAGTTTCTGCGTTGTGGAAGATCATGTTTCAAAAATAACTTTTCGTTTTTCAACCAGCATTCGTAATTCCTGATGATGGCGTAATTTCCTGATGATGGTTTATTCCTGATGATGGCTTACGCATAAGCCGAAACGTCGAATAAAACATTGTTTTCCATTATTGTGGCTGTTTGATTTGTCATAAAAATAGTCTATTCTTATCGTTGTCTATTCTTATCGTTACATTCATCTAAACCTGTAACAACATGTTCTTCGATTTTCTGTACTTTTACAGGTTCCGCAGAAATGTCTCCGTTGGATTTCACTGCCACTGTAAAATAGCCACTTGGATGTTTCTTGACTTAGCTGCAACTTCTCTCATTTTTGCCTCTTTTGCTTGTCAATGTTTTTTAGAACCACCTGGATAAGCTCTACACGTGTAAAGGGAACAATCCCATTTTTTCTGTCCATGTTTATTTACTAATAAGCTCAATATGGTTGCCATACTTTCAGCGCAAAAACGGAGGACAATTTACGACTGTCGCTTACTTGAGTGCACAACTTACAGTTAAGAAGTCAAATAACAAATAGACCTATTGATTAGTTTTAAGCATTGAAGTAACACGTCCAGTGTAGACAACGTTTCATTCAAAACACACAAAACAAACTCATTATTTACTTGTCCTATTTAGCCCATGAATATTTTGCAGATTTCTTAAATTTCCTAAAAATGTAGAATCGTCTTTAACAATTTTATGAAACTGGTTGCATGAAAGATGTTTTAAATTGCACACCAGCTTTAGATTAGAAACTGGTTCAACCAGAAAGGTTTCTCTTTCCTTTAGATTTTTGGCTGCACCAAGGAAAAAATTGTTCCACATTAGCATAAACATCAGCCATAATGTTGAAGTAAAACTGTTCAATCTTTATCAGTTCTTGAAACGTTTAATGGTATTGCAAGTTGCAAAATATTTTGCCCATCTTTCATGTTCCACCATTTTACAATGAATTGCATTTGGTTTATGCTCTTTTTGCACGATCTCACTCAAACAGTTTACATCAACTTCATCAATGGAAACGTTTCTATCAAGCAGATGCTACTCACATGGTTCATCATTCTCCCAATTGGTTGTTTGCAATCGGAGGAATTTAGTCAAAGTATTTAAATTCAGCAAATAAAGTGGTCCACTTAACCAAGGGTGAAACACAAGACTTGTACAATACAGATACATCTGAGAGGAATGAATCACAGTCATGATCGTTGCCTTCGCTGAATTTTCTTAGTGCTGATTTAACTTGGCTTGATATGTACATCTGATTGTCTGTCTTGAATCCTTGNCTTCACAGTGGCNAAACACGATACAACCTCAACAAATAATGCTTTTGACTACTCAGTATTCTGAACTTGCTCAATAAAAGCAACNACAAATGATTGCAAATGTCTTAATGTGTTAAACAGAATTCGCTCAGAGAATTTCNAAAAAAACGTTTCAGAACAACAGTTGGGTTGTCGATGGACATGAAGTATGAATTTGAAGCTGGGTACAATTGAAGCAGCCTTGGCAAGCTGCGATAAAGCCATAGCCAACTGGTTACGCTACGAGAAATAAGTTTTTTGTGTACGCAATATTCGCAAAGTCACAATAGTCTTTTCACTCTTCTTTGCGAACTGTGCAAATGCAATCCCATGTAATTCACTCAGCTTCAAAATAATTTAGTCCTTTTCTGAAAAAAGAATACTTCTGTCGTATTTCTTCATTCTTCAGTATTACTGATTTCCTCACTGGTGCAAACATTTCTGTGAATGTTAGCAGCNCTAAGAAATTTTTAGTAGCGCCTACAAAAGCTTTGCCATACAGCATTCACATGCACAGTGTAAAATGCAAAAAAATGTTTGCACGCTCCATGTTTTTGATCGCGCGACGCGAGTGCGCGACCGCATTTTTGCACCCCTGGATTAGCTATAAATACTAGAAACTACTACACTTAGCTATGTACAATACATTGATCACCGTATCACGGTTCATCAGCAAAGCTAGAACAGTATAATGGCGTCAGCAGTCCGCTCATCGAGATACTGAAAGAAGATTTGCTATGTAATGATTAATGTGAAAGCATTCCCGCAATTCCAGGCGAGAATTAGCTCAAACAAAAAATAGATTAATTAGACAACTCGCAGGCCCTCCTATAAACTAAGCTAGGCCACCAGCTCGTATCTGGTTGAAGTAGGGACAGCTTACTGTATGCTCAAACAATATATCACAGCCAGTGACATAACTGACGGGTGGCAGAGGGGCGAATTCTCCCTCCCTGGCAATCTAAATGTTAAAACCGGACCGCCACCTTAACACGTTCCATTTCGGGTAAATGAATTGGTTTGGCTGATTTGCCAAACGTTCCCTACCAGTATGTTTTTCAGCAATTGTCCTCAGAAGTTTCGCACCTTCACAGGACACCTTTGAAAAGTCGCCAAAGCGCGAAAAAAAACCATTAACAAAAAAACCATTAACGCCTTGGCTGATGCTGCAATTACTGCAAAGTTTGTTCCTTGCGAAAACAAACCTACCAATTTTGTAAATGAAGCTGCCTTTTTGTGAGATGTTTTTTCTTTCCAATTTGTATCCTACCAACAGGCGCGGACTCAGGGGGGAATGCAGGGGATGCATCCCCCCACCAGACCTAAAGAGGTGTTGAAATGACACTTGATTCATTGAAAATCATCGCCAAAAATATTTTTGTACTGCACATTACTCGCTAAAGATGCTAAAATTTAACTTATGCTAACAATTGGTCAAAAACGCTTCTTGGTTTCATTAGATGAGCTAGCCTTGTTCATGGAACCTGATATAAAATAGTTAATGATCGCATGGGCGTCCGCAGGGCACGAGGGGGCAAAACGGCATTTGCACCCCGCCTGGAAATTGGGATTATGAAACAAATATTTCTGGAAAAACCTGAAGTCGGCATCTTAATTCCGATTGATTGATTTGATTCTTGCAATGACAGTTTTTTTGCCGATATGAAACTCACATTGCACAAGTGTCAGTTTCACAGTTGTAGTGTCATGCAGTGATGAGCTTGCAGTTCACTCATGTCCCCTCCTTTGTCTGCAGAGGCGGTTGCGAAAGTCGCGAGCGGATTTTTCTACAGTTGGTCTTTATTGCGTAACAATAACATGGCAATAAATCTGCAAAGGTTCACTTTATATTACGGTGGCAGGCGTTTTGTTGCATGAGACTGTTGAATGCAGACGTCTTGGCAGGTAATGCAGCGAGACAGTGACTGCTGATGGCGGTAAGCTATGTACATTCATACTTCGTGAAAAGAAGCATGAGTGAGTCTATACTAGCAATGCTTCCATAAGTTTGAAAAATCCATTATTAAGGGAGTGTGACCAATG